>Ga0114968_10003097_pt1 | contig 12547 bp, 15 predicted proteins | sample M_130807_EF_Meta_FD_87020 | JGI IMG/M metagenome (GOLD analysis project Ga0114968, IMG submission 87020) | Freshwater microbial communities from Lake Montjoie, Canada to study carbon cycling - M_130807_EF_MetaG | ecosystem: Environmental > Aquatic > Freshwater > Lake | place: Lake Montjoie... | reverse complement strand
GAATATCAGGAGCGGCACACTGTCAGCAGTTTGATCGGTGCCCCGCCTGGCTACGTGGGGTTTGAAGATGGCAATGTGGGCGGCGGCAAGTTGATCAGTGATGTTTCTAAATATCCCTTCAGCATCTTGTTGTTTGACGAAATTGAAAAGGCACATCCTGATGTGACCAATATTCTGCTGCAGTTGTTAGACGAAGCACGTATAACCAGCAGCAATGGCAAGACAGTGGATTGCAAGAACACCATTGTGATCATGACATCAAATCTGGGTGCTAGAGAAAACGACAATAACACAATTGGATTTGGACAAGATCTTGAAAAAACTGGCAGCGAAGATCGTGCCATGAAAGACTTCTTCAAACCAGAACTGCGTAATCGCATAGACCATGTGTGTAAATTTAATAAGTTAGATTCGTTATCAATCAAAAAAGTTGTTATTAAATTTGTTGATGAACTCAAGCAAAGTCTTGTGGCCAAAAAAATTCGTTTGAATCTGTCAGAATCGGCTGTGGAACATCTGGTAGAGAAAGGATATGATAGCAAAATGGGTGCCCGACCCCTGGGACGTAAAATTGATGAACTGATCCGAGTGCCACTTAGTAAGAAAATTCTGTTTGATCAACTAACAGATTGTACTGTCAGTATAGATTTAAAAGGTGATGTTCTGACATTTGAAAATGATATTGCGCTTGAGTTTGCAACCGATCAACCACGTCCCACAGTGGACAACAATGGATACATTGTCCTTGACCGCTTCAAACCAAAATCGTAAAGAGGATACTGATCGATTATACTTTGATCAGTATCGCTACAGCTTTAAACTACAGGTAAAGGATTTTAGTTGCCTACGTGAAATACGTAATTCAACTAGGACTCAGACTGAAGTTGAATTTATTGTGGCCAAGAGATTTGCCAAAAGATTGAGTTATGATAGATTCTGGACCTATACTGAGACAGGTTCGGCTATTTTAAATACAACAGACGAGCAGACCACTACTAAAATCAGGTTAGATAATCTAATACATATACTGGGTGTTCTATGGCCTGTTAGGGATCAAGTCAAGATCATGTTCTCTGGGGATTGGGGATACATTTATTCCAATGATAAAGATTTGCTGATAAAAATTGACGACCTGCATTATATAACAGGTTATTACATAAAGGAAGCAGTGATATCTAAGCCCAAGAATACTGTTGTACTTAAATCCAGCCCGTATCAATTTAGAAGTTACTTAGCCTACAAGAAATACAACGATTCCAGTAAGGAACGCATTTTTGATTACTTAAAAAATCAACCTGATGTAAAAATCAGTCGGGGTCTAACCCATTGGCTTAAATATAAAATATCGGACTGGTCTCGTAGGCATTATTACTTTGACCATAATGATACAAAAATAGAGCTGATGTTACAGCTTATATTTCCTGACATTGTCAGGACCACAATGCCCATTATTGAGGTAAATAACTGACCATGGCAAAAATACAAGAAGAAGTAATCGTAATTAAACTAAGCAAATTAGTCAAAGACAATGACAACTCCGGTATCATTACCACTGATGATATCATTGCTGCCTTAGCAAGTGTAGCCGAAGAACTGGCAGGCGCCGGTGTCGTTGTAGAAGCAGAACGAGCATAAATGAAAACCACTACCCTACAACTGTTGCCCACTACCACATACGGCACGCCCAGCGGCAACTATGACGGCAGCAGTAGTGATTGGGCTGGTGATGATCAACCGGCTGCCAACTATTATGGTGGTTTTGGAACCCTGCAGACAGTGGCCTTTTTCCTACTGGACTTTCAAGGCTTGATCAAGATCGAATCCACCCTGGACAGTGAACCCACTGTGGATAGTGACTGGTTCAAGGTGGAAGAATATGACACTACATCTGCAATCATCACTGAAAACTTTTCCAGAAACATCACAGGCTATTTTGTCTGGATACGTGCTCGTGTGGAAAACTTTGAAGCAGGCACTATTACCAAAGTGATGCTAAGTTACTAATTAATGCAAACCTGTGAATTGTTTTTACTTGTTCAGGCTACCGGTCCGGATATGGGACTTTCTATCAGTATAGACAATCAATTAATTTTCAAAGAAATTCTGGATCAATCTATTACTCCTATATCTTATCAGTTTGACGACGTTGATGAACAAGACCACGAATTAAAAATTGAAATGTACGGTAAATTATCTGAGCATACAAAAGTAAATTCAACAGGAATCATTGTTGAAGATCGTGTAATTAAAATTTTAACTGCATCATTAAATGATATAAATTTAATTCCAGTAGACTCTGATGAGAAAACATTGTCAGCACAGGATATAAATTATGCACAATTATTTTCAAAATATGCCAAATATTGTCATAATTTCAACGGTTCTGGAGAACTTACAGAACAAAAATTCTTTGGCACCTTAGGATGTAATGGGACTGTGTATTTTAAATTTGCAAGTCCTGTTTATCTATGGTTATTAGAAAATATGTAATTGCTAAATACTAGCATGAAAAAATTAGTTATTATGCCAGGCGGATTTCATCCTTGGCATGCAGGACACACAGCCTTGTACCAATCAGCTGAAACTGTATTTCCTTCAGCAGATGTTGTTGTGGCGGCCACTGCCGACACATCCACTAGACCATTTCCTTTTAAACTTAAAAAAACACTGGCACAAGCAGCTGGTGTTCCTGCCAACAAGTTTATACAGGTAAAAAGCCCATTTAGAGCTGAAGAAATTACACAGCTTTACGATCCCAACCAAACGCAACTGATATTTGTACGCAGTGCCAAGGACATGGATCAAGCACCACGTCCCGGCGGCATCAAGAAAAATGGTGAGCCTTCATACCTGCAACCCTACAAGAGAAATGGTCTTGAACCCATGGCCAAACATGCTTATATTGCATACTTGCCAGTGGCACAGTTTGGTCCAGGTATGACATCTGCAACAGAAATACGTGGCAAATGGCCTGAAATGTCTGCCAAGCAAAAGATTTCACTGATCAAGATCATGTATCCCATGGCAGCGGAACGTGAAACTGCTGCTGCCAAACTGGTAGAGATCTTGGACAGTGTCTTGGGCGGCAATGATGTTGCAGAAACTGTTATCCCAGTCACCCGACAGTTGAGTCCCCTGACACTGACTCCGCAATACTCTGAATCCAACGATTACATAGAAGAAAAATTACACAGCCGTTGACTTGCCTGTTAAATACCTATATAATTTAACAAAAGAGAGAAATAAATTATGGCTGAACAGCAAATCCAAGTAAACGTGGATTACCTACGCACCACACGAGTTCATATCTGCATGCCTTGTTATGCAGGTATGTTGACAGAATCCACATTCATGAGTTTTATCAAATGGTCCAACACCTGCCGCCAATTGGGTATTGACTGGACCATAGAAACCATGACCAACGAAAGTCTTATCAGTCGTGCCAGAAATACCCTGGTGGCAAAATTCCTCAACAATCCTGACAGCACTCACTTGATGTTTGTGGACGCAGACATCGGCTGGGAGCCTTGGCATCTGTTGGTCATGTTGAATCGTGATGTGGACGTGATTGGTGGTCTGTATCCCATGAAAACCCTGCCGGTCAAGTGGGTGGTCAACGGCTTTGACGGTGCCGAAGAAGGTCCAGATGGCCTGCAAGAAGTTTCAAAGACTGGCACAGGATTTATGTTGGTAAAACGACATGTATTTGAAAAATTAAATCAACATCCTGCTGTCAAACCCTTCAACAACGACATTGGCCTGCCTGCGGAACTGGATCAGCATCTAAAGACCTATTATGATACTGCTGTGCGTGAAAATCGTTACTATTCAGAAGACTGGACTTTCTGTGAAAACTGGCGTGACTTGGGTGGCAAGATCTGGGTGGACAAGCGTGTGTTGTTGCGTCACACAGGCACCTATGTGTTTGACTTTGCAGCACAAGAACCCTTGTATCGAGCCTTGCATGAAGCTGCTGTACAAAATGGCACAGCAGTTGTTGCTACTGTGCCAGATGCACCCACAACTGATCAAATTGTGACTGTTGTTGCTGAAACACCTGCTGCAGTAGAACCAGTTGTTTTGGCATCAAACGAAGAGACCAAGAAAAAGAAACCCAAAACTGCATAATCAAAAGCCCCAAGGGGCTTTTGTTTTATCCGGTAAATACAGTCATGGACATCAAAGAACTCGAAGACTATCGCCTGAGTAATGCAGTCAAATTTCACACACAACTGAACCCAAGAATCTGGGGTGCAGATGAACATTTGTTGCCGGAAGTGAGAGAAAAATTACTAGCTATTGCTGCTGACTTCAAAGAGTTTCTGGGCCTGGACCTAGAAGTCACGGACATCACCATCAGCGGCAGCAATGCTGCCTATACCTACACAGATCACAGTGACATTGATCTACACTTGGTCACAGACTTGCCCCGGGCAGATGCCAGTGATGTATATAGAGAACTGTTTGATGCCAAAAAATATCAGTACAACGATCAGCACAATTTCAAGATCAGCGGCTATGATGTAGAACTGTATGTACAGAACGCCAACCAGGATCCCAAGAGTCAAGGCATTTACTCTGTTGTTGACAATGAATGGATTAGTGTTCCAAAACGCCGCAAGCCTGACATAGATGACATCTCAGTTAAAAGCAAGTACGAAGATCTGGGCCAGCGTATCGAAGCTGCTATCAAATCTGGCAATCGTGAACAGCTGGAACTGTTAGGCACGAAAGTACGTGAGTTTAGACAGGCTGGTTTGGACAAGACCGGTGAGTTTGGTCCAGAGAACTTGGCATTCAAAGTACTGCGCAGCAACGGCACATTGGATCAACTACGTGCTGCCAGATTAGCTGCCCGAGATCAAGAACTCAGCATAGCAGAAGCTGGCAAAAAGAAAAAGAAGAAATCATTCCGGTACGGCTTTGGAGGCTATTATTTTCCGGGCTATCACTACTATGGACAAACAGATGCTGCCACAGACGGTGGTGGCGACGGTGGTGAAAGTGTAAAAGAATCTGCTGACGATCTGCAAACACAGTTGGAAAAGTTTGCTGCATTCTGTGTAAAGAAATTGGGCATAGAAAATGCACCACGTATTCAACTAAAGCGAGACCCGGCCTGGAGCCAGCGTAATTCCACATTTGGTCGTTACATGCCCGAGGCCAATGCAATGATCTTGAGTGTGGCCAATCGGCATCCCATGGACATCATGCGTACCTTGGCACACGAGCTGGTACATCGTCGGCAGGATGAACAAGAGCCCATGCCTGGTCACGCCGGCAACACAGGCAGTGACTGGGAAAATGAAGCCAATGCTCGAGCTGGCGTACTAATGCGCAGCTATGGTGAACAGAACCCTGGCATGTTTGACAAGAAGGCCTTGGCGGAAGATTCGTTCAATCAGAATTTTAATCAGATTGATTCAATCATAACCAAAAAATATCCCAAAGAAATAATGAATTTATTATTGGGCATGTTCCCAACAGCTAAAGAAGCCATCATAAATCAATACAACGACGAAGACGGAATGCCGTTTTCAGAATGGCGTAGGGCAATATGGGACATAGGCAACTATGTGTTGTCTGGACCTGTAGTTGTCAATGGGTCCAAACTGCCCATTGATCCAGAGACCGAAGCAGATCGTTTGGCCAAATATCAGCAGTATATCAAAGATAAAGATTCTGGCAAACCTGCAAGGTATTTCAGAAACAATGATTCGGATCCCAGAACAATAGATTTTACAAAACTGCCTCCGATCACTATAGCACAAACTGATTCGGGCATGTCAGTAACAGATGGCAATCACCGTGCATTTTTAGCCAAAATGGCTAAAAAACCATTACGTGCTTATGTTTTGAGGCAGCAGCCAAACAATCATCCCAATGTAGCAAAAATTAAAGCATTGTTTTCGGATCAGCAAGTTGTGTCGGAAGCCAGCGGATACATTCCTGTAACAGATGCAGAAGCCAGAGACCCACGCTACAGCATGGCCATCACACAGGATATCCGACCTGGTGAGGTCAAACGTCAAGCTGCCAAAATGGGTTGGAAGACCACCCCAGCAGGTACACCACCCACTGCTAGAACAAATGGTCTTGTCGAAGAACTTACACGTAAGCTACAATTGGTCAAAGAAGGTGTAGATTTTCCTTTAGTAAGCGAGGAAGAAGAATTAGAAGAAGTGGCCATGAGCCCATCCGCTCTGCGAGCGTTTGCTAGCAGTCCTGCAGCCGCAGATATGCAGGCTGGATTTGAAGCAGAATTGGTGTTTGCAGGTGCGTTGGAAGGCTCAGACGAGTCGGGCGAAATGGAGCCCGACTACGACATGGATGAACGTGCAAGTGACATCGACTCAATTATGGATTTCTTTAGTCACGGAGATATGGCCGGTATCAGTAGTAATACAAGTTCGCCTAGTTATCAACGTGCTCGTAACCAGTTGGAAGAAGATTGGTTTGAATGGTATAGTGAACGCTTAAATGAAGAATTTGCCGAAGATCAAGAAACTCTTATTGAAAATTGGATTGTGGAAAACGACTGGAATCAAGATCAGCAGATTGAGGAATTTCTCAGAGAAGAATTAGAATTGTCCGCAGACGAAATTCGCGAAGTTGACGCAGCCATGGAACGACGTATGGCAGGCAAAGGAACTGCTGCCGATGCTGACTTGGTTTACAAATACAATGAAGCTGTGGCAGGCGTACGAGAACAAATAGAACTGCGTGTTACAGATGCTATAGAAGAACAAAATGATGATTACGAATCTGCTCTAGAAGAATTCCGCTCAGACTACGATGCGGTAGACGAACAAGATTGGCTCAGTGCTCGTGGCTGGCGTCGTATGTCGGACATATCAAATAACTTTGACTTTGAATGGCCATATTGGACAAGTGGGTTTGGTGACAACGAAGAAGGCGGGTATAATCCAGACGCAGCTCGTAGATTGGCCAGCAGTTTATCAGATACGCTGGGAGTTAAAACTACTGTATCCAGCGGATATCACTCAGCCAAACGCGATACCATGACGTGGATCTTTGAACCCGACGGCAGCCTTGACGCTGATGATTCAGATGCTATGCCAGTGGAGATTGTTAGCCCACCTATGCCACTCAGTAAGACCTTGGAAATCTTGCCCAAGTTCTTTGAGTGGGCTGAAGAAAATGGTGCTTATGCCAACAGCTCAACCGGCTTCCATATGAGTGTGAGTATGGGTGATCATGAAAATAATGTTTTAGATTTTACCAAGTTGGCCTTGTTCTTAGGCGATGAGTATGTGCTACAACAGTTTGGACGTGAAGCCAATACCTATGCCAAGAGTGCCTTACAGAAGATTCGCGAAAAGAAAGGTAATGTCAAGGCTGAAGAAATTCTCAGCACCATGCGTCGGCACCTGGGTCAATTTGCTTCACGAGCCCTGGCACAGCCATCAGGATTTGGCAAATACACATCAATCAATCCCAAGAACAACTACATTGAATTCCGTTCAGCAGGTGGCAGTAACTATTTTGAAGACATGGACAAAATCCAAAATACCTTAATGCGTTATGCTCGTGCCATGGACATTGCCATGGACCCTGCGGCTGACAAACCTGAATATGCCAAGAAGCTGTACAAACTGCTAACTGATGTAAAAACACAACAGACAGTGGATCCTAAGACTGGATCTAAACGTACTGAAGTTGTGCCCAGTGCAGATGCTGATGCTATCAGTATATTCAGTCGTTATGTTGCTGGCGAGTTGCCCAAGTCTGAACTCAAAGGTTTTCTCAAGAAACTACAGTACGGTCGCGAAGTTGCTAAAAACCCACCCAAAGAAAAGATTCAGTGGCGGGTGACTCATCCCAATGGACGTGCAACGATCACACTTATGGCTTCATCAGCAGATGAAGCTATCAAATTGGCCAAACAAGAATACAATGATACTATGAATCCCGATGATGCTTATCGTGCAGAGCCTGTGGTACCTGCCGCACAGACTCCGGCGACTGATCAACTCAACGCACCAGCAGCAGATGATCCTGCTGGCAACTATGTGCTGCGACAGAGAGAAGGCAACGCAGGTACAGGTCCCGTAGTATATAGATTCTCAGCCCCAAACAACATGGCAGCAGTAGCAGCAGCTCGAGAATGGACCACCGCTCGTGGCATTGAACGCCGTAGTGTTTGGTTGGATCATATATCAGGTGTGCCACCTGAGGTATTAAATGCTAGACCTGTCAGAGCCACGCTGGGAGAACCTCGTCCGGCATTTACTGAGCCACGGTCCAATTCTATTCCTGAAGTGCCGCTGGACATAGCGCAGAACTTCCAGGAACCACCAGCCAGTTGGGACAGTGGTTCACCAATTGTGTCGGAACCTCAGAATTTTCCGGCCGCTAGATCCACAGGTGGTGAATTCACCGGACGATGGAAGGTCATTAGCAGTCGCACCGGAGAAGTGTTAGTAATACTTCCGGGAGGCACTACAAGCGTACAATCAGATGCCAATCAAGCAGCAGCACGATGGGCACGACAAACCAGATTTGATGATCCGATAGAAGTATATCCAGAGATGAGATAATTATGAGAGCACATGAATTTATGACTGAAAACTTTGCGGATGGCAAGAAGCCAGGGCGCAAAGGCTTGAGCCGTAGAGTTGGTATTCCTAAAAAGGCCAGTCTGTCCAAACTGCAAAAAATTGCCAGTAGCAGCACAGGCGAACGCAGACGCATGGCACAGTGGCAATTGAACATGCGTCGCGGCCAGGCAAAGAAGAATAAAGGTAAGTAATAGCATGCGACTAGCCGAAATAACCCTGCCCAAAACCAAGCTAAAGACTTATGTTGTCAAGTTGAAACTTAAAAGTATTGGCTATACTCAAATACTTGACACCACTATTCAAGCAGTGAGTCCACAAATGGCTCGCAAAATCATTGCCACACAATACAATAGCACACATGTAATGATTGGGCAACCCCGCGAGATCAAGCCACGCTAAATACAGCGTGACTACACAATTCGTTAAAGCCTCGTTTGATATAGACTGTAAATGGAAATCAGGTCCTGCACCTGCTTACCGTGTGTACATCAACGACGAGCTGTTCACAGAACGCACCTGGATTTGGCGAGAGCATTATCTGAATGAGATGCTGCAGATTCAGGCTGAACCTGGCGTATATCGCGTTAGAGTAGAGGCAGTTCGGCCCATTAGTGGAAAAGCTGGAAAATTTAGAGTACGTAATCATATGATAGATCATGGTGCAGCACAATGGATTGATCATGCTACCCTGAAAATATTGCCATGAGAGCCAGAGAATTTATTCAAGAAACAGCGTCAGCAGGTGCCACAAGTAGCGGTGGTGTTGCTGTAGTAGCACAGCCCATGGGTCGGGTAATTACTCGCACACAAAACCTTAAACCTGGTAAATATAAAAACAGTTTAACACGGACCAAATAACATGTTATCAGACGATTTAAAAATTCTATTGGCCACACAGTATGCATTTGCTGTCAAGGCACAGTACTCGCACTGGAATGTGGAGGGTCCGGACTTTGCTCAATTACACAAGTTTTTTGAAAAACTCTACCTGGAAGTCAACGACAACAGCATTGATCAAACAGCAGAATTCATACGTGTGTTGGACGAGTACACACCAGGATCATTTGAACGTTTTCAAGAACTCAGTCTGATCCCAGGACAGACCAAGGTGCCACGTGCCAGACTCATGATCGAAGAACTCTTGTCCGACACCCAGGTCTTGATCGATCTGCTGAATCAGTGTTTTGTGTCGGCTGAACAAGAAAATCAACAGGGCATTGCAGACTTTGTGAGTCAACGCCTGGCGGCCATGGGCAAACATGCCTGGATGTTGCGCAGCTTCTTGAAGGACAATAGAGCATGAGAATAAAGAATTTAACGGAAGGCTTGAACGCTCAACAACGTAGCGTTCCGCAGTTGCCAGCACAGGCTCGTGCTCGAAAGATCAGTGTGCTGGGAGCCAAAACAGACCCCCAACATCCGTTTGCAGGATATGCTGTTGGTGCTGATGAAGCAGCAGAACCTGGTCGGAAAAGCATTGGCCCTGATCCGAACGATCCGTATCAGAAAGGCTGGCGTGCCGGTTTCCGTCACGATGAATCAAATCCATATCCAGCAGGCAGCGAAAAAGCGGCACAATGGGATAAAGGATATGCTGAAGCTGAAGCACAACCTGATTATTACAACGAAGCTGTGGCGGGAAAAGTCGAACCAATCCAAGAGTTATCCTCCGATGCATTAGATAGATACAAAGCAAAGGCCAAGAAATCTTCAGATGACTTAACCAGTCAAGGCAAGTATCGTCAGGCCAATGACAGAACCATGAATGTGATGAAGGCAACAGGTAAACAAATTGACAAGACAGCAACTAATATTCGCAAAGCCTTGAATAGAGAAAGTGTTGACCAAGACATGGCGGAGGATGACGTAGCGGACTTCTTAGCACGTGGTGGCAAGATTACACAGGTCAAACCCAATCGTGGTCCACGCAATCCTGGACTAAGTCTTGGTAGCCGGCATATTGGTGGTGGCGGTGATGGTGCAAGAGCAAGTCGTACCGGTCGTGGATCAAGGCCGCAAGGTAAACCTGTTGTTGCTGTGGAAAGTGACGTTGAAGAAGGTTGGAAAAGCAAGTTGGCCGGTGCTGCCTTAGCAGGTGCTGCTGCATTAGGCGGTGGAGCAGCAGTTGCCCATGATCACGATAATTATGGTCATTATGATCAACGAGTAGACGATCGCAGTTGGGACACTGCTGGATATGATGATCATATAAAATCAGATACTAAACTCACTAAAACAACAACACCCGACGGGCAAGTCAAACGAGATTCGCAACATCGTATTTCTTCTGTACAAGGACCCAATGCTCAAGGTCTATATCGTGTGTTTGTTGGTCAGAACGGCAAAATTGTCAGCAGTTATGTGACAAAAACTCCGCCGCAAAATTGGATGGTCAAAGAAGATGTCACCAAAGAAGACATCATTACCAAACTAAAAGCCAGGCTAGGCGATTACTTGAGCGACATTGGTCAAGAGATTCGTAAAGATCCTGACCTCATCAACAAGTTGGCAGCCAAGCCCGCAGGCGACCAAATGGGGCCTCCTGTCAAAACTGTCACCACAGATGACGGACATGAAATATCAATACACGGCAACGAGGACGATGGCTTCCGTATCAGTATCAAGAACCGTCAGACACCTAGCCAGTTCAGCAACCTAGACGAAGCTGTGATGGCCTGCGAAATGTACTGTGCTCGCCGACGTCAACAGGCAGTCAACGCTGACTATGTTGAGGAAGCATAATGAGATTTAGAGAAATTCAAGAAGCCTGCTGGAAAGGCTATCACAAAGAAGGCATGAAGACCATGTTTGGAAAACGCTATCCAAACTGCGTAAAAAATAAAAACGAAAGTCTAGAAACTTATGTCAATCGTGGAGAATGTCCAGGCTGTGGTGGCGAAATGGTGGCTGAAGACTTGATCACAGAAAAGCAAGATGCCTGTTATCACAAGGTCAAGGGTCGCTACAAGATATGGCCGTCGGCCTATGCATCTGGTGCACTAGTGCGCTGCAGAAAAGTAGGTGCTGCCAACTGGGGCAACAAGAGCAAGAAATAATTATTATTTGAACATGATTTGAGGAATATTATGCAAAAACTTATGGCAATTTTGACTTTGTTGTTTACCACAACAGTGTTTTCACAAACCACTCCAGAACTCACAGTGTGCAATGGTGACTATGCCTTGTGTGCAGCGTCGACCTGTGTGCCCACAGGAAAAACCATTACAGGCAACAACGGTGTGCCTTATCCTGAAGTAGAGTGCCGTTGTCCCATACTGAATGGCTTGGCCATTGCGGACACATCAGCTGGCAACATGAAAGGCACCTGCGAACCAACAGACAGCCAACATGTATGGAGTCTGTTTGCACCCAAGCTGTTTTACCCACAACAGGCCAACAACTTCAATCCATGGCCCTGGAACCAACGAGCAGTGGTACAGGCCTGTGCCAGCAGTCTCAATCTTGGAAACAAGTCTTCCAACTGTTTCAGCTGGAACTGTGTACGAGGTCAAGATGGCATAGCTGTGTGTTCTTGTCCTACAGGACAGGTGCCTGCTGACACTGCATTTTTGACTGAGGCAGGACAAGGAGATCCTGCTGCATGTGCACAATACCCTGTGAGCCTGCCTATACAGGCACCAGACAAGGCAAAAAAATAACACATGAGAGCTGCTGAATTTGTTGCTGAGAAGTGGAGCCAAAAGTACAAGAGCTCAATCAACTGTGCCAGTCCTCGAGGATTCAGCCAAAAAGCACACTGTGCTGGCCGTAAGAAGAACGAAGACCTTGAAGAAAATCTGCGTGACTGGTTTGGCAAAGGCAAGGCCGGCGGCGCAGGCGGTGGTGGTTGGGATAGATACAACACTAAAGGTGAGCGAATTGGTAAATGCGGCGATCGTAAACCCGGAGAGGGCAAACCCAAGTGCCTCAGCAAGAGTCGTGCAGCCAGCCTACGTTCATCAGGT
>Ga0114968_10003096_pt1 | contig 12551 bp, 8 predicted proteins | sample M_130807_EF_Meta_FD_87020 | JGI IMG/M metagenome (GOLD analysis project Ga0114968, IMG submission 87020) | Freshwater microbial communities from Lake Montjoie, Canada to study carbon cycling - M_130807_EF_MetaG | ecosystem: Environmental > Aquatic > Freshwater > Lake | place: Lake Montjoie... | reverse complement strand
TTCGCTGCCACTACTGATTCTAGTAATCTTAAACTTAAAGTATCTTTAGCTGGTTGCGGTTCATTGGGTTACATACCCTCTCCTCTAAAATTATAGAGCCAACTCTCTCCTCTAAATTTATAGATCCAACCCTCTCCTCTAAAATTATAGAGCCAACCCTCTCCTCTAAATTTATAGATCCAACCCTCTCCTCTAAAATTATAGAGCCAATTTCAATCAAAATTATTTTCTAGAATACTTCTATATATTACTAAATTGTAACCAGTGATTTGTTAAAAAATATTTTACAAACTTCCCTCTAGGCGATCATTCATTTTCGTAGCCATGGTTACGCAGTTGTTTTCTTTTCCTACAATTACTTTGCAGTAAGAATTCAAATCTATTTTTTTGTTGTATAAGGTACTATAAAAACTAAGATAGGATATAAATGTATTACCGCAAGTGTCATTTAGCTCCTTATTCCATGTACAGTAAGTTCCTACCATGCTTGGATTAACTTTATCAATATTTCCCAGATTGATGAAAGCGGCTGCTTGCCCTATGGAGTAGGAGCAATCCTCCTTTAACTCAGTTTTTATTTTATCACAAAATTTATGTGCTACCATAAGATCTGCATCCAAATTATTTAGATCTCTAAATACGTAACGAAAAGACATTTTTAGGCAACCTCCTTGTGCGGTAGCGTCTTCAATCTCTAGGCATAAATTAGGAAAGAAAATTTTATTACCTTCGTGTATTACATATTCTCCCTGGCTCATCGTTACCGCTGTCATGCAACTTATTTCACTTTCTAACCAGATTTTACAAGCTCGGTATGCTTGGTCTTGATCTCCTTGATAAAGATCGTAGAAAGCGTGTCCCGAACCGTGCACACATTCATCGTAAACACTTTTAACTCTATTTTTACTGGCAATTTCACAGGCTTTTTTATAGATTTCTTTTGAGTCAATAACATTGTTTGATAGTAGTGAGATGGCATCCTCTACCCCATGGAGATAACCAAATTCGCAATGGGTACTACCATAAGTTAGCGCTTTCTTTGCATCTTGAAATTTTAAATAGGTTAGTAACCCTAGTTCGTGTAGCGCTGTATGACAATCCACCACAGCTAAATTGCCGTCACTGGTGTACTCTCTTTCTATCGCAAGAATTGCTTTCCCTACATCTATGTCACGCTCAACCTTTTCTGATTCCTTTAATACTAATTTATTTTTTGTTATCCCTGATAGGTCAGTTGATTTAGAACCAAGAGAGATTTGTGCGTTTAGCAGTAAAGCTATTATTACTACCATCGTTCCCATTATGTATCTATACTTTTTTTGCATAGTTAACTGAGATAACAATAAAACACCAAATATAGTAAACATATCTAAAATCGATGCCTGCAAAAATAAGGTTACTATTAGTATACTTAGTATGACATTGGTTACTGTAATTTTAGGTAGGTTCTTTCTTTGCTTAAACCAAGCTACCAGGAAGAGCAAAACAATTAGATATAATAGTTTCAGAAAATGAAGATGGAATATAAGTTTACTTTTGCTCTCTTTAATGGTAAAACTATAATTATCAATCGCTTCAAGTTTAATCTCTGTCCTATTTTCTCCAAGCCACGGTGTATAGTTAATATTTGTGACATATCTATTGTTAGTAAAAAACGGTAGTTCTAACTCTACTTCCTTACCCCGTTGACTCCCCTCAATGCCATTTATATTGCTAAGCATTGAAACGACTAAGATATTTGGGTTCCAAGCGCTGCCCTTGCTAGTGGAAACCTTATGATCTTTAAAAACAATATCGTCGTTTTTTGGCAAGGATAAATATAGAGTGGAAATTAAAATTATCAGTAAAATATAGCTTAGTTTACTTACTTTAAATTTAATCTTCCTCATATTTTGTACTATGTAATTTTAAAAATACCTGTCTTGTATACTTCTAAGTTATCTATTTTTTATTGTAAATAGAAAGTTTAACTACCTTAAGGTGTATTACTTATAAAAATACTGGTTTTAAATGGTATCGTTATATAAGTTAAATACTACGGATAGTATAACAATGAATATTTCACATTACCAAAGCGATCTCCCTGATATGGAGTTTAATCTCTTTGAGCTTTTCAACCTTGCCAATCATTTAGAGAAAGCCCCAGAATACGGATTGGATAAAGAGACCGTCAACTCCTTGCTTCAAGAAGTTAATCGCTTAGCTGATGAAGATCTAGCTAAAACCTTTAGCGATAAATCATTCGACTTACCTCAATTTAATGTAGAGGATAAAAGCGTTACTTTAGATAAAGAATTAAAAATTTCTTTTGAAAAATACCTTTCCGGTGGCTGGAATGAACTAGGCATCTCCAAAGAGTTAGGCGGTAATCCTGTTCCCCAATTACTCCAGTGGTCCATCAATGAAATTCTCGTGGGGGCAAATCCTGCACTATTTCTATATGTTACCATGATGAGTTTTGCGAATCTCCTCGTTGCTGAAGGGAATCCTAAACAGCGAGAATGGGCGAAATATATGTTTGATAAGAAGTGGTGCGCTACGATGATGCTTACGGAGGCGGATGCCGGTAGCGATGTTGGCGCGGGGCGCACAAAGGCCACACCACGAGAAGATGGAAGTTGGTCTTTAGTGGGTAGTAAAAGATTCATAACTTCAGGGGAGCACGATCTTAGCGAAAATATTATTCATTTCGTCTTAGCCCGTCCAGAAGGAGCGAAATTAGGAACAAAGGGTCTCTCGCTCTTTGTAGTGCCTAAATTTCTAATTTTAGAAGATGGAAAATTAGGTGAGAGAAATGGTATCTACGCTTCTTCCTTAGAACAGAAGATGGGTATTAAGTATTCAGCAACTTGCGAGATGCAATTAGGTGAGAAAGAGGAATGTATTGGTTTCTTGCTTGGCGATAAGCATGAGGGTATTCAACAGATGTTTAAAATTATTGAGAACGCTAGAATGATGGTAGGAGTTAAAGCTATTGCTACGCTCTCTACGGCATACTTAAGCGCTTTAAGATATGCTAAAGAGCGGGTACAAGGTTTTCAAATAACTGATACTAATAGGACTCTTGGTCAAGTGGCCATAATTGAGCATCTGCAAGTAAAACAAGACTTAGCTTTTCTCAAAGTAATGTCCGAAGGTTTAAGAAGTTTAGTTATGTTTACAGCCTCAATACAAGATGAAATTCTTATAAATCCAGCAGATACCTCCCTCCATTCCTTAAATGATCTCCTTTTACCTGTTTTAAAGGGATACGGCAGTGAGACCGCTTATCGACTAATTGGCGAGAAAGCGCTTAGCATTTATGGTGGTAGTGGATACACCACAGATTGGCCCTTAGAACAATATTTAAGAGATGCTAAAATTGACACACTTTATGAAGGGACAACAAATATCCAGTCCAATGACTTATTCTTTCGAAAAATTGTTAAAGATCAAGGCGTCGGTCTTTACGCTTTACTTGCCCGGTTTGAAAGTAGAATCTCCTATCCAGTAGAGATAACTTGCGAGGTGAGTGTATTCCGTGATGCTTGTCAAGCCTACCAAAGTGTAGTTGAGAATATGGTTGGGCTAACTATGGAGAGTGTCACTGACCCTTCGAAACTGAACTTAATCACAACTAAAACTAATAAATTATTAAATTTTACCGGTGAACTTTTACTGGGTTGGCTGGTTTTAGAAAGTTATGCTATAGCAAGTGAGCGAAAACTTTCCGATGATATTACTACTGGCAAGTTGCTTAATGTTAAAACATTTCATCGTGAGGTATTGGCTAACTTTGTGGCTGAAATTATGCAACTTTCTAAAGAGGATAGTTACACTCCTTATCTAGAAAATTTTAAGTTTTAATTTAAACTGAAAACTTATTTACACGGGTATTCGCACAATTTTCTACTCTACCTCATATATCTATTGTATTAATGTTATAAGGTAGCAGAGTATCTGTATGGATGCTGAGCAAGATAAAGTTAATGAACCATCATCTCTTACCTCTACCTCTTCACATGAGCATACTTTCCACCTAGATCTTGATGGTCTAGTTACTTGCAACGTTTGTGGTTGCAAGGATGATTCGACTCTACCTAATATTGTCCAAGTGCAAATTTATTTTGAATAATTACTCTCTGCTATAAATAGCATGTAAGTACTTAAAAGCATCTATTTTTGATTAATAATTTATAAAAAATTTTAATGATAACAGCAATCTAATTCTATATTACTTACTCTTAACGTATATTTAATGCTATTATTACCATCTCCCTGACAGTCTATAAATTATAAGGAGTAATTGTGGAAGATGTAACTAGTAAATCAGGATTTAACTTAAGACCAGAAGGCTCGCAACCTATCTCGCCATTGCGGGTAAAGGAACTCTTAAAGGAAGAGTATGCTAGCTTTATCTATGAGAATGCCATTTCAAAAGCTATTTACGAGGAGTGTAAGGAACTAATCCCACTTGGGGTGGCTTCCAGTTTTCAGCATTTCGCTCCCTTCCCTATCTACTTTAATAAAGGAACTGGCGCCTACCTACACTCGGTTGATGGCGACCGCTATATAGATCTAAGCATGGGTTTTGGTGCAAACATGGTTGGTCATATGCATCCTAAAGTAAAGGAGGCAATCAATACCTCTATGGAGGAGGGGATCCTCTATGTAGCTCCTGGAGCTCGATCTCTTGAAGCTTCCAAAAGGCTAACTAATCGTTTTAACATCGATCAGGTTAGATTTTGTAATAGTGGTACCGAAGCGTTGATGTATGCAATCCGTTTAGCTAAGGCCTTCACTAAAAAGGATAAGATTGTAAAGATTGAGGGAGGTTACCACGGAGGTTATGATCCTCTTGTAGTTAGTGTAAAACCCGATTTAACAGAAAAAGAGAGTAAAGAGCCTCCAGTACCAAAATACCCCGCTTATGTTAAAGGCGAAGATACGTTAGTGGTACCCTATAACGATCTTAAGGCGCTGGAAAAGGTATTTCAACAAAATAAGGGAGAGATAGCAACTTTTGTACTGGAACCTGTGGTAGAAAATTTAGGAATTATATTACCGTTAGATGGTTACCTAAAAGGAGTGCGTAATCTATGCACGAAATTTGGTATTGTGTTAATTTTTGATGAAGTAAAAACCGGTCTCACCGCTGGCCTAAAAGGAGCGGCTGACGAGTATGATGTACAACCAGACTTAATTACTTTAGCTAAGTCAATTGGTGGTGGCTTAGCAGTCGGAGCATTTGGTGGTAAAGCTGAGATTATGAATCTGATTGGGAGTAATGAGCTTTCCCACATGGGAACTTTTAATGGGAACCCATTGGTTACCAATGCAATTATCGCTGTTGATGACATAGCGAATAAGAAAAATTACTCATTAACGAGAGAGCTAAATCTAAGGTTAGTAAATAAATTATTTACTACTATTGTAGATTTTAAGCTACCTTCCCACTTAACTGTTATGGGTCTTAAAGGATGTATTACGTGGAGTGAAAATATACTACTCAACTTTCGTGACTACAAAGCTCAAGATTTCGATCTAGCCGAGTTAACATGGCTCTGGTTCTTAAATCGTAAAATTGTCACTCCTCCAGGACTAGATGATCAGTGGTTGGTATCTTTCGCTCATAGTGAAGAAGATATCCAAATGGTGGCAGACGCTTTTAGCGAATTAGCCCGAGCTCTTCGTGAAGAGTAAAATTTTAAATACTGGAAGCGAATTAATAGTATTTTGTCGATCCATTAATTGCTTACAAATATCCATATCTATGATAGTATAAGTAATGAGTAGAATAAGTCGAAACTTTAAAGCTAGATTCATAAAAAGAGAAGTTAACATACTCGATATGAAGTTAGCCTACCATCTACCCGAACTTCCATTTTGGAATAAAATTTACCAAGGTGAGTTGCGTTCGCCAGTTACCTTTGTAGTTACCATTGTTATTCTACTACAGTTACTATTACCAACCTCATTAGCTTTGACTGGCCAGAGAGAGATTGTTTATGCTGAATTACTTACAACAATTTCCTTGTTTATGTTAAATCCAGGGCGGATTAAAGTTCATAAAAGACATAGATTTTTACTCTCCATAGTGCTTAATCTTTTGCTTACCGTTGTGAACGTGATGCTTACGGTAAAACTAATTGATGCTCTACTAACAGGAAGAGTATTTATCACTACTAGTTTGCTAAGTAGTAGTGCTATAATTTGGTTTAGTAATGTGGTAATCTTCTCGCTATGGTACTGGGAGTTCGATCGTGGCGGTCCTGGGGCCAGGGCTCAAGCTAGGGACCCTTACCCGGATTTTTTGTTTCCTCAAATGACTGATCCCCGTTACGCGAAAGAGGGCTGGTCGCCGAACTACTTCGATTATCTCTATACCTCCTTTACTAATAGTATTGCTTTCTCTCCGACCGATACTCTACCACTCTCTCGGTGGGCTAAATTACTAATGATGGTGGAGGCATTAATCTCCAGCGTAGTGGTCATCTTGGCGGTATCCCGTGCCATTAATATTCTCACATAATCTCTCCATAACGGCAGGCTTTCTGCTGATGCCTTTTGCTCTGAATTACTCCTAGATCTTCTCCTTTACAGTACTCATAAATACCATGTTAGACTGGAAATATTAATATATTTTATTGTACCCTAGAGTTCTCTAGGCTAACTCAGCGGTTTCTAAGATCTTTTGTAAAGCGAACCCGTGAAATAACGTTGATCTAGAGTACAATATAATTATAACTTATATACTTTAAGAAAGGTTACAAAAATGTTAATTTTTGAAGCTATCGGAGATTTTTTTGGTTCAATCGGTGACTGGATGAACGATAACCTTGATTCTGGAGGACCAATTGGTGCTTTTATAGGTGTCGGCGCAGCTGTAGTCGCTTGTTTTATATGGGGTTAATTCCTCAAAATAGAGACCTTCGGGTCTCTATTTTTCTTTGTAGGTACATATTATATTTTACTGATGCATTTTAATTGCAAGCAAAATTCTAGTAATAGAGGCGGTAGTATCCTAGAAGGATATAGTACTATATAGTAATATAATATGTTTTCGAGGAGAAGGTAATGGCAACTAAAGAGAAAGACGATTTAACAGGTCTGGGGAGTTATGGTTATGGTTGGGTTGATAAAGAAGATGCCGGTAAAAATAGCCGTAGAGGATTAAATGAAGAGGTAGTAAGAGATATATCTGAGAAAAAGCATGAGCCGAATTGGATGCTTGAATTTAGATTAAAGGGCCTCTCTCTTTTTGAGAAGAAACCCATGCCAACTTGGGGTTCGGATCTTAAGGGGATATTTTTCGATACTATTAAGTATTTTGTTCGTTCTACTGAAAAGCAAGCCAATACTTGGGAGGATTTGCCAGAAGATATCAAAAATACTTATGAACGATTAGGAATTCCTGAAGCTGAGCGAAGCCGTTTAGTATCTGGAGTAGCAGCTCAGTATGAGTCGGAAGTGGTCTACCATTCTATTAGAGAAGATTTAGAGCAACTTGGGGTAATCTTTCTCGACACCGATTCAGCGCTAAAGCAATATCCGGAACTTTTTAAAGAATATTTTGGTTCAGTAATTCCCGTTGGGGACAATAAATTTGCAGCGCTCAATACCGCAGTTTGGTCTGGTGGTTCATTCATCTATATCCCTAAAGGGGTCCATGTGGACATCCCACTCCAAGCGTATTTTCGTATCAATACGGAAAATATGGGTCAGTTTGAAAGAACCTTAATCATTGCGGATGAGGGATCCTACGTCCATTATGTGGAAGGTTGTACCGCCCCAATCTACTCATCCGACTCGCTTCACTCAGCGGTGGTTGAGATTATTGTCAAGAAAAATGCGCGGGTCCGTTATACCACCATTCAAAATTGGTCCAATAACGTTTATAACCTTGTTACTAAGCGGGCAACTTGCGCAGAAGGGGCAACTATGGAGTGGGTAGATGGGAATATTGGATCTAAAGTTACTATGAAGTATCCTGCAGTTATCTTACTCGGCGCTCATGCTCGAGGAGAGACCTTATCGCTTGCCTTTGCAGGGGAAGGGCAACACCAAGACTCTGGCGCTAAAATGATTCATGCAGCGCCTTACACCTCTTCGACTATCATCTCTAAATCCGTAGCCCGTAGTGGTGGCAGAACTTCTTACCGTGGTTTAGTTAGAGTTGAAGAAGGAGCGCACCACTCTAAAAGCACCGTTAAGTGTGACGCTCTATTAATCGATAAAATATCACGCTCGGACACCTACCCTTACGTTGATGTTCGCGAAGATGATGTCTCGCTCGGTCATGAGGCTACAGTCTCTAGAATTAGTGATGACCAACTTTTCTATCTAATGTCTCGGGGTCTAAATGAGGATGAAGCCATGGCGATGATAGTACGCGGATTTATTGAACCTATCGCAAAAGAACTCCCGATGGAGTACGCTCTGGAACTTAATCGCTTAATTGCTCTGCAAATGGAAGGCTCGGTTGGTTAAGTAATTGGAGAAAGCTACCAACTTAACTACCTATTACAAAATTTTTATAGCAAGTCAATGGCTTTTTATCCTACTACTAACTTGGTTACAGATTTAATTCTTTAGCGGAGCTTAAATAAAGCGATAAACATTTGAGTGCTACTATAAGCATTTTTAGCACTATATTTCTCTACAATAGATTGGTTACCAATGAAAAGATGGCTTCTTAGTTTGATCTGCGTTGTCACAACTATACTTTTTTCATTTCTCACCCCTCAATTTTCCTACGCTATCATCAATCCCGATCGGGAGCTAAAAGTCGGCGAAGCATCATACGTTGCTTCCATTCAATCTTGGACAGGGGAGAGATACGAATCGTTTTGTTCTGGTAGTTTAATATCCCCACTTATCATCATAACCGCAGCTCACTGCATCGTCGATTACGATCAAGATGATGCCTCTACCTGGGTTGCTTATTTTAGTGAGGATTCCTTAACCAATCCTAATGGTCTAAGAGTTGATATCGTCTCTGCTATATACCATCAAAAGTATGAAGATTCGCTCTCCACCATCCAGATTAACCCTGATGGTACTGAAACTGTGCTGAAAGAAGGATACGTTGCTCCTGGAACTTCAGAGTTTGACGCAGACATCGCTATCTTACTCCTTCGATCAACCATAACCGATATAAAACCGGTAACCATGGCTCGGGCTACTTCTAAAATCTCATCGAACTGGCGGGTTTACGGTTGGGGAGCTACCCAATCTGATATGGTAATTAAAAATACAATGCTTCGGACGGCCTCGGTAAATGATGCTACTGTAGAAATGAGTGAACAACTCGAAGATCCTATGGAAAATATCTACGCAGCTTACGGTTTAGATAGTCTAGGTCAAATTAGAACCACCTGCTTTGGTGACTCTGGTGGGCCTCTGGTGGACGGTAAAGGCTTACTAATTGGGTTAACTAGTTTTGCTATGGTGGAAAATTGCGAAGAAATTGCACCGACCGTTTATACTAAAGTATCGAGCTACCGTACTTGGATACTCCGAAATTCTATCACAATTCAATCTCGTTACGCGAGAATGAATACCTTGCCTATTGGAACCCCGGTTTTTGATGCTCCTTCCCATAAGCACCCTATTAAGGTGTACGGACGTTGGTAAAAGCTTAGTACATTTCTTATTCACTTTGTAACAGATAAATATATTTCCTAAGTGGTAATAGAAGCTCCTTTTTGGCCACTATTAATTAGTGACGAGTTGAGTGATTTGACGACAATTTAAGATATGAAATTTAAATATACATCTCAAATCCTACTTTCTCTCTACTTAACCTTCAGTTTTGTTCCCGCTTATGCAGCTGGAGAAACTGCCCCTACTACTCCAGTTACTACTTTAGAAACAACAGAGTCCACTAAAGATGTTGACGCAGAAGCAGCAACCAAATGGGGGAGAGATAAAGAAGGTTTACCTTATCTAGAAGAGGCTATGGCATCGAGCCAAGCCTCTGAAGAGTTAGTAAGAGATCTTATTGATTCAAAAGAGGTAGCTTCAGTCCTAATTGATGATAGTAAAAAAATGATGCTCTTTACCACTTTTGGGGGAGTTTTTGTGAAGACGAGTTACGATAGCACTGATGTAAATTTTACTCAATTTATACTAGATCAAGGAGTTAAACTTCGTTTTCATACTTTCGTTGAAGCTCCGGTAGCCGCTAAACCGGAGATTCTGAAAGCAAAAGAAAAAGAAGATAGTAATAATTTATCTATCCTGCTTATGATGCTCCCTTTTTTGATTATGATTTCTGGTACGGTAATAATCTTTGAAATTAGACAACGTCAAAAACGACAACCCGCAGATGATGGAAAAACCGTAGCCTACCAGACTCGTGAAGGGCCTGCAGGTTTTATTCCAACAGTAACTTTTGAAGATGTTGCTGGTTGCGAAGAAGCAATTGAAGATTTAAGCGAAATTGTGGAGTTTTTAAAAGATCCGGAAAGATTTGAAAAATTAGGAGCTAAAATTCCTCGTGGAGCAATTTTAGTAGGTCCGCCAGGAACCGGAAAGACATTACTGGCTCGTGCTGTTGCAGGCGAAGCTAGAGTGCCGTTTTTCGCAGCCTCTGGTTCTGATTTCGTGGAGATGTATGTCGGTGTAGGACCAGCCCGAGTTAGAGAACTTTTTACTAAGGCGAGAAGCGAAGAAAAAGCAATTATTTTTATCGATGAGATTGATGCAGTAGCTCGTAGTCGTGTCTCAAGCGTAAAACAAAATGCAAATGATGAACGTGAAAATACACTCAATGCGCTACTAAATGAGTTGGATGGTTTTTCTAGAGGTAATATTATTCTAATTGCTGCAACTAATAGAGTCGATATTCTGGATCCAGCAATTTTACGTCCAGGAAGACTCGATAGAAAAGTGCAAGTTCCCAACCCTGATCGTAGAGGCAGAGAGGCGATCTTGGCCGTACATGCTGATGGTAAGCCTTTAGCTAAAGATGTCTCCCTTTCCTTGGTAGCCCGTAGAACTCCTGGTATGAGTGGTGCAGATTTAGCGCAAATTGTTAATGAGGCCGCTATTGAAGCAGCTCGCAAAAATCGAAAAAATATCGATGCGGAATGTTTCTCCTCAGCTGTAGCCATGGTTGCTATGGGTAGAGCCCGTAGGTCTGCCTTGGTCACTGATCGAGATCGATTAATTACTGCTTGGCATGAAGCGGGTCACACCGTGGCCGCACTAATGCATGCTGAAGCTGCTAATCCTATGAGTGTCTCCATCATTCCTAGAGGTCACGCTGGAGGAATTACTTGGATGAGTGGTAGTGATGATCAATTCATGAGTCGCAACCAAGGCATGGCGCAATTAGTAGTAGCTATGGCTGGAAGAGTAGGCGAAGAAATGCTCCTTGATGGTGAATTTACACAAGGGCCTTCTTCGGATCTTGAGCGAGCTACTACCCTAGCCGCCGCCATGGTTACCCGTTATGGCATGTCGCGCCGTGGTCTAGCGGTTCGAGCTGGAGAACCTGACTCAATCTCCAATGATGTAATTGAAGAAATCCTCAATACCGCACTAGTAGAAGCTCGTCTTATGCTGGAGGAAAATAAACTTTTAGTATCCGCGTTGGTTAATCAGTTACTAGAAGTAGAGACGCTTGAATACCATGAGATTTTAGAAATCGCTGCCACCGTCGAAGGTAATGATTTTACCAGCGACTCAGTTCGTAGTATGCTTGATGAGTTTAAAGATGATTCCCAAAAAGTAATCTCTAAAGCTCGAAAAAGATTAAAGAGTAAGTTGCATCTAGATAAAGTAGAAGAGGAGAAATTTATTTTCTCAGAGCCTACTGCACCTAAAACTAAAAAACTATCTAAAAAGAGAAAAACTAAAGATACCACTCTTGAGAAGTTGTAATTTTTGGTACCACATAATATTAGTACAGCAAACGTTACCCCTATAAATCATTTTAGTAAGTTACTTTTCTTTAAAGATTTATAGTTTTAGCTATTAGCTTTATAGTAAATAACTAATAATATCTCAACTTTTAAACTATCTTCTGGTAATATCTTTATCGTAAGTTACAAACGCTAAACTTGCATCACGTTCTACTTTACATACTTCATCTCTGCAAAACTCGGCCAGATAATCTTTAGTCGGGTATTTTACAGCACTTGGGGTTAGCAAGGAGAATAAGTAACCTTTATAGCAAAAAGCATCATTTTTACAATCATTAAAAACTTTATTCGCCGTTTCTAAACTATGGTCATTATTATAATTGTAGCGATCAAAAACCGCTGTACCTTTGGTAAAGTAACAGTTATTCTTGTAATCACCTACTAATGTATCGCAGTACTGATTAATTTCTTTAATACGCTCCTGGTACCTCCTCACAGTTACTATTTTATTGTCAAAATCAGAATTTAGTGATGGATCTGTTAACTGAGTAGTGTACGGCCTTAAGATAGCAATTTTACAAATCGCTTGGGCATTTGTATTGCTGTTCTCACATAATTTATTTACTTCTGTCAGATTCATATCTTTATAACGATCTCTATGATCATTAAAGGTTTTCATAAAGTAACCTTCACTACATTTTA
>Ga0114968_10003094_pt1 | contig 12555 bp, 4 predicted proteins | sample M_130807_EF_Meta_FD_87020 | JGI IMG/M metagenome (GOLD analysis project Ga0114968, IMG submission 87020) | Freshwater microbial communities from Lake Montjoie, Canada to study carbon cycling - M_130807_EF_MetaG | ecosystem: Environmental > Aquatic > Freshwater > Lake | place: Lake Montjoie... | reverse complement strand
TTAGGACCAGGTAAGTAAGCACATGTTGCAACCTGTGAACCATTTAGGTAAAAGTAGACATTTGAACCATTAAAATACATGCTTGCTATGTCATTAGGATTATATGTTACTGGTGATAATAGAACTGTTATATCTCCATTTGCATTACGATTATAAACGGATATTTGATTTGTTGCAGATATTTCAAATGCATATAAATTAGAAACCAAATCTGTTAACATATAAATCATATTTGATGCTGTCGAATCATCATTTGCAGGTAATTGAATACTTGTATATAGACCAGAAGTTAATAGATTATAAGTATCAAACGATTCAACAAGCCCATTTGCTGGATTTAGAGTAACTGAATTAGGGGAATTCAATATAGAATCATTAATTGGTAGAAGAATAAATGTACCCTGACCACTTTGTCCTGTTGAACCAGTTTCTCCTGTTGTACCAGTATCACCACTACTTCCACCTCCATTAAAAGCAGAATTTCCAGAAGCGTCTGCAAATGTAATAATACCATTTGAATCAGATGAAATTATAGTTTTTCCTAGATAAATTGTATTACCAGATAAATAAAGAGATCTGAACGAAGCACCTTCTGCACCCAAATCATATGCTAGATCTGCATCTGGTATAATACTTGAACTAACAGAACCACTGAAATATCCAGTTGCACCTGTACCACCAGTTCCTCCTCCTCCTCCACCTGTTTGTTCAACCCATTGAGTAGCATAGTCAGATCCATTAATTTTAGCTAAGACTTGTCCAGCAGATCCTCCTGTAGGTACTCCAACTCCTATGGCACCTGTGTCTCCTTGTCTACCATCTTTCCCATTTATATTAACATTATAATAAGCAGGTAAACTAAATTCTCCTTTAATATTTTCTATTGAATAAATATTCATTTTTCCAGTAGTTTCAATATAGTCAAGAACAGTTCCTTGAAAAGAATTTTCTATATTGCTAGCATCAACTACTATTATTGTATTACCGGTAGTATAAGCTAATTTAGGAGCTACATAAAGTGTTATAAGAGCACTATCTGGATTGATTACTATCGTTTCTACTGTTCTTGTTGGATATACTGATGAAATTCCAGTTGCTCCTGTATATCCAGGAGGTCCTACTAAACCAGTTGAACCTGTCACCCCAGTATTACCTGTATCACCAGTTTTTCCAGCTATTCCTTCAATTTGTCCCGCAAAAGTCCAAGAATAACTAGATGAAATTCTACGAATTACATTATTTCCTGTATCACAAATATATTGATTATTAGAAACTATATTTGTTAATCCATTTGGTAAATCAAATTCAGATGAAAGTAAACTACCATTTACTAATCCACTAACACCATTGCCTGCATAAGTTGTAACATCTTGAGATGAATCTATTTTACGAATTATATTATTTCCTACATCACATACATATAAATTATTTGAAGAATCACATATTAATCCAGCCATAGAATTAAATCTTGCATCAGTACCATTAGAATCAATATATCCACTTTGATTTCTATCTCCTGCATAAATTGATACATCTAATGATGGAGTTACTTGTGTTATAGCACGATAATCTGAATTTTCTACAAAATATAAATTTCCAAGATTATCAAAAGTCATAAAACGAGGGGATACATCTGTGTCAAGAGTTACATAAGTTGTCTGATTTAAACTAGTATCAATTTTAGTAATTAATCCTTGTGAACCTACATATAAATTATTATCACTATCTATCCCTAAACATGTTGCTATTAATCCATCAAGGTTAATATAAGTAATTATTTCATCTCCTACATCATTATATATAGAAGTTGTTGATGTATTAGGGTCAGAATCTAATATATATATGGTATTTGTAGAATCAATTGCTAATCCTACAATATTTGTATAACTATCAGGAGAAATTGCTGTTAAATTTCCACTAATATCAGTTGTCCATAATCCTGTTAAATCACATATATATATATTTCCTAATGAATCTATAGCCATTGCATTTGGTAAAACATCATTTAAAGAACCAAATGTTGATGTTACTGAAATTGTATGATCAATTGTATAAGTATACAAATATGCAGTATTTTGATCTAAATACGAATCTCCTGGATTTGCTGACATAGTTGGAATACCTTCTCCAATGTAAAATGATACTCCTATTTGACCAGTTAAACCTGTAGAACCAGTAACTCCTGTATCACCAGTAAAACCAGTACTACCAGTAAATCCTGTAAAACCTGTAAAACCAGTATATCCTGTATCACCAAGTGAACCAGTCGCACCAGTTGCTTCTGCAGTACCTGGAGAACCTGTTGCTCCTGTAGAACCTATAGAACCAGTTGCACCTATAGAACCAGTAGAACCTGTTTCACTTGCACTACCAGGTAAACCATCTTTTCCATTTATATTAACATTATAATAAGCAGGTAATCTAAATTCTCCTTTAATATTTTCTATTAAATAAATATTCATTTTCCCAGTACTTTCAATATAGTCCAGAACAGTTCCTTGAAAAGAATTTTCAATATTGCTAGCATCAACTACTATTATTGTATTACCAGTTGTATAAGCTAAATTAGGAGCTACATAAAGTACTATAAGAGCACTATCTGGATTGATTACTATAGTATCTACCGTCCTTGTTGGATATTGTGATGAAGATCCAGTTGCTCCTATACTTCCGGTAGGACCTACTGGACCAGTAGCGCCGGTATTTGTAGCATAACCAGTTGGTCCGGTAGCACCAGTTGGACCAGTGTTTCCAGTAGATCCAATTGGACCTGTCATACCAGTACTACCTTTAATTCCTGTATTTCCAGTAAATCCTGTATAACCAGTAGGTCCAGTATTTCCAGTAGGACCAGTAAAACCAGTAGGACCTATATCACCAGTAGGACCAGTAGAACCTGTATTACCAGTAGCACCTGTGTTTGTAGCATAACCAGTTGGTCCAGTAGGACCTGTCAAACTTGCTCCAGTAGGTCCTATATTACCAGGTTCTCCAGTTGGACCAGTTGCACCAGTATTTGTAGCAAAACCAGTTGGTCCAATATCTCCAGTGGGACCAGTAGCACCAGTATTAACTGAAATACCAGGTCTTCCTTGAGCACCTGTTGGTCCAAAATCTCCAGTTGGACCAGTCGCACCTGTTAAACTTGCGCTACCTGGAATTCCTGTAGGACCAATTGGTCCTGTTGATCCAGTATCACCTGTACTACCAGCTGGACCAGTTATTCCTCTAATACCAGTTGGTCCAGTAGATCCATCATTACCTCTTGGTCCAGTTGCACCTGTATTAACCGCAGATCCAGCTGCACCAGTTGGGCCTATAAAACCAGTTGGTCCAATAAGTCCATTTGCTCCAGTAGGACCAGTATTACCTGTTGCACCAGTATTAGATGAAATACCTGGAACACCACGAGGACCTGTTGAACCAGTTGCTCCAGTATTAGTAGAAGCACCAGGCATTCCAGTAGGACCTGTGTATCCAGTATTACCTGTAGGACCAGTTGCACCAGTATTTGAAGCTAAACCTTCTGGACCAGTATAACCGGTAGGTCCATCAGCTCCGACTAAACCAGTAGGTCCAGTTGGTCCAGTTGATCCAGTATTTGTAGCTGTTCCTGCAATTCCTGTAGGACCTATAGTACCTTCTGGACCTACGGGACCTTCTGGACCTACTGGACCTGTGTATCCAGTATTACCTGTTGGACCAGTTGCACCTGTATTTGTTGCTGCTCCAGCAGGTCCAGTAAATCCAGTATCACCAGTATTACCTGTTGGACCAGTTGCACCTGTATTTGTTGCTATTCCAACTGGTCCAGTAAATCCAGTAGGACCAGTATTACCTGTTGGTCCTTCTAAACCAGTTGGACCTGTTGCTCCAGTATTTGTAGCTGAACTTGCTGGACCAGTATAACCAGTATAACCAGTTGGACCAGTTGCTCCGGTATTAACTGCAATACCATTTAATCCTTGAGGACCTGTTGGACCAAAATCTCCAGTTGGACCAGTCGCACCTGTTAAACTTGCACTACCAGGAATTCCGGTAGGGCCAGTCATTCCGGTAAAACCAGTTGGTCCAGTTGCTCCAGTATTTGTAGCTGACCCATCATAACCTTGTGGACCTATTTCTCCAGTAGGACCAGTTACACCAGTGAAACCAGTAAAACCAGTTGGTCCAATTAAACCAGTAGGACCGGTAGCACCTGTATTAGCAGCTGTTCCAACAGGACCAGTATTTCCTGTTGGTCCTTGGAATCCTGTTGGTCCTGTTGCACCTGTATTAGATGATTCTCCTGGTAAACCAGTTGAACCAGTTGGTCCAGTATTTCCAGTAGCACCTGTATTTGATGAATCTCCTGGAGGTCCAGTTAATCCAAGAGGACCAATAGGTCCAGTATAACCAGTTGGTCCTGTTGCACCTGTATTTGATGCATCTCCAGCAGGTCCAGTTAATCCAAGAGGACCAATAGGTCCAGTATCACCAGTAGGTCCTGTTGCTCCAGTATTTGATGCAATACCACCAGGACCAGTAAAACCAGTATAACCAGTTGGTCCAGTAGCACCAGTATTTGATGAACTGCCTGGAATACCTGTTGGTCCAGTGACACCTGTACTACCTATTGAACCAGTATAACCTCTTGGTCCAAGTGGACCAGTAAAACCAGTAAAACCAGTATAACCAGTATAACCAGTTGGTCCAGTTGCTCCAGTATTAGACGCAGTTCCGTCTGGACCAGTCCATCCGGTATAACCAGTTGGACCAGTAGCTCCAGTATTTGATGCAGATCCACCTGGACCAGTTGACCCAGTATAACCAGTTGGACCCATTGGACCAGTATCACCAGTTGAACCCGTATTAGTCGCATTTCCAGGAAGACCAATTGGACCAGTTGAACCTCTATTACCAGTTGGACCGGTATTTCCAGATGGACCAGTTGGGCCAACTGAACCTATTGGACCAAGATTACCTGTAAAACCTTGGATACCTCTTGGTCCAGTTGGTCCAGTATCACCAGTTGGTCCAAAGTCACCAGTTGGTCCTGTTTGATTAGTTGCAAGAATATATATAATACCGCCAGTAGGTCCACTAGGTCCAGTAGGTCCTGTTATGCCGGTATCAGTTAGAGCCCTTGAAGAGAGTACTTTTTTTCTTATAATATTACTCATTTATATAATTAATATTATAAAATTATTTTTTTAAAACATATAAAGTTAAAGTTAAAGTTAAAGTTAAAGTTAAAGTTAAAGTTTATTATTTTTAATATAATTCCTAACAAAGACAGGAATACTATCAACTCTATCTATTGATATTAAAATAAATTTGTTAATTGCAATTATAATTAATTCATTTTTGTTCTTATAAGTATGTTCTTTACCTACAAATCTTATAAGTTGTTTCTTAGTCATCAAATTAAATCCTTTATATACATGGGAATCTTCTTCACCAGTTTTTAGTATATTAGTTTCTTTATCATCTACTTCTTCATCATCTTCTACTACTTCTTCTTCTTCATCATCTTCTACTTCTTCTTCATCATCTTCTACTTCATCATCATCTTCTTCTTCCTCCTCCTCCTTATCATCTACTTCTACTTCTTCTTGATTTTCACATTCTTCCGGGTGTAATTCTTCTTTTGCATTAGAAGTCATTCCATTTATACAAGAACAAAGTAAGAAAGTATTTATTACAAAAACAAATGCTCCTGTAATTATGTATTGATATATCAATTCATCAGTAAAAATATTCATTACTTAATTATATAATTATTCCTTTTAATATTTTTTTATAAGTTTTTGGAAGATAAATATCGTCAATGTTTTTATATTGATATAACTTATGAAATTCATTTTGAGTTTTAATATTTTGAATTAACGGAAAATTTTTAAAAAAATCAAAATTAAAACTTAAAAATAAAGATTGAGTTAAAATAAATAAATCTTTTTTAGGATTAAAATTTTCTGTACTTGTCATTGAAGCATTATCAAAATCACCAATGTAAAAATTCTTACCTTTATAAAATATATTATCACATTTTAAATCATTGTGAACAAATTTATATTCATCTTGCAATTCTTCTAATAAAGAAGCAATTTCATATAATTCTTTTATTAAAACTTTTGATTTTTTTTCAAAATTTAGATCATCTCTTTTTAAATATCCATATAATGTTCCATCCATTTTTTCAACAAAGGATGCAATAAAGTGATATTCTGGATTAAATCCTAAATAATATACTTTTAATATTTTATTTTTATTCAAGTTACTTAGAAACAAATGAATAAAACTTTCAGTAAAATTATTAACGATTAAAGTATCATTGTCTAATCTTATAAAAGGACATCTATAAACAAGTTCGCTTTCATTATTCTTTAATAAAAAAATTTGTTTAGATGCACCACGACACATTAAGCCAACAATGTTAAATTTATTTTTCTTAATGGTTATAGTTTTCTCTAATAGATTCGTATAAATTAAAGGAATTGAATCTATTTTATCTTTTATATAGATAATATCTTTATTTAAAATGTTTTTTAGAAATTCTTCTTGCATACGTTTAATATAAATAAATTATATAATAAATTTGTATATGAGAAATTCGCGCTCAATACTTCTTAATAAAGATGAAACTAATATTCCTTTAACTATTAAAGGTCAAGGTGTTTTTGTTTTTGAAAATACCGATAATGATCAAGCTTGTTACTTTAAAATATTTAATGAAGATAAAACCGATGGCTTAATTGTTTTATTTACTCCTGAATGTGTTAAAGTAAATAGAATAGGTATCCTTATGCCATTTACAGATGATAATAATGTTCAGGGCTTAATTGATATTACAGGAGCTTACTATTGGTTCAGTTTAGATTCTCAAAATCAAACTTTATACGCTGGAATTGGTGAAGCTAGAATGGAAACAGTAATTTATAAATATAAATTTGTGTTTACACCAGAAAGAGATGATGAGAGAGTAATTAATAAAAAGTTTCTAGAAAGTTTAGAATCTATCTATGTTCCTCCTGAACTTAAAATTGTTCCTTTAAAATTAATAAGAGACCCAATTACTGCAAATATTCCATTAGGTGTTAAAAGAACTGATCAAATAACTATTGACCATATTGCTAAAGGATTATTTTTACCAAAACCAAATCTAAGTATAATGGGACAAAAGTTACATGATTGCATTGCTGGTAATGCCTTTGTATTAGATGACGCAGATTTCCCTGAATTCTCTCAAGCTATTGAATATAGTATTAAAAATGAGAATGGATGGTGCTATAAAAGACTTCAACAAAAAAGCTATGAATTTAACAAAGACCAACCTAATCCTTTAGAAACTTACTTAAGAATTACTTTAGGTCAAAACAATGGAGAATCTCCTGGTATTCCTTATGTCTTAGAAATCTGGCCACCTGGTCATTATTCTCCTATTCATAGTCACGCTGGAGCAAATGCTATTATTAGAGTTTTACATGGAAGTATTAACGTTAAATTGTTTCCATTTTTATCTGGAGAAGAGGTGCCTCATTTTACTGAATGTGATTTCGATAAAGATGATATTACTTGGATAAGTCCTACTTTGAATCAAATCCATCAACTTAAAAACTTAGAAGAAAATACTGAAACTTGTATGACTTTGCAATGCTATATGTACGATGAACAATCTAATACTCATTATGATTACTTTGATTATGCAGATGTATCTGGTAATATATTACAATATGAACCTGATTCAGATATGGACTTTGTAGATTTTAAACAATTAATGAAAGAAGAGTGGGCTAATAGACCTAGTAAAAGGGATTTATGGAGTTTTATGTATTCTTTTTTAATATAATCTGTTAAGTTAAATTTTTAAGTTAACATATTATTTTTTTTTATTAAATGAATTAAACACACACTTTACCTACTAAGTATAAAATACTTTAGACAGTGGAGATGTTTTGGAGGAAAGTCCTCTTTGGCACACTGAGGTGAGTCAATGTTGCAGCAAACACAGCGTCCAGCTGCTGGGTGGTCCTGCGAGTAGTGCTCCTGTGGTTTTGGTAGAAAGGGAAGTGGACCTCGTAGGTCTCCAGTTCCCCCTCATGAGTATCCACAGAGGCAGTGCTCTTCAGGACCTTGGAGATACAGCTTTGAGCTTTCTTGGCGTCACTTTTGGTCTTGAAGGGACCAAGTATCCAATCGTGCTTAATGACAGCTCCATCCTTGTAAGTGTGACTCTTGAAAAAGTAATGCTTTTCACCACTGAGAGGAAACCTTGCAGCAGCTTGAAGAGGTGTCCTTGGAACAGCATTGACACCATATGCAAGTTCGGTTGCAGGATTGACAAAGTCGGCGTCCTCCTCCTCGGAAACAGTTGAGTTGGTGTCAGAGTCAGAGTCAGAGTCCTCATTGTCAATGTAAATACCTCTTGATACTGCTACATGTAGAGGTGCAGGAACAAATGCAGTTACAGGTGCAGGTGCAACAGGTGCAACAGGTGCAGGAATAACAGGTGCAACAGGCGCAGGTGCACGGCAGAGCCTTACAGACTCTAAAGGGTCTAGAGGTGCAGGTGTCGCCACACCAGTCTCATTGTTGAAATTGATAGCGATTTGTTGAGGACTCTTGACTTGTTGCTTTGGGTGGAAAACGCGTGTTGCAGTCACCCATCCGTCTGCCTTATCCTGGAGAAATTGGTCGAAAGTGATAAGTCTTGAAGTTTGAAAATATTCCAGGTATTCATCAGGCTGGGCTACAAAGTCCAAGAATGAGACGTTGCTTGCAGAAGCACCAGAAGAAATCCACTTGGTCATGAGGCGGTGGTTTTGGGCAAAGTCTGCAATAGTAATGGTTTGGTCAAAAGGAAGAACAAAGTTAATGTAGTTGTAGTTGATCTCCCAGCTGAACTCGGACTTCTTAAAGGCCTGGTAGACCTTAGATGTGTCTGAGTTAGCGAGCAGCCATTGAGTAAAAGTACCGATAAAGTTGCTAGCCTTAAACTTGTTAAAGAGTTTGGGTTGCTCAATAGCTAGCTGGCTGTCGTCACCAACAATCCTGGGGTTCTTGACCTCGGGCAGGTCCCAGAAGTAATCCCAGAAGTTGTTACCATACTTCTCCTTCTCAGGAGATGCGACAGTGTATTGGATAGTGGTCTCTTTGTCCTCGTGGTCTGCCTTCTTGTGGACAAAGTTGGATTGAATCTCCGTCACTACACCAAGGGAAAGCCACTTGTCGTTGATGGAGCGGACCTTAGTGATGAAAGTGGGCCAGGGATCCGTAGACCGAGAAAAGTTTATCCAAGCCTCTTGATTGAGAAGATATTGGAACTCAGTAAAAGTCATCACTGAGTAGGCGCCCGAATTAACGAACTCCTTAAACTTGGGGTCAGTAGAAGTAGAGGCCTCTGCTTCCATTTGCTCCTTGAGGAGAGCATCCTTTGCAGCCTTCTCTTGGACTGCTGCAGCTTGGAGAAGTGCAAGCTCTTGGGCACGCTTCTCGGCGCAAGCTAGGGCAAGTTTGGATTGCTCTAGGCGCTCGATGCGGCGCATCTCCAGCTCTTCCTCAGTTATCTCAGGTTTTTCAATCCTAAGGTAATTCTCAAAGACTCCAGGTACAGGACCTTCGGGAAGAGGAGCAACAAAAGGACGCACCAGAAGCCTAGTGCCGGAGGGCAAAAGGGAGGTGTTCCTAAAGATGCTCATTAACTCCTCGCGGTGGTTGTGAGTTGTCTTGTTGAGATCTGTCAGAATAACGTCACGCTCTTGGCGAGCACTACCACTGACATTGGATGCCAGCAGTTGACGTCTTTGTCCGAGCAACTCCCACAGCTCCTCCCTCATTGTGTTGAAGCGGGAAGGAATGAGAGGAGCAGACTCACGTCCGTTGAGGTTGTTGAGACAGACAGCCTTGGTAGTTCCGTCCTTGTCAGTGCTGTCCAAATGAATGCCGTGCTTGCACAGTCTGCCACCCTGGCAAAGTGCCCACTTGGTCCTGTCATCAGATTGAGCAAAGGCGAGGAAAGTCTTGTCACCTCCGAGTTCTGCACGAAGCATATGCTCAGAGGTCTTGCACGTCTTGAAGCGACGGACAAGTTCCCAGACCAGCTCCTCCTCTTGAGAGTCGGGAAAGAGTCGGAGAAAAGTTGGGTCCTCAGAGCGCTTGGCCTTAACCTTCTCGTGCCAGAGCTGAAACCAGTCAGATACGCAAGATGGGTCGTGAGGTGGTAGAACTAGGCCCTGGATTTCTCCAGAGCTAAGAACACGAATCACCTCGTCGAGCCACTTTTGCAGCCGGGCTGGCATGTCACCGTTCCTGCAAAGACGCTCAAAGTAGTCAAAGGCAGGAGAAACAAGGTCTTCCTCGGCGTGAGCAAAAGTGCACCTGGTGGCACCAGGGCAACGATTCTCGTCCTTAGGAATAGTAATGTCGTAGAAGGAAGCCAATGCAGTCTTGCAGAGAAGCGTCTTAGCACGGGGTTGACGATGATGGTGGTTTGCACCACCATGACCACCACCACGGCCTGAAGGCCTTACAGACCCTAAAGGGTCTAGACCGTGTTGTTGTTGTGGTGCAAATTCAATCTTTGGATAGTTCAGAGGGTGAATCAAAGTGCACGTAGGTGCACAAGGTGACCCTACAAGACAGGCACCACAGAGGTTACCGTCAGCTCTATTCCAGTGAAGAAGTCTGCAGTCACGAGGATGGTGATGAGGCAGGTTTCGGGCCTGCTCATGTTGTCCCTGAGCACACAAGATAGGGAAATCAAGGTTTCTCCTGCAGAGCACAAGGCTCCTCACAGAAGGTTGCATCCTCCACTCCTCCCTTTGAAAACCAGCGTCGTCGGTGACAATGGTTCTCACCCTTGTAGTAATAGGGAACTGGAGTTCAATGGAAGGAAACCTGACAGATGGGAGCACACGAGGAGCCACAGGTGCGGTCACAAGTGTGGCCACAGGTGCGGTCACAGGTGCGGTCACAGGTGCGATCACATGTGCGATTACAGGTGCGATCACAGGTGCGATCACAGGTGCGATCACAGGTGCGATCACAGGTGCAGCCACAGGTAGTGCAGGGAAATCATTAGGATTCAAAACTGCAGGTGCTGGAGCACGCACAACATCAGGACGTGGGTCATGACGGAAAGTGCAGCGATCACCGAAGCGGCAACCACTCTGAGTTTGAACATTAAAGTTCCTGCAAGAAATTGTACGGAAAGTACGTTCGCCACGAATGTGACTTGATGTAGTAGAAAAAGTTGGGTTGGTAAATTGTTCAGTAAGCCAAAGGTATTTCAAAACAGGGATAGCTCAATCCTCTGCCTCTACACGTAATTGCCTCGCCTGTATAAGCGTGCCCGTTACGTCGGTGTGTATTAATTCGCCCCGAAGGACAGGTTGTACACTCTCTCATCGAGACCCTGATAGTCTACCAACTAATCGCGTTCATCCTTCTTAGGGGATTACTTCAGACCTGGAATAGACCCTACTTGTGCCTTGGGATAGTCAGAGACGTCCGTTCAGTCGCCAAGATTTTATTCAACCTCCATACCGCTTTTGTAAAGCTGCCCCAGCCACTCGCAGCCCCCGCGTCAAGATCAATTCCACACTCACTTGCCCGGATTTTATACAGTTGTCTCTGTTGATGAAGTACTAGACTCTTTAGAGTCTGCAGGCAAAGCCAGTTGAAGCTCAATCCTCTCTTAAAGAGCAGTTCCAATAGGTTTTGGGAGTACAAACCTATGATTGAGTGTTGTCGCCTTCCATAGGCGCACAATAGGGTTTTTCTTTTTGGCACCGTATAACAGTTTTTTTTTCAATTTTTTTAGACTTGTTAGATGTTTTCGAAGAAAACTCTAATTAAGTCTATAGAGAAATTTTTAATTTCTTATATTCATATTTAAGACATTTAAAAGGGTATTAATACTAATAATAATGTTGAATGAAAATGAAGAAAAAAAGACTTATAAAAGAAGAAAGAAAATAGTTAAAGTGGAAGAAGTCCCTATTCCTGAAATACCTATTAAACCTGTTCCTTTGAAAAGGAATTATAAAAGTAAAAAAAATTCTGTTTTAAATATTACAGAATCTCTAGACCCTTTACAACAAAGTTGTGAAGTAACTGAAGTCCCGCAAGTTGTTCTAAACTCGTTACAGCAGAGCCGTGAAGTTATTGAAGTTCCACAAGTTATTGAAGTAACTGAAGTAATTGAAGTTCCACCAGTTATTGAAGTAATTGAAGTTCAAACAGTTATTAAAGTAATTGAAGTTCCACAAGTTATTGAAGTAACTGAAGTAATTGAAGTTCCACAAGTTATTAAAGTAACTGAAGTAATTGAAGTTCCACAAGTTATTGAAGTTCCAACAGTTATTGAAGTAATTGAAGTTCCAACAATTATTGAAGTTATTGAAGTTCCACAAGTTATTGAAGTAACTGAAGTTATTGAAGTTCCACAAGTTATTGAAGTAACTGAAGTAATTGAAGTTCCACAAGTTATTGAAGTAACTGAAGTAATTGAAGTTCCGCTAGTTATTGAAGTTCCACAAGTTATTGAAGTAACTGAAGTAATTGAAGTTCCGCTAG
>Ga0114968_10003093_pt1 | contig 12559 bp, 10 predicted proteins | sample M_130807_EF_Meta_FD_87020 | JGI IMG/M metagenome (GOLD analysis project Ga0114968, IMG submission 87020) | Freshwater microbial communities from Lake Montjoie, Canada to study carbon cycling - M_130807_EF_MetaG | ecosystem: Environmental > Aquatic > Freshwater > Lake | place: Lake Montjoie... | reverse complement strand
TGTGGGCCATATGAAAATTGGAGATGCCGTTTTTTTCAAGACGCTGGCGTGCCACAGGGATGAAATCTGCATGGCATTCCACACTGGTGACGTGTGCGCAAGACATGGCAAGCAAAGCCGTTAGATAGCCTGTACCTGTGCCTATTTCCAGCACATTTTCATGCGCTTGCAATCCGAGGTCCTGCAGCAATCGTGCATCTACCTTGGGCGCCAGCATGTGTTCACCATGACCGATGGGAATTTCAATATCGCTATAGGCCAGCGATTGGTAGGCATCAGGTACAAACATACGCCGATCCAGGCGATCGAGCAACGCTAAAACATGCTTATCCAGCACCTGCCAGGTACGGATTTGCTGTTCAATCATGTTGAAGCGTGCAACTTGCGGATTCATGGTCGGGTGAGAATTCATAGACTCTGCCATTCTATACAGTGCCATCTTGCAAAGGCCTTGGCTTGCCATGCCAACGTTTTTGCAACCATTGACTCAAGTCATCGATATAGCAATACACCACCGGCACCACCACCAACGTCAGTAGGGATGAGGTGATGACTCCGCCAATCACAGCCTGTCCCAATGGTGCACGCTGCTCTGATCCTTCTGTGACTGAGAAAGCCAATGGCACCATGCCAAAAATCATGGCCAATGTGGTCATCAAAATCGGGCGCAGTCTGACTTGGGCGGCCATCAACAAGGCACTGGTTCTGTCGAGCGGCGCTTCACGCGTGCCGTCGCCTCGGTCCAACCCTTCTTGGGCGCGAATCGCAAAGTCCAGCAACAAGATGGCATTTTTCGTCACCAAGCCCATGAGCATGATCACACCAATGACTGAGAACATGGACAAGGTAGAGTGAAAAGCCATCAAAGCTGCTACAACGCCAATCAGAGTCAAAGGCAAGGCCGTCATCAGCGCAAGCGGTTGCAGAAAACTTTTGAATTGGCTAGCCAAAATCATGTAAATGAAGATGACGCCCATGGCAAGAGCAACCAAGGCATACTGAAATGATTCCTTCATGTTTTTGGTGGAGCCGCCAAATTGATAACGGTAACCGTCTGGCATGGCAATTTCCGCCATCACGGCCTGAATGTCTTTTGAAATTTCACCTGTCGCACGGCCATAGGCGTTAGCGCTGAAAGCCACTTCACGAGACAACTCGCGCCGGTTGATCTGGTTAGGTCCAACGCTCTCTTTGATTTGAGCAACTTGGTTCAATCGCACAGTCCGACTGCTGCCATCCGCTGCCTGAGCGATGTTGAATGGAAGTCTTTCCAAGTCATGGGGGTAGGTCCGCAAAGCAGGATCGAGGCGCACCAGCACATCATAGGTTTGGTCATTGCCAGCTCGCCACACACCCACGTTTTGTCCGGCGACCAGGGTACGCATTTGGTTGGCAATGCTGCCAACACCGAGGCCAAAGTCGGCAGCAGCCTCGCGCTTGACCGAAATATCAATGGTAGGTTTATTGGGTTTGACACTGGACTCGATATCAACCAAACCCTTGATGCCACTGAGTTTGTTCATCACCACGGCGGCCAATCTTTCAAGTTCGGCCTGGTCCGGACCCAGCAGGTAGAACTCTATTTGCTTGCTGCCGCCCACAGAGTCCAGCAGGCCGACATGGGTGACGGTGAGTCCGCCCATGTTTTGCAAGCGTTCGCGGATGATGGGCGTGAAGTCATTCACATTCAATTGACGCATATTGCGATCAATCAATCGGTAATAGATGCTGGCGTAAATTTTTCCGTTGGCATTGCCTGTATTGATGGTGCTCAAGGTATAGCGCACCTCAGGAAAACTGCGCAACATGCTTTCTACTTCGCGTGCTTTGGCCTCTGTGACTTCCAAAGAAGACCCAACAGGGACATAAAAAGTCACACTGGCTTCAGAGAAATCTGCTTTGGGAACAAATTCCGTACCCAGAAATCGAACCATGAATATGCTGCTGATAAAGACACCCAAGGCCAATAGCACCGTAGCCAATTTGTGCTTCAACGCCAGTCGCAACAGTTTTTGGTAAACCATGCCAAGCCGGTGGGTGCCATCTTCAAACCATTGCGTTACCCGCCCAATGGTTTTGTCATACCAGTTTTTCTTGTCTGCGTGGGCGCCATCGCGATGAATACTCGGATCGTGCCAGATGCTAGACAGCATAGGGTCGAGTGTGAAACTGACAAACATCGATATGAGCACAGCAGCAACAATGGTCAATCCAAACTCATGAAAGAATTTTCCAATGATGCCTTGCATGAAACCGATGGGAAGAAATACTGCCACGATGGAAAACGTGGTGGCCAGCACAGCAAGGCCAATTTCACGCGTACCCTCCATGGCTGCATCAAAGGCTGATTTACCCATTTGTACATGACGCACAATGTTTTCGCGCACCACAATGGCATCATCAATCAAGAGGCCGATACACAGGGACAAGGCCATCAAAGTAATCATGTTGATCGTGAAGCCCAGCATGCCCATGAACAAAAAAGTACCGATGATGGCAATCGGTAAAGCCAAGCCGGTAATCACGGTTGAGCGCCATGAATTGAGAAATAAAAACACGATCAATACTGTCAGCAATGAGCCTTCGATCAATGTTTTTCGTACATTGTTGACGCCCACACGGATTTGTCGCGAGCCATCGTAAATGTTTTGCAATTTGACCCCTGGCGGCAACTGTGCTTGCAGTTCATTGACAGTTTTCATCAAACCATCCACCACTTCGATGGTGTTGTCGTCTTGGGATTTTTGCACCGATAAAAGCAAAGTTCGTTCGCCGTTGTAGAGCGCCAGATTCTCCAACTCCTGTGCCCCGTCGTTCACTCGCGCAACCTGCGAGAGCCGCACAATACTGCCAGCCTTACGCGCCACGATGATGTTGCCAAAGTCCTCTGGCCGTTGCATCCGTCCTTGAACTTGCACAACCCGATCTTGTTGTTTCGAGCGAATCGAGCCCACGGGCAAGTCTTGGTTTTCATTGCTGACTGCATCCACCACTTGCTGCGCTGTGATGCCCAGAGACTCCATGGCTTGGTGGTTCAGGTACAGATTGATTTCACGTTTGGTGCCGCCGACCAAAGCTACTGAGCCCACACCGCGCACATTCTCAAGACGCTTTTTGAGAACCTGGTCGGCCCAGTTGGTCATCTCAACTTGCGACAGTGGTTTGACACCAGCGGGCAGCGATTTCAAATCGGTGACCACTGCCAATGACCAGATAGGGCGACTTGAAGGGTCAAACCGCAAAATGCGTGATTCCTTGACCTCGGTGCGTAAAAACGGATGGACGTTGGAGACTTTCTCGCGTACGTCATCCGCAGCCTTGCGACCGTTGATATTCAAATCAAACTCAACGATGACGACTGAAAGACCTTCGTAACTGCGGGAAGTCAGCGCACTGATGCCTGCAGTGGAATTGACAGCTTCTTCAATTTTTTTACTGACTTCGCTCTCGACAATTTCAGGTGAAGCACCAGGGTATTCGGTGGTGACCACCACCACCGGCAAGTCGATATTAGGGAATTGATCAATTTTCAAGGACTGCAATGAAAACAGTCCAAGAACAACCAAGGCCAGCATGACCATGGTGGCAAACACAGGATTGCGAAGGCTGACTTGGGTGAACCACATGGCTTAAGGCTTCGCTGTTGTGGCGGGAGTGTTGGTTGACACAATATTCAAACGCAGTCCCTCGCGCATAAAGCCAGCACGAGAAGACAACACTTGCGCTCCTTTTTCTAAGCCTTTGACCTCTACCCAAACCGATGCATCGTCTTTGTTGACATTGCCGCGCTTGCCTAAGCTGACATTCTGATGGACCACTTGACCGTTGACCAGCAATTGCACATAAGGCAGCGGTTTGTCCGTGCGAACCATTTCTAAGGGTAGAGCTAGCACCTGTTGACGACCTAGTTCCAGCAGCCCTTGTCCATACAAACCTTGGCGAAGGCCAGGGGTGGGTTGCAGACGCAAATACACAAGCACACTGCGACTGTTGGACTGCACATTCGGATTGATGCGCTGCACCAGTGCATTCACTGGCAAATCTGTCCCCTCCAGATGAATCACGGCAGACTGCCCGATACGCACGTCCATAGAGTCTGCAGGACTGAGGGTGGCTTCAAGCTCTAGGCTGCTTAAATCGACAATGTCGAGCAGTTTTTGATCAATGGCTACTCGCTCACCGGGTTGGGCCAGACGCACTGAGATTTGGCCACTGATAGGCGAAATCAATACGGTGTCGTCCAGCGTTTTACGTGCTACGTCAGCACCAGCGGATGCTGCGTTGTAAGTAGCTTTGGCACCTAAAAGTGTGGCCTCTGAAACTTCCAGTGCGGTTTTTGAAATGAAACCTTGATCGACCAAGGCTTTGTTGTTGTCGAACTGTCTTTGCGCAATATCGATTTGTGTTTTGGCGGCATCGGCTTGTTGCTCAGCTTGACGAAGCTTGCGTTGGAATTCCGCAGGATCGATTTTGGCAATGGTTTGACCGGCTTTGACGTTATCCCCCTCGCGCCCGTTCAGCATCAACAATTCACCCGACACACGCGATTTGATGGCGACCGTGTTCAGTGCTTTAAGGTTGCCAGACACAGGCAAGGTATGCGAGAGGGTTTGCAATTCCAGCGTCAAAATATGGGAAGCTTGCAATTGACTGATAGCGGTGTTGCTGTTAGTTGCAGGTGGCGCAGGCGTTGATACAGCCGAACTTGCAGCAGGATTTTTTCGAGTTTGCCAATAGCCTACTCCTCCAAGAACGATAGCAAGGAGTAATGTCCAAGTGATTTTGGAACGCAATTTCATGTGGATAAGCTCCGGGTTTTTAAATGTGCCATTTATTTGCTTAACCATCCATGCATCAACGCCTCTACATGGGTTTGCAAAAAGGCTTCAGGACTCAAAGAAAACGAATCAACGCAGGCGGACAAGGAATGCTTCCACATGCTGAGAAATAAGATGACGGCTACTAAGCTGTAAACCGCTTTGTCAGTATCAATAGGTCTGAATTCACCGTTGTCAATGCCGCGTTGCAGGATTTTTTTGAACAGTTCCTGGCCAGGGCGCATGACCTCGGTTTCGTAAAACTGCACCACATCCGGAAAATTGCGGGCCTCGCTGGTCACCAGTTTGGTGATGCCGCTGGCGTTGGTGTTGCCTATGCGTTGCCACCATGATTGCATGGCGTAGTTCACCATGTCTTCTGTGCTGCCTTGGAAATCCGCAAATTCTTTGTTCCAGATTGGGAAATGATCAGACAGGTTCGCGCGAATGACGGCCTTGAATAAATCTTCTTTGGAGTTGAAGTAAAGAAAAAGCGTTCCTTTAGACACACCGGCAAGCAAGGCGATTTCTTCAACTTTGGTTGCAGCAAAACCTTTTTCTACGAACAAACTCAAGGCCGCATCCAATAATTCCTGCGGTCGTGCTTGTTTGCGACGCTCGCGCTTGTTGGGTGGGGACGCGTGAGAGGTGATGGGAGAGGTGATGAGCATATTAATGACCGACTGGTTAGTAATGTAACCTGCCAAGATTTCGGGGTCAACTGATATGGGTATTCAGGTGAGCAATAAACCAAGCCACTCCCGCAAAACCAAGTAGCTTTGGCTAAGCCCGCTTAAAGTGGGGACAAAGTCGGTTGGGGTATTGAGCGGTGGTTGCAAATAGCCCATCGGGGCAGGAAGAACCTCGAAACCAGCTTGCTCGAAATTGCGCAGGCTGCGCTGCATGTGCCAGTCGTTCGTCACCAGCGCAATGCGTTTAATCCCCAGCGGTGACAAAACCTCGTAGGCACTTGATGCGTTCTCGCGGGTGTCCCGCGATGTCTTGTCCAGCCATTTCAACTGCAAACCAAAATCTCTTGCCATGGTGTGCTCGGCAATCTCTGCTTCGCTGCCGTATTGATTGCCCGAAGCAGCCCAACCTTTGCCTCCCGCAAACAGCACCGGCAGGTGGGTCTGCTTTGTCAGATGCGCTGCGAACGCCAGTCGCTTGTAGGCAGTGCTTGACAGTTCTTCGCTGCCGAACTCTGGTGCAAATTTATCAACCCCACCGCCCAGCACGACGATGGCCTGTGCCTTGTTCAAGTCCTGGGCGCTGATCGGGGCATAGCTTTTCAACAGTAAACGGCTCAATCCGGAAGCAGTGGCGTCACAGGCCAAAATCCACATTGTGGCGCTTGCCAGCATGACAATGCCCCATGCCAGTCGGCGGTAAGTACGGGCCAGCAAACAGCCTAAAAATATCAATAACAATAGCCCGCCGGGCGGCAAAAGCAAAGCAGTAAGTACAGGTTTGAGAGGTCCAATGGAAAGCATGGTGAGCAAGTGTCCCATAGAAAAACAGGGGTTTGCATAAGGTGATTTATTTGCTCGTTGGTCTGTCTTAATGGGGAGCCGATAAGATGGTGCGATGAACCATTCGAGCATTACTTTGGGCGGCGGCTGCTTTTGGTGTACCGAAGCCGTATTTCAGCGCGTGCGCGGCGTCATCAGCGTCGAGTCCGGTTATTGCAACGGATTGAAGCCAACGCGTCCAAGCTACGAGCAGGTGTGTCGTGGAGACACTGGCTTTAACGAAGTGGTGCAAATCAGCTACGACAGCGAAGTGATCACTTTGCGTCAACTGCTTGAAATCTTTTTTGATATCCACGACCCGACCAGTTTGAACCGCCAAGGCAACGACACGGGCACCCAATACCGCAGTGGCATTTATTACACCGACAAAGCCGAGCAAATGGTGGCTATTCAATTCATCTCTGAAGTCACCAGTCGGGGCGACTACGACCGCAATATAGTCACCGAGGTGCTACCTCTCACGCACTACTGGCCGGCCGAGGACTACCATCAGAATTATTTTGTCAATAACCCCGACCAAGGCTATTGCACCTTTGTGGTTGCGCCCAAAGTGCGCAAATTAGGACAACATTACAGCGAATGGCTCAAGACCTGAGTTGCCACTCAAGGCGCTAAGCGCTGAATCACCCATTGGTCATCATGCTTGCGGTAGTGCAGGCGATCGTGCAGGCGTGCGCTGCCGCCTTGCCAGAATTCCCAGTTGTCCGGCACCAACCGGTAGCCGCCCCAGTGCGGCGGACGAGGCGGGTCTGTTTGAAACTTATTCGCATAGTTTTTCAATTCCTCCTGCAACCATTCCCGTGAGGTAATCGATTGGCTTTGCGGGCTGGCCCAAGCGCCAATGCGCGACTCTAGCGGGCGTGAATGGAAGTAGGCATCGCTGTCAGTCGCGCTGATTTTTTCTACGCGCCCTTCGATACGCACCACACGCTCCAACTCGACCCAATGAAATTGCAACGCGGCATAGGGGTTGCCAGCTAACTCTTGACCTTTGCGGCTGTCGTAATTGGTGAACCAGACGATGCCTTGCTCGTCAAACCCTTTGATCAACACCACTCGTGTGCTTGGCCGCATCTGGGAGGACACGGTAGCCAGCGTCATCGCGTTCGGCTCGGGAATTTGCGCTTGCAGTGCCTGGTTCAACCATAGCGTGAATTGTTCTAAAGGATGCTTGGCCGCGCTAGATTCCAGCAGTTCAGCTTGCTGGTAGTTTTTGCGCATACCGGCCAGTGAAGGAGTTTTCATAAAGCCTGAGAGTTGAAAAACAGGCCTTGATCTTATTCCTTGACCGCACCGGTCATGCCGGAAACATAGTGATCGACGAAAAATGAGTACAACACAGCCACCGGCAGCGAGCCAAACAAAGCGCCTGCCATCAGAGAGCCCCAGTGGTAAACATCGCCTTCGACCAATTCGGTGACCACGCCTACAGGTACGGTTTTCACTTCTGATGAAGAGATAAATGTGAGCGCATAAATGAACTCATTCCACGATAAGGTGAAAGCAAAAATACCTGCTGATATCAAACCAGGCACAGACAAGGGCAGAATGATTTTCCAAAGAATTTCAAACCGAGTAGCACCGTCAATCAACGCGCATTCTTCCAACTCAAAAGGTATGGAGCGGAAATAGCCCATCAGCAACCAAGTGCAAAAAGGAATCAAAAATGTGGGGTAGGTGAGGATCAAAGCCCATCGGGTATCAAACAATCCGAGCTTGAATACGATGGTGGACAGGGGGATAAACAAAATAGACGGAGGCACCAAGTAAGCCAAAAAAATACCCAGTCCCATTTGCCGCGCACCTTTGAAACGCAAGCGTTCGATGGCGTAGGCTGCCAGTACCGCACACAACAAAGACACCACAGTGGAGACGACCGAGATGATGACCGTGTTCCACAACCACTCTGGGTAGGCGGTTTTGAATAACAGTTTATGGAAATGCTCAAGGGTGGGTTGAATCACCCAGAACGGGTTACCGTCGCGTGAAAGCAGTTCGTTGTTGGGTTTCACCGAAGTGATGACCATCCAGTAAAACGGGAACAGCAACACGAACACAAAAATACCCAAAGGGATGTAAACAGTAACCCAGCGACTGCGTACCGTGTCCAGATAGGACATGCCTTGGCTGTCGTCTTCTGCTGTAGCGCTCATGCGTCGCTGCCTCCTTGTTGCCAGGCGCGGCGTTGCAACCCGAAATAACTGAACAAAATGGCGGCCAGTAAAAACGGCACCATGGCAATCGCAATAGCAGCGCCTTCACCCAAAGCCCCGCCCGAAATGGCCCGCTGAAAAGACAGTGTTGCCATCAAATGCGTGGCGTTCAGCGGACCGCCGCGGGTGATGACGTAAATCAGCTGAAAGTCGGTGAAAGTAAAGAGCACAGAAAAAGTCATGACCACGGCGATCATGGGTGTGAGCAGTGGCAGCGTAATGTGTCTGAAACGTTGCCAAGCGGTGGCGCCGTCAATTGCTGCGGCTTCATACAGAGAAGGCGAAATGGTTTGCAAACCGGCCAACAACGTGATCGCTACAAAAGGCACGCCGCGCCAGACATTGGCGGCCAGCACAGACAAACGCGCATTCCATGGGTCACCCAAAAAATCGATGTAATGGTCAATCCACCCTAACTTGATGAGCATCCAGCTGATGATGGAAAACTGCGCGTCGTACAACCACCAAAAGGCCAATGCAGACAAGGCGGTAGGCACGATGTATGGCAACAAAATGACCGAACGGAAAAAGGTTTTGAATGGCAGTTTTTCATTCAGCAGCACTGCCAGCCACAGGCCCAGAAAAAACTTCAGCACGCTGGCGATGAAGGTGTAAAAAAGGGTGTTAAACAAGGCCAAGCGGGTGACCGAGTCTTCCCATAAAAACTCATAATTTTCCAAGCCGATGAATTCGCCGCCGCGCCCGATTTTGGTGTCTGTGAAGCCCAGCCATACTCCCAGACCCAGCGGGTAGGTGAGAAAAAGTACCAGCAAGATGGTGGCCGGTGCCATGAACACCAAGCCCAAACCATTGCGGCTGTTTTGAAGTTTTTGCAGCATCAGGATTTGTAGTAACGCTCGGCGCGTTTTTGCGCACGTTGAGCCGCCTCAGCAGGCGATTGAGAGCCTGAGGCCGCCTCAGCCACCATGTTGCTGACAATGAAGTCGGCCATTGCACCCGCGGATGCGTAGCCCAGTTGTCCAGCGTAGCCCGAGGGGCGCATGTTTTTGGCAGAGTCACGGTAGGGCGTGTGCTTGGGGTCCACGCTCCATATCGGGTTTTTAGCATAGGCCGCCAGCGGGTGAGACACATAGCCGCCGCCGCCTTGCAGCCAGGCATCGTATTGCTCGGCTTCCATCATGAAGCGTAAAAATTCTTTGGCCGCGTTCGGGTATTTGGTGTACTTGAAAATCATTTGGTTAAAGAACAAATGGTATTCAGTGGGCACACCGACCGGACCCACGGGAAAGGGTGCGTGTTGAATGTCTGCGGCAATGGCTTTGACAGCTGGGTTGTCTGAGTTTTTAGCAGCATAGTAAATAGAAATGCCGTTGTTGGTGACGCTGATTTGGTTGTCTAAAAATGCTTTGTTGTTGTTCGGGTCCAACCATGACAGGGTGCCGGGAATGAAGGTTTTGTAGAGTTCACGACCATACTCCAGCGCCTTGATGGTTTGCGGGCTGTTGATCACGACCTTGTTGTTTTTGTCAACGATGGAGCCGCCGAAAGCCCACATCAGCCAATGCGTCCAACCGCTGTCACCGGTGGCATTGCCTAATGCCATGCCGCCGGGCGTGTCCTTGGCGTGAAGCGCTTGGAACATTTTTAAAAAACTGTCTACGTCTTTGGGAAAGGTATTGAACCCCGCCGCTTTCAACATGCTTTGCCGGTACACGATGATGGCGCCGCTGGCGCCCAAAGGCACACCAATCCATTTTTTTCCGTCTGGACGCATATAGGTTTCACATGCAGGGTACCAACCCCCGTACTTACTGCCAAGGTAAGTGCAAAGATCGGTGACATCGAGTAACTTGTCGGGGTAGAGGTTGGCATCGTCATTGGTCGACAAAATAATGTCTGGACCCGCACCTGTGTTGGCCGCTACCGCCGCCTTGGGTCGCACGTCTTCCCAGCCTTCGGTATCGACCCTTACTTCGATGCCGGTTTTTTCAGTGAATTTTTTGACATTCGCCATATAGGCATCTAGCTCGCCTTGGACAAAACGACTCCAGCGAAGCACGCGCAGCTTGGCGTCTTTTTCGGGGACATTGGTCCATTGCGCCTGCGCTTTCGAGGTCCACAAAGCGGGTGCAACAGCAGCAGCGCCAGTGGCCAAACCGGTAGATTGGATGAATTGTCGACGTGTAGTGCCGGTCATGAGGTTGTCTCCAGATTCAATGGTTTTTTCAGGCCGTCAGCGCTTGGCCGCTGGCGGCATCGAATAAATGGGCGCGGCTGGCGTCGGCCTGTAAACGAATGGTGCTACCAGGGGTGAACGCATGGCGCTCGCGAAACACGGATGTGACTTCAACACCTGCGATTTTGGTGAAAACTTGGGTGTCCGCGCCCGTGGGTTCGACCACGATGACTTCAGTCGCTAAACCGTTACCGTCGCCAGTGATGTCTAAATGCTCGGGGCGGATACCGTAAATCACACTGTGACCTTCTGCGGCATGTGCATGCAAAGGCATGGGCAGTAGGTTGCCATCGCTCAATGCGATCTGCTTGCCACGAACGACGCCGGGCAGGAAATTCATCGATGGCGAGCCAATGAAACCAGCCACAAACTGGTTGGCGGGATGGTCGTACAGCTCTAGCGGGCTACCGATTTGTTCGACCACGCCGTCGCGCATGACCACGATTTTGTCGGCCATGGTCATGGCTTCGATTTGGTCGTGCGTGACATAAATGGAGGTGGTTTTCAATCGCTGGTGTAACTCTTTGATCTCGGTCCGCATAGACACACGCAACTTGGCATCCAAATTGGACAGCGGTTCATCAAACAAGAAGACTTGCGGGTCGCGCACGATGGCGCGTCCCATGGCCACGCGCTGGCGCTGGCCGCCAGACAGTTGGCGCGGATAACGGTCGAGCAGGGCATGTAAACCTAAGATGCCAGCTGCTATGTCTACACGTTCGGCGATTTTATTGGCTGCTTGTTTGGCCAACAGCAAAGAAAAAGCCATGTTGTCTCGCACCGTCATGTGCGGATAAAGCGCATAGTTTTGGAAAACCATGGCAATGTCACGCTCTTTGGGAGGCATCTGGTTGACGAGTTTGTCGCCGATGTGAATCTCGCCGGCTGAGATTTCCTCTAAACCGGCAATCATGCGCAACAAGGTGGACTTACCGCAGCCAGAGGGACCGACAAGTACACAAAATTCACCATCTGCGATATCGATGCTGACACCTTTGATGATGTGGGTTCGGCCAAAGTATTTTTCTACCCGACCAATGGTCACGCTTGCCATGTCACACTCCGAATGGGGCAGTACTCAGCGCACTGCAATCAGACGAGCATAAGCTGTTTATGCATTAAGGGTATATCAGGTGATACCCCTTAAAAATCACCAAAGATTACCGGCATGAACACGCTATGCTTTCAACTTGATCCAAACTAGGAATTTGAAATGAAGTTATTGATTACCGGCGGCGCAGGATTTTTGGGCGCCCGATTGGCGCGTGTTTTGCTGTCCAAAGGCGAATTGGCGGGTAGCAAGCTCTCACAGTTGGTGTTGGCAGACCAATTTCCTGCCCCTGCTGACTTGGCTGCTGATCCCCGAGTACAAGTATTGACTGGCCCCTTGCTGGAGCAATGCGCAGGTTTTGCACAAGCCCAATTCGATGGAGTTTTTCATTTGGCATCTGCAGTCTCTGGCGAATGTGAGGCAGACTTTGACTTGGGGATGCGATCCAACCTAGACAGCACCCGCGCTCTTTTAGACTCACTGCGTGCCGCAGGCAACAAACCCCGCTTGCTGTTCAGCAGCTCCGTGGCGGTATATGGACCTGATCCTGCGCACCCACTGCCTGATGTTGTGACGGATGACACCTTCACCACGCCGCAAACTTCTTACGGTTCGCAAAAACTGATGTGTGAATACTTGGTGGCCGACTACAGCCGCAAGGGCTATATCGATGGCCGCAGCGCACGCTTGATGACCGTGAGTGTGCGACCTGGCAAACCCAACGGTGCTGCTTCCTCATTTTTCAGCGG
>Ga0114968_10003091_pt1 | contig 12560 bp, 15 predicted proteins | sample M_130807_EF_Meta_FD_87020 | JGI IMG/M metagenome (GOLD analysis project Ga0114968, IMG submission 87020) | Freshwater microbial communities from Lake Montjoie, Canada to study carbon cycling - M_130807_EF_MetaG | ecosystem: Environmental > Aquatic > Freshwater > Lake | place: Lake Montjoie... | reverse complement strand
GCTTGCTGATGTCTGATTTCAAGCGCCAGCCGGCGGGGAGATTGAGGGTGACGGCGGTTTCCTTGCCGCCGCGCAGGATCGTAGCGGGGAGGGGACCCGAGTCGGGCGAGCGATGCAGCACCCAGCTCACATCGGCGATGGAGATGAGAGGTTGGCCGTTGAGGTGGGTGAAAATGTCACCCGCCTGGATTCCGGCGGCATTGGCGGCGGAGCCGTCTGCCACGGCCTCCACTCTGGCGATGTCATCGGTGGCAAGGGTGATGCCGAGGGTCTCGATCGACGGCTGCGGGTACATCCACTCCACCGGCACGGGCTTGTTCTGGCTGCGGTAGTAGGCGCGAAAGGCGTCTCCCACCATGTGGCAGTGGACGCAACTGGCCACGACCTTGCCTTTCCAGTCGAGCTTGCTCTGATACTTGCCTGCGAGTGTGGGGAACTCGATGGGCGTCTGGTAAGGCGTGGGACCGCCCTGCTTGCCGCTGAGGGCGGCTCTGTTGGCTGGATAGCCCTTGTGGATGTCCAGGCCTGCTTCGAGCGCCTTTTTGAAACTGGCGGTGGTTTTGTTCAGTGGGTCCTTTTGATGAACCCAGGAGCCAAAGCGGCCGTAGATGGTGCCGCCGCCATTAAAGAGGATGGCGGAGAAGGAGAGGTCGTAATCAAACTGGAAGCGGGAGAGATCGAGCGCGTTGGCGTTGATGATGCGCACGCAGACAAATTGATCGAGCAAAGGCACGAGTTCCTGTTCCTCCAGCACGCTGGCATCAATGCCGGCGCAGGACATGCAGGGCAGGCAGCGCAGCACCACCAGCAGCGGTTTGCCGGTGGTCTTGGCCAGGCGGAAGCCGCCGTCGATGTCATTCCAGTTCCAGCGTGGGTCGTTTTCCATCATGGCCTTTTCACCGCGTACCGCGCCCTCACGGTCTTTGACCGTGGCGGCCGACGCGAAGACGGCCAGGGAAAGGAGCAGGAGTGTGAGCAGGGTACGGGACATCATGAAGGCATTCTGCCAAAGCCGCCGGGGCTGTGACAAGACGGGATTTTTTTCGCCCGGTTTTTGGAATGGACAGGCTTCGGTTTTCTTCGGTTAATCGTGCCAGCTTCTACCCACGCGCTTTTTATGTCCGAAGTCACCGCCATTTCAAAATTTGCCTGTCCGGCCTGCGGTGCCGAGGCCGTCTGGACTCCGTCTAAAAAGGCGTTGGTCTGCCCTTACTGCGGCACGGTCTCTCCTGCGGAACTCAAATCGGATGGCACGCTGGTGGAGGAAAATGATCTCGTGGCCATGCTGCGGGCCATTCCCGATGACCAGCGGGGCTGGGCGGCGGTGCGCAAGACGGTGAAATGCCAGAGCTGCCAGGCCATCTCGGTCTTTGATGAAAAGCGGGTGGCCCAGAATTGTGACTTCTGCGGCTCGCCTGCCATCATCGCCGTGGATGACGTGGGCACACCGATCCGGCCTGGCAGCCAGCTTCCCTTCAAGATCTCGCAGAGCCAGGTGCGGGAGGACATCCGCCGCTGGTATGCCAGCCACTTCTGGGCTCCAAACGCCCTCGGGCAGAAGGCCATGACGGACACGTTGCATGGCATGTACTTGCCCTATTGGACCTTTGACGCCCATGCGGAATGCCCGTGGGAGGCAGAGGCCGGCTACTATTACTATACGACGGATGACAAAGGGAACCGCACGCAGCACACACGCTGGGAGTATGCGTCCGGGCATGTCAGCCGCGACTTTGACGATGTGCTGGTGCCCGCATCCAAAGGGGTGCATCCGGCATTGCTCGAAAAGCTGCAGCCTTTCCCCACCACCACCGATCTGCTGCCCTACGATCCGGGTTATCTTTCCGGCTGGGTGGTGGAGCAGTATCAGATCGATCTCGTGCAGGCAGCGCAGAATTCACGTGATCGCATGGACAACATGCTGCGTAGCCATTGCAGCGGGGAAATCCCCGGAGACACCAGCCGCAATCTGAAAATCGCCCCGGACTACAGCGCGCTAACCTTCAAGCATGTGCTGCTCCCCGTCTGGGTGCTGACTTACACCTATGGCTCGAAGAATTACCAGGTGACTGTGAACGGAGCCACGGGCAAGATCGGTGGCGAGTACCCGCTGAGCTGGGTAAAGATCACCATCGCCATCGTGATTGCCCTGATCATCCTCGGCATTTTCTTCGCCTCGCAGAACTGAGCCCGCGTGAATTTTCGCTTTCGAGAACTGCCCATCGCCATCGCGCTGCTCGCGATCTGCGCGTTCTTTGCCATCAAGGAGCCAGCGTTTCTCGGTGCGCGCAATCTGTCCATGCTCGTCACCGAGCTTTCGATCACCGCCACGCTGGCGATGGGCATGCTGCTCATTCTGCTGCCGGGTCACATTGATCTCTCCGCTGGCAGTGGCGTCGGTTTACTCGGCGGCATCGCGAGTGTGCTGGTGTTTCATTATCACCTGCCGGCGCCTGCCGCGCTGGGGGTGGGATTTCTCTGCGGGGTTTTGATCTGGATGGCCATGGGTGCCTTCATCGTGTGCGAGCGCATGCCCGCATTCATCGTCACGCTCGGAGCCCTACTGATTTTCAAAGGACTGTTCTGGCTCGTCATCGACAATGCCACCGTGCCCGTGGCTCCCGGCGGGCAGAGCAATCTGTACTCGCTGCTCACCACCTACTACCTGCCAGTGGGCTTTGGATGGCTGCTGGCGGCGGGACTCGTGATCGCGCTCGTTTTCACCACGCTGAGTGCGCGCAAGCGCCGCCTGGAGCATGGCTTTGCGGTGGAGGACAGGGAGATGGCGTTCATGCGCCTGTTCATCATCGCGCAGGCCATCGCGCTGTTTGTGCTCGTCACGGGTCAGTTTCGCGGCATTCCGCTGCCTTCGCTGATTCTCGGCGGGGTCACGCTGATCGTGTATGCAGTGACGCAGCACACGGCGCTGGGGCGGCACTTGTATGCCATCGGTGGCAGCGCAGAGGCCGCCATGGTTTCCGGCGTGCCGATGAAACGCACCGTGATCGCCGCCTACAGCGGCATGGGGGCCATCGTGGCCACTACGGGCTTCATGCAGACCGCCTATGCGGGTTCTTCCACCACCACGGTGGGAGACCTGATGGAACTCGATGCCGTCGCCGCCTGCGTGATCGGCGGCGTGAGTCTGCGCGGCGGGCGCGGCAATGTGCTGGGCGTGCTGCTCGGTGCTCTCATCATCGCCTGCCTGCTCAATGGCATGACGCTCATGTCTGTGCCACCGGAGCGGAAGTTCATAGCGCGCGGAGTCGTGCTGATCCTCGCGGTGTGGATGGACATGCGGCTGAGCCGCCGGACGTGAAGCGAAGGGTGTGGGGCAACGGGAGCTGTGGCGAGGAGAAACCCTCTTTGACTTGTCCAATGGGCGTGAGACTTTAAAGCATGAACGCGCCTGTAACCATCCCCGCCAGCCTGCTGAAATGGCTAAAGCCGGAGGCTGTCAACCATTTGCGCTGCTCCCAGCTTTCCGATCATGAATTTCGCGTGGAGATCATGGATGAGCCGCCAGCAGTCGTGCCTGGACCGGTGGCGATGATCGGATACGCCCGCCGGTTTCATGAGGGCGCCGTGCCCGGCACGGATGAAGCGATGCGTGAACTGCGCGCGGGGGATGACGACTGATGGCTTGGGTTGTTGACAGTTGCATCCTGTTGGACATCGCCCTGGCTGATGTTCAATTTGGCGAGGCATCAGCATGGTGCGTGGCCTCCCGGCTGGCAGACGGTGTCGTTGCCTGTCCGGTCAGTCAGATTGAGATCGTGCCGCAGTTTGGCGGTCAACTGGCCCAGGTGCGGCATTTTCTGAAGCAGTCAGGGATCCAGCACCAAATCGACTGGATCGAGGCAGACACCGAAGCAGCAGCCGACGGCTGGGCGGCTTATGTGATGGCTAAACGCGCTGGCCAGACATTGAAGCGTCCCATCGCCGACATTCAGATTGGCGGCTTTGCTTTGCGCTTTCAGGGCATCATCACTCGCAATCCAGGGGATTTTCGCCCGTGGTTTCCCGGCTTGGTGATCATTGAGCCGTGATTTTGTCATGGCGTGACGCTGATGTCCGTGCCGCCGGAGCGGAAGTTCATCGCGCGCGGCGTGGTGTTGATTCTCGCCGTATGGATGGCCATGCGGCTGAGCCGCCGGCAATGACGAGTCATTTAGGCATTCGACATTCATTCGTCCTTCGCCATTCTTTCGCCCATGTCAGCCGCCACCAGCCTCCTCAAACAGCACCTCCAGCAGCGCCAGATGCTGGGGAAGACGCACGTCGCGCTGCGTCCGGGGACGATGGACAGGCTGACGGGTGTCGTGCGCGAGCCCGCGGTTCGTGCCGCTCCCGCGCCGGAGCCGTCCCGATCTTTTGCTGCGGCATCTGCGCCTGGCGCGCGCATCTTGATCGAGGCTCCGCCGCCGGAAACGAAGAAGACGGAGCTGCTCGAAGTGGCCGGTGCCACGATCGAAGAAAAGCTCGCTTCGCTGCGCACGATGGCGGAGACGTGGGAACCCGCACTCTCCATGGGGAGCCTGCGCAAGACGATGGTCTTTGCCGTCGGCAGTCCGCAAGCAGCGCTGATGTTTGTGGGCGAAGCACCGGGAGCGGAGGAGGAAAAGCTGCGCGAGCCGTTCGTGGGTCCGGCAGGGCAGAAACTCACCGCCATCATCAAGGCCATGGGGCTTGACCGTCCGAAGGTGTATATCAGCAACATTTGCAAATTTCGTCCCGCGATGGACAACCAGGGCAGCGGCAACCGCAAGCCCACTGCCGAGGAGATGCGCGTCTGCCTGCCGTTTGTGCTCAAGGAGATTGACCTCATCCAGCCGAAGGTCATCGTGGCCCTCGGTGCCACGGCGGCGGAAGGGCTCGGCATTCCCGGTACGGTCGGCGGTCTGCGCGGGAAATTTCACAGCACCGGCGGCATTCCGACCATGGTCACCTACCATCCATCTTACCTGCTGCGGGAAGAGCAAACGGGCGACGGCATTCGTGCCAAACGTGCCGTGTGGGAGGACATGCTCAAGGTGATGGAAAAGCTCGGGCTGCCCATCAGTGAGAAGCAGCGCGGATATTTTCAGGCGAAATAACCCGTTTCGCACCTTATGAACAAGAACCTTGTCCTCCTGCTGGCCTCGGGGCTGTTCTTTGCGCTCGTATGGCTGAACTGGCAGCCGACCCGGGCAAAGCCTGCTGCTGCGGTGACTGAAAAACCGGTACCCGTAAAGTCCGCTCCGGCTGCAGCGACTGTGGAAACGGTTCCCACGGAAGAGGAGCCGCAGCCCCGGCACTACCGGCCCAGGCAGGTGTCTGACGCCGTGCGCCGCAAGGTGGATGATTTCATTCGTCGGTACAAAGACGCCTCAACCGCAGAGCTGAGCAAGAGCACGGAATTGGCCCCGTTCATGGAGCGCTTTGAAAAGGTGATGAACGCGCCTGAGTTTCTCAGTAAGATGGGAAAGCGCATCGATGCGATCACAGCCGCTAGGGGGCAGGAGCATGGCGTGCTGACCATTGGCACCGGCAAGCTCGATCAACCGGAAAGCCGGGCTTGGCTGGAGGCGATGTTTTCCGACGACACTGATCTGCTGCAGGAGTATATCCTCAACAAGCTGGACGGTGCCGTCTTTGAATTTGCCTTTGATCCCACTCGGGAAAACGCGGGCAATGGCGTGACGGTGAAAGGAGCCGCGTCTCCCGCTCCTGCGGCCAACAACCTGCCGGACTGAGGGCTTGTCTTTCACCGGCAGTCTGGGTTTAAATCATTCGCATGAAGGCCAAATCAATCTCCCGACGTGATCTGTTCAAGCTCGGCACCGCAGGCGCTGCGGTGCTTGCGAATGCCGAATCGCAAGCCGCAGGCAAAAAGGCTGGACCGGTGTGCGAGGAGGGGGGCTGCTGCATCACGCCTTCGGGAGATTTCTACAATGTGGAGCGTGGCAATCCGCTGCCGTACAAACTGCCCGAAGAGAAGCTGAAGGAGATCGGCATGGTGCGCGAAACGTGGCAGCTCGAACTCATCGCCGATCCGGCGAGCAACTCGAAGATCGAACGGCCCATGCTGCGCAGCGACGGCACGGCGCTGACGTTCGACAAGCTGATGGAGATCGCGAAGACGAAAGCAACGAGCTACCTGAAGGTCATCACCTGCAACAACCTCGCCGATCCACTTGGGCACGGCCTGTGGGAAGGCGTGCCGCTGCGCGATGTGCTGTGGCTTTGCGGGCCGGTGGAAAACCTGCGCCACGTCTGGTATCACGGCCATCACAACGAGGACCCAAAGCAGATCTTCAAATGCTACCTGCCGATAAACCGCGTCTTTGAAGACCCGCCCGGCGAGCTGCCGGTGCTGCTCTGCTACAAGCTCAACGGCGAATTCCTCACTGGCGAGCGCGGTGGTCCGGTGCGCATGATCGTGCCGGAGGCCTACGGCTTTAAAGCGGTGAAGTGGCTGCAGCGCATCGGCTTCACGAATGCACATCAGTCCGATGACACTTATGCAAACGGCAACAACGACATCAACTCGTGGCTCAAGACCTTCGCCCGTTTTGGTGATCTGCCGGACAAACTCAGTGCGAAGGATGAGCTGACACTGCATGGCAATGCGCAGGTGGGCATCTCAGGTCTCAAGCAGGTGCAGTACTGGCTGCGCGATGTGACAGCGCCGCTGCCGGCGAACGATCCGCATTTTATAAAGGCACCGTGGCAGGAGGCGCAGATCGTGCCCTTTGATGGCAGCGGCATCGCGGGCTTCAAAGGCGCGCCGTTGCACCCGGTGCAGTTCGATCCCGTGACGCGCAAGCCGCGGCAATGGCCCCTGCGTCACACGCTTTGCCGCTGGGTTGCTAACCCGGTCAAGCTTAAGCCCGGCAAGTACGAACTGCGCTGCCGCACGATTGATGCAAACGGCAATGCGCAGCCGATGCCGCGACCCTTTCCGAAGTCCGGGAAGAACAACATTCAGAAGGCGCTGCTGGAAGTGGTGGCGTGACCCCTCATTTGATGCGTGACGACAAAGATGATGGTGATCGGCCCGGATGCTGCTTTATGTATGTATCACGCATGTACTCATCCGCTCTGCCCTGGAAAGCTTTGTCGTCCAACGTCTCTGTCAATGTTCTCACGGAGGGCTGGAATCTCGCCTGCCCGGAAGCAGGGGCGGAGGAGGAAATCCGCAAGTTCAGTCTGTACGTGGCTTTTGACACGCCTTTCTTCGAGGTGCCGGTGGTGCAAATCGGGCTCAGCGGCTTTGACATTGATCAGCGGGACAGCGCGCGTCTCACGGTGAAAGCCGAAAACATCACGGAATTTGGTTTTCAGGCCTCGATCGTCACCTGGGCGGGCAGCCGCGTGTATGCCGTCGAGTTCAACTGGATTGCCATCGGGCCGTGAATCAGCTTTTGCGCAAGCACCAGGAGCGGTAGGACAGCTCGCCGGACTTTAGCGCCTCATAGACACGCGCTCCCGGCAGTCCGGCGAAGTCGCGCCCCAGAGAATGCAGGAACTTGGGCAGGCGCTGGCAAATGAGAGTCTCGCTGCGCGCGGCATTGCAGTCCATGCCACGCAGCACTTCAGTGCGGATGTCGCGGGTCTGCACGATCTCCAGCGGCGCAGCAGCGATGGCCTGCTCCCATGCGGCCCACTGATCGCGGAAGCGAAAGTCGGCATAGAGCAAATGCCCGCCCGTTTTCAGCACGCGTGCGACTTTGGCCAGAAAGTCGGGGAAATCGGGATAGCAGTGTGAGGCTTCGACATTGATCACCGCATCGAATGATTGGGGAGGGAAGCGGAGCGACTGCGCATTTCCCTGCATAAAGCGGAGCCTACTGACCTGATGGCGCTTCCGACAAAAGGCGATGCCGGTGGGATTGAGATCCAGACCGATGTAGCTCGCAGGCTGCAGCGTGCGGGTGATCCAGGAGGCGCCGCCGCCATGACCGCAGCTCACCTCCAGCACATTCTCGCCACGCAGATCCACCTGGGTGGCCACATGATGATAGAGCTGGATGCAGGCGCGGTTGGGTTCGTCGGCTGGTTCGAGCCGCAGGCCCACGGGCGGATCGGTCTCGAAAGCGTAATTCAAAAACAGCACTTCTTCGCTCCGTAGCCGCCGCGTGAGATAGGGATACCACAGCTGCCAGATGGCTTTGCGGACGGGACCGATAGAAAAGAGGCGTTCGAGGAGGGGCATGGCAGGGCAAAGCCTGCGAGGTGATGATGGCGAATGCAACTTGCCAGTTGGCATTCATTGTGCGGGAATAACTTTGCCGCTCGCGCCTCACATCTGGAACCGCATGCCTTGCCCATCATGAGAGATAGCTCCCCCATTTCCTCCAGTGAGGTCACACCTGAGGCGACCTTTCTTAACCGGCGCTTTTTCATGAAGTCCGCCATCTGGGCGGGCTCCACGCTGGCCACGGCGGGTCTGTACCGCACCTTCAGTCCGCGGCCCGAAGTGAGAAATACGGGAACTGCTATCGCGACCGTGGCCGAGCCGTCGGTGCAAACGGCGCTCGCGGCGGATGAAAAGGTGAACTCGTTCACCGACATCGCGGGTTACAACAACTACTACGAGTTCTCCACCGACAAATCCGCCGTCGCCGCAAAAGCCAAGGACTTCGTCACCGACCCTTGGAGCGTGCAGGTGGGCGGGCTGGTGCAGAAGCCGCGCAGCTTTGATCTGGCGGACCTGCTCAAGTTTGAATCCGTAGAGCGCATCTACCGTTTTCGCTGCGTGGAAGGCTGGTCGATGGTGATTCCATGGGTGGGATTTCCCTTGTCCAGGTTGTTGAACCAAGTGGAGCCGCTGAGCGCCGCGACGCATGTCGCGTTTGAGACGTACTACGACATCAAGCAGATGCCTGACTCCCGCCATGCAGGAATAGATCTGCCGTATGTGGAAGGACTGCGTCTGGATGAGGCGATGCACCCGCTGACGCTGCTGGCCACCGGCCTGTATGGCAAGACGCTGCCGAATCAAAACGGTGCTCCGGTGCGGCTGGTGGTGCCGTGGAAGTATGGTTTCAAGAGCATCAAGTCCGTGGTCAAGATCACGCTGACGGACCATGAGCCCACCACCACCTGGCGGCTCGCCAATCCGGGGGAATACGGTTTCTACTCGAATGTGAACCCCACGGTCGATCACCCGCGCTGGTCGCAGGCGCATGAGCGGCGCATTGGCGAGATGGGCTCGCGGCCCACGCTCATGTTCAACGGCTATGCGGAGCAGGTGGCGCATCTGTATGCAGGCATGGACCTCAGCGAGTATTTCTGACCTCTCATGACCTTCAGCGCAGACACCCGCTTTCACCGGCAGCTCTTTCTCTTCAACGGCCTGCTGCCTGCCATCCTCATCTTGATCGACGGCTGGCGCGGCAAACTGGGGGCGAATCCCGTGGAGTTCGTCACACGTGCCACGGGTGTGCTGACGCTGGTCTTCCTCATTCTCACGCTGCTGGTCACGCCGCTGCGCAAAATTTATGGCTGGAACTGGCTGCTCAAGCAGCGCCGCCTGCTGGGCCTGTATGCGTTTTTCTACGGCCTCGCGCATCTGCTGACCTACTTGGCCTATGATCGTGATTGGCAGTTGCAGACGGTGGTGGGGGATGTGTACAAGCGGCCCTTCATCGCCATCGGCATGTTCAGCTTTCTGCTGATGGTGCCGCTCGCGGTGACCTCCACCAATGCCATGATCAAGAAGCTCGGCGGTCCGCGCTGGGCGCAGCTGCACCGCCTCACGTACTGCATCACCATCGGTGGTGTGCTGCATTACTGGATCATCGTGAAGTCGGATGTGACGTATCCTTTCTTCTTCGCAGTGGTTCTGGCGGTACTGTTGGGCTGGCGTGTGGTTATGAGCATAAAAAAAGCGCGAGGTGCAGCACCCCGCGCTTCGTGAGAATTTGAGGTTAGCTTATTTCGCAGGGGCGGCGTTCCAGACCTTGATGTCGTCAAACCAGCCGCTCTGGCCAGCGACCCCGAGTTCGATCTTGGACTTCGTTTCGTGACCGATGCCGGCGGACTTGAGGAAGGCGACGGCCTTGCCGTCGATGCTGACGCGCATTTCATCACCCACGGTTTCCACCACGACGGTGTACTCCTTGTTCTGCTCCAGCTTCACGGGGAAGGTGGCGCTCTTGCCGGCCATCATCTTGTTCACTTCGTCCTTCTTGGCGGGATCCTTGCGCAGCTCCTTGATAATCATGTTCTGGCTGCCTTCGCGCTCATCCATGATGGTCACCTTGTCCAGACGGATCTGGGCGCGGCAGAGGTGGCCGTAGTGGGCGGCGGTGTATTTTCGGTCGTCGAACTCGACGTCCATCATCGTGCAGCCGTCGAAGCGCATCTTCACCTCGATCACGGTGTCCTTGGTGGGCACTTCCAGGCCATAGACGGCGGCATGCGCAGTGATGACGGACTTGCCATCCTTGGAGGGCTCGTCCTTCACGCGTGTCTGCGTGCCTTTGAGCGCGTTGTTTTCAAAGACGAAGGTATCTACCACGCGGTGCCAGCGCTTGTCGTGGTCGCTGCCGTTCATCTCATCGGAGAAGAGCAGTTCCTTCTTTTCGGCGATGGGCTTGGCAGGGATCTTGGGCGCATCTGCGGCAAAAGCGGCGGCGCTGATGAGGAGGCACGGGGCGAGGAGGAGGCGGATATTCATGGGCGCAATGAAACGAGAGCATCCTGCGAGTTCATGCGCCGAAATTGGCGAAGTTGAACCAGCACTTGTGTTTCACGTTCTTGAAGTGTTTGCTTCGTGCCTATGAGTCAACCTGCCTGCCCGATGTGCGAGATGAATGATGTTTTGGACCACGCCGATCGCTTTGAATGCATGACCTGCGGTCACGAGTGGCCGAAGGAGGCTGTAGCCGATGTGCCGGATGCGGAGCGCGTGGTGAAGGACGCCTACGGTGCCGTGCTCGCGGATGGCGACATCGTGGCGATGATCAAGGATCTGAAACTCAAGGGCTCCAATGACGTGCTCAAGGTGGGCACCAAATCCAAACCCATCCGTCTGGTGGACGGCGACCACGAAATTTCCTGCAAGATGGACGGCATCGCGATTGGTCTGAAGGCCTGCTTTGTGAAGAAAATCGTCAGTTGATCGGGCGATTCGTTCACCCCACTTTTGCGCTATGGCCGCTACTGACAACGCCCCCTCTCCCCAGCTCTTCTTTGAAACGATCAATGCCTTTCAGAAATCGGCGGCGTTGAAGGCGGCGATTGATCTCGGTTTGTTCACCGCCATCGGTGGCGATTCAGTGACCGCTGCCGAACTCGCGGCACGCTGCCAGTGCCCGGAACGCGGCATTCGCATTCTGGCGGACAACCTCACGATCCTCGGCTTTCTCACGAAGGATGCGGCGAGTTACGCGCTTACGCCCTCGTCGGCGGTCTTCCTGGTGCAAAGTTCTCCAGCCTACATGGGGGCTGCGGTGAAGTTTCTGCACGCCCCCGGTCTCACGGAAGCCTTTACCGATCTCTCCTCCACCATTCGTCGCGGACGTCTGCACACGACGGAGCAGGGCACCACCGCGCCCGATCATCCGGCTTGGGTAGAATTTGCACGCGCCATGGGGCCGATGATGGCACCCACCTCGCTGGGAGCAGCGGAGCTCGTGCCACTGGATGCATCCCGTGACACTCGCGTGCTCGACATCTCCGCAAGTCATGGGGCCTATGGCATTGCCTTCGCCAGGAAGAATCCACGTGCGCATCTGGTGGCGCTGGACTGGGAAGCCGTGCTCGCGGTGACCCAGGAGCAGGCCCAGGCGGCGGGAATCGCAGACCGCTTCAGCACGATCACCGGCGATGCCTTCACCGTGGATCTCGGCAGTGACTACGACGCCGTGCTGGTGCCGAATTTCCTGCACCACTTCAATGCGGAGGACTGCACGCGCTTCCTGAAGCGTGTGCACGCCGCTCTGCGTCCAGGGGGCAAAGTGGTGATCGTTGAATTCGTGCCGAATGCAGACCGCATCACGCCACCACCGGCTGCGAGTTTCAGTCTCGTCATGCTCGGCACCACGCCGGAGGGAGATGCCTACACCTTTGCGGAGTATCAGCAGATGCTCGTGAAAGCGGGCTTTCATGATGCCTCATTGCATCCGCTGCCGCCCACGATGCAGAGTGCCGTGCTCGCGGTGGCGTGAGCGCAATCACTTCGCACCAGGGACCAGCCTGCCTTCATCGATCTCGATGAATTCAAACATGGTCTGCACCGTTCCGGGTGGCAGGCCGATCTCTTCGAGGCGTTCATTCAGGCGCTGCGTGCCGGCATCGCGCCAGCCGCGCTTGGTCATGAAGCCGTTCCAGACTTCGATCTCCTGCTCGGAAGGCTGGCGACCGCTCGCCTAGGCCCAGGCCAGCAGGCTTTCATCGCTGCCACCTTTGAGCGTTTCCGCCTCGAGCGTGGCGTAGTCAATTTTGAGGAACTCGCAGCAGCGCCAGTCAAAGCTGCCGTTGGCGTTTCCGCGCATGGGCTGCCAGCCTTCAGGCAGCGTGCCAGCGGCTGTCAGACGAATCTTGTCCAGCATCCGGCCGAAATAGACGAG
>Ga0114968_10003090_pt1 | contig 12561 bp, 10 predicted proteins | sample M_130807_EF_Meta_FD_87020 | JGI IMG/M metagenome (GOLD analysis project Ga0114968, IMG submission 87020) | Freshwater microbial communities from Lake Montjoie, Canada to study carbon cycling - M_130807_EF_MetaG | ecosystem: Environmental > Aquatic > Freshwater > Lake | place: Lake Montjoie... | reverse complement strand
GCCGATCAACAATCCGGAATGGTGTACGAAGAGGGCAAGACGAAGTGCTACAAGAAAGACTCTGAACTTCGCGCATATGTCTGGAACCAGTACGACAAGCCAAACGATCGCAAATTGCTCATTGCCGACTTCAAGAATATTCGCATCGATCGCGATGGCATGGTTGTAGTCATTGCGTATATGCCAAAAGATGCAAACCCACCTGAACTTCCGAAGTCAGCTGTCGACTTGCCTGCGCTTGGCGCTGCCGACACTGCGGGTGCAACTACCACCACGGTCGCTGGTGCAACCACTACAACAGTTGCGGGTGCAACTACCACCACGGTTGCGGGTGCAACTACTACAACAGTTGCTGGTGCAACATCCACCACAGTTGAAACTGCTACCACCACTTCGGTAGCCGCCAGTTCCACTACAACGACCAAGGGGTAACACGCCGCCCATGGATGCTGTCATCCTGGTCGGTGGGTTTGGTACGCGGCTTCGTCCGCTCACGCTCACCACACCGAAGCCGCTGTTGCCGGTTGGCAACGTCTCTATTCTGGCGCGAGTCATTGCAGGGTTGGAAAAAGCTGGAGTCACTCGGGCCGTTCTTGCCTTGGGTTTCAAGCCACAACCTTTTATCGATGCATTCCCCGGAAATCAATGTGGTGGGGTACATCTCGAGTACGCCGTCGAACCAGAACCGCTCGACACTGGTGGAGCCATCGCATTTGCCGCACGCTTTGCGGGCATTTCGCAAACATTCATTGTGGTGAATGGCGATGTATTAACAAGCCTCGATGTGTCGACGCTTGTGGCATTTCACAAGAAGAACGCAGCTGAAGGCACACTGCATCTCACCCCGGTAGAAGACCCATCACAATTTGGGGTGGTGGAAACAGCTGCTAGTGGTCAAGTCACTCGATTTGTAGAAAAGCCCGCTCCTGGCGAAACAACAAGCTTCAATGTCAATGCAGGCACATACGTGCTTGAACCTTCGGTCATTGAGCGCATAGCTGTGAACCAAAAAACCTCTATTGAACGTGTTGTTTTTCCTGCAATGGTTGCCCAAGGCACGTTGTTTGCAGTGCCAACAAACGACAGTTGGGTCGATACTGGCCGACCCGAAACATACATTGCGGCAAATATGTCAACACTGGAAAACGTGCAAGGCAACAAGTTGGTGCACGCGGCAAGCAGGGTTGCGGCAACGGCAACAATTGAACAATCGGTGGTGGGGCCACTGTGCGTAGTGGGTGAATACTCGCATCTGTCGCATTCAGTGGTTATTGCTGGCGCCGAAATTGGAGAGTCGGCAGCTATTGAAAACAGTGTCATTATGGGTGTTGTGGGCAGCACTGCACAATTGAAAAACTGCATCATTGGTGCAGATGGCGTTGTGGAACCAGGCGAAGTATTGAACAACGTGAAGCGGCCCAGCCCGGACGGCGTTTAGTGCGCTTTTTAGTGTGTGGTGGCGCCGGTTTCATTGGGTCACATGTCGTTGATCGCTTGCTGTCGGAAGGGCACGCAGTAGAAGTTGTCGACAACCTGAGCACAGGTTCCTTTTCGAATTTGCATCAGGCGCGTCTTTCGGGCGGCGATCTCAAAATTCATAACATCGATGTCACTACACCCGAATTTCTCGACCTGGTGTCGTTGCGTCGCCCCGATGTGATTTTGCAACTCACAGCATTGTCGCCAAGTGCAGCGCACTCCACGCTTGCACTTTCCTCCGCACCTGCAGTTGTTGCGGCACTAGAAGCTGCTCGCTTGTTTGGTGTGAAAAAAGTTGTGTTGGGAGTCCCTGCGCACTTGCTCTACGGAGAAGTGCCCGTGCGTGAAATTCCTATTAAGGAAGGTCGTGTTAGTGAACCCATTAGTGTTCCGCACGTCATTACACGCACGCTGTTGCAGTTGCTCGCTGTGTATCGCGAAGTGCATGCGGTGGAATACACGGCACTGGCAATTGCCAATGTCTATGGCCCTCGGCAACGAGCAGAAGATGGGGTAGTCGCAGCTTTTGCTACAGCACTCGCCAACAATGAATCCCCTGAATTTTTTGGTTCAGGAAAACAAACGCGAGATTTTGTCTTTGTTGAAGATGTAGTTGATGCCTATGTGAAAGCAGCTTCTAAAGGTGACGGGTTGGTCATCAATATTGGTACTGGTGTGCAAACAAGCGTTGCTGCATTGTGGAAAGAGATGAGTGCGGGTTCAACATTGCAACCAGTGGTAGGGAAGCAGCGGCCCAGTGACATTACGCGCTTTGCGGTATCTCCGGTGCGTGCTCGCATTCAGCTCGCCTGGGCGCCTTTTACGTCACTTGCCGAAGGCCTGGCAACTGTTGCACCACAGCGCTAAAGCCTTCTAGCGAAAGAGATCTTCGCTGGGGTTGCGCACAATTTCATCCATGCTCGACTCGCGAAACCACGCTGGATCTGCACCGCGAACAACGCCCACAGGTATGCCATTCGATTTGCCCATTACCAGTTCTGCTGCACAGGCAAGTTCGTCGGCAACTGCAATTTCGGTTACCTGCATCACACGGCCAAGTGCATCGGGTGTGCCGCGTAGGTCGAGCACGCCAGCAATGCCCGCAACCCCAATTGCTACATCGGTAACACCTTTACGCCATGGGCGCCCAAAGGTATCGCTCACAATGACTCCAACATTCACACCGAGTTTTGCTTTCACGATGTCGCGAATCCGCCGTGCAGAGCGATCGGAGTCAAGAGGGAGAAGTGCAGCTTGACCGCGCTCTACGTTCGACAAGTCGATGCCGCTGTTGGCACACACGAAACCATGTTTGGTTTCGGTAATGATGAGGTCGCCTCTCCGGCGCACAATACGAACAGCTTCTTCTTCAACAAGCACTTTGTGTGACAGTGGGTCGTCGGGGTCAATTTCTACGAGTCGACCTTCTGCTTTTGACACAATTTTTTGTGTGACTACCAAAACGTCGTTGTCGAGAAGTGGGCCATTGGGTTCGCCTGAGCATGCTTCAACAATGATGTCTCCGAGTTGCATACCGGGAATAATTTCCCCAATTCCTTCAATACCCCACGCAGTTAACTTGCTCATATGGCTCTTATGTTGCCACGCCAATGGCGCTTAAGCACGTTTGGGTGAGGGCGGCAGATATTTCTGCAGTTTTCATGATGGTATTGGTAGCAACACAGCGCATTCCTTCGCGTTCTACAGCCGATATGAGATGCTCGTCGGCGGTATCGATAACGAGAGTAGAAGCAATGGGCGCATACAGCCGAGCTACTCCGACCACGCTTGGTTCATGCCCCAGTTCGCTCATCATGCGATCTGCTGGGCCCTTCAGTGCGGCTCCGGCAACGATGGGCGAGATTGCCACAACGGTGTCGCGACGTGCCGACAGTGTTGCGTCGAAGTCCTTCAGCGCTCGCATGGGGCCAATAGAAACGATCGGATTTGATGGAGCGATAATGACTGCGTCGGCAGAGCTCATATCGTTGAGCCCCAGAGCAGATGCTTCAGTAATGCCGGCGAAGCGAACACTGCGAATAGCAACTGAGTGTCGGAGTTTGACAAAGTATTCCTGAAATGAAATTTCACTACCGTCAACAAGGGTGACCATTGTTGAAACGCGTTCGTTGGTCATGGGAAGCACGCGAAAGCCAATTCCAAATGCTTGAGTGATTTCTGCTGTTACTTCTGCAAGTGTTGCGCCTTCAGCAAGGCGTGTTGTGCGATAGAAGTGTGTAGCAAGGTCGCGGTTGCCTAAGCCAAACCACGATTCTCCGGCAAGTGACTGCGCAGGGCGCACTGCAGTAAAACGCGCCAAGTTTTCCATGGTGGCAAATGTCTCATTGGCAAGGCCCCAACCACGCTCGGGGTCAATTGATTCCGACACGGTGTACGTAACCGTGTCGAGGTCGGGAGAAATAGACAAGCCGTGCATCACAGTGTCGTCGCCGGTATTGACAATTGTCATGAGTTTGTTATGAGCAATGGCATGTTGCGCACCACGTAAGAAACGAGCTGCGCCCACTCCGCCTGAAATCACGCAAATCATGGGTTATTGCTCCGCATCATCTCCCTGATCGTAGAGGCGTAACTGTTAGAGTCAACATTCATATGGCACGCGCATTAATTACCGGTATCACAGGTCAAGATGGACAACACCTTGCAGAGTTCTTGCACTCCAAGGGCTATGAAGTCTTTGGCATGATCAAGGGTCAAAACAACGCTCGTGCCGAGCTCTTGCGCGACGAGTTTCCATACGTTGAACTGGTATCGGGTGATCTCACCGACCTGCCAAGTTTGGTGTCTACTCTTGAGCGCGCTCAGCCCACCGAAATTTATAACTTGGGTGCAATTTCCTTCGTTCACTTCTCCTGGATCCAGGCAGAACTGACGGCCAATACAACTGGCCTTGGTGTATTGCGCATGTTGGAAGCGATTCGTATGGTGGGTGGCGCACAAAACAACCCCATGCGTTTCTACCAGGCTTCATCTTCAGAGATGTTCGGCAAGGTGCGCGAAGTGCCACAAACTGAACTCACACCGTTTCACCCGCGTTCGCCTTATGGCTGTGCAAAGGTGTTCGGCCACGACATCACCGTCAACTACCGCGAGAGCTATGGCATGTATGCCTGCTCCGGTATTTTGTTCAACCACGAAGGCCCCCGCCGTGGCCTCGAGTTCGTTACTCGCAAAATTTCTAATGCTGTTGCTCGTATCAAGTTGGGTGTGCAGCAAGACATTTCACTCGGCAACCTCGACGCCAAGCGCGACTGGGGCTATGCCGGCGACTACGTGAAGGCAATGTGGCTCATGTTGCAACAAGATGAGCCCGACGACTACGTAGTAGCTACTGGTGAAACCCACTCCATTGAAGAGTTCTTAGAGTTGGCATTTGCCGAAGTGGGCATTGCCGACTGGCACCCATATGTCACTCAAGACCCCAAATTCTTCCGACCTGCAGAAGTCGACCTGCTTATTGGTGACCCCACTAAAGCAAAAACGAAATTGGGTTGGACACCAGAAGTCGACTTCCCTCATTTGGTGAAGATGATGGTGGAAAACGATTTGCGCATTGAAAGCGCAAAACTCAACCGCTAATTGTTTTGTAGTGAACTAGCCCTCAAGTGGGCGGTCGCTCAGTGCTTCAATCATCGATTCCACATCGGGTGTATCGCCAGATGCAATACGACTGCGTAATGCAATAGCAAATACGCAAAGTGCCAGTGCAGAAGACACCACCGACGCAATCTCAATGCGTAAGTACAAGTCGTTGCTCGATAGCCACGTAGTGAGCACAAAACTGCTCATGCCGACGGTCCAGCCGAGTGCAACCCACTTGTGACCGTGGAGTGCAATAACTGCTTGTGCTGTGGCTAAAGCCATCATGTACAACGCACTACCGAGGGCCAACAATGTGAGCGTGCGGCGGTCGAGATCGCTTTGGTAAACCGCCTTTAATAGCGGTGGGCCCGCAATTGCAGAACCACTAACGCCAATGATGCCAATAGCAATGACCGCGTAAGTGAGCCGACGAAAGGCGAGGCGGAATTCAGTGAGATCGCCGTGTGCGGCAAGGCGTGCAAGGCGTGGCAATAGTGCAGCCTGCACAGCCTGGAAAAGAAATAGTGGAACGCGCGCAAGTAGTACACCGTTGCCAAATTTGGTGACGAGTTCAGATTCTGAACTGTTGGCCAAAATGTTCATGCCAATGGGGCCAGCGTTCACCAATGCAGCCGCCATGATGGAACCGCCCAATAGCCACCCCAAGTTCGGAGTGATTTCCGACCACGATGCTGGTTCGCCATCTTGTGTGCTGAGTGCTCCGCGGAAATAGACAATGGCAACACCAAGGAGTGGAGCAAGGGCTACAACCATTGCGTATGCACCAATGACTTTTACGCCAATGAGCCACAATGCAATGCACCCAGCAATACGCGTGGCACCGTCCATGCCCATCACAATTCCGTAGTCAACAAATTTTCCGGTGCCGGAACAAATACCTCGTGCAAGGTGCGCAGGTGCGTAACCCACAAATGCAAGCACAAGAGCAATAGTCACTAGCCAATGACCTTCAAAATAATCTTTAGTGAGCCACGGGCTGCCAGCAAGAACAAGTGCACTCACAATTGCTGCGAGACCAATGGTGAGCGGGATAATCTTGCGAATAATCGGCAGGCCGCCTTGCCCGAGAGCGCGTCGATGCGCAAGTGCGCGACCCACTTCTTGCTCAATGGGCATAAAGAAACCAGGTGCTAGTGCGAAGGTGGCAAACCACAATGCAACGATGGGTTTGAAATTCTCTTGCCCCAGTGCTTGTTGGCCAACTTTAAAAAATGCGTAACTGGCAACGCCGGCAACTAAGAGGCCGATACCAACAGGGATGGTGCCTTCGGGAAGAGGAATTCTGTCATCGAGAGTTCGCTTCTCGTTAGCACCAATGTTGTTCACGCACCTTGCAGGCTAGTGCTATTGCGCGTTGCGTAGAGGTGAGCGCTCGCTCAGTTTGTCGCAGAGAATTGTTGCAATGCTTTTTGCATGATCAACAACTTCAGAAATGTGTGTTTCAAGATCGGGATTTTCTGTATGCAAAGTTGTCATCATTTCGCGGCGACGTACTTGAAGCTGTTGAAAGGCAAGGACTCCAGAGCCAACGGTGACGTAAAGCGCTTCTTTGCCGTATTCGGTGGCTTTTTCTGCAATGTATGGCAGGTCGATTTCCGACAGATCGATGTCGACAACGGGTACTTTCCAAGCGGGAAGACGAAAGTCTTTGGGAATGCTCACACGTTGAGGGTATCTGGCACTGCTAACTTTTGCAAGCACTTGGGACGGTGGAGGAGCCTTTTGGGGACTCCCTACTAGCCTTACTCCATCACGGATTTCACCTCTTACCAGTGGCCGAACGACGGCAACGCGGTGCCACCTGTGGTGGCGTCGATGGTGGTGTTCTGCGACCCAGTGGGGCCAGAAGGTTTGCCTGAGGGGCTGCACGGCACCGACTTTGCTGCAGTCGTCGCTGCCTTGGTGAACCAAGACTACGAGTCACTCCAGTACCTCTTTTTCCTAGTGGGCCCAGATGACGGTGTTCGCCAGGCATATGAAAGCCACATTGCTGAACATCTGCCACTTGCTGCAGTACGCAGGGTGGAGGGCAACCCGGGCTACGGGCCAACCCAAAACGCAGCTGCTCGTTTGGTTGAGGGCGACAACGGTCTCTTTCTCTTTTTGCACGACGACGTGTGCCTTGCCAGCAATGCGGTGAGTGAGCTCGTCACCGAACTTTCGCGTTCGAATGCGGCAGTGGTGGGTCCGAAACTTGTGCAATGGGACGACCCGTCACTTTTGCAACATGTTGGCATGGGCGTCGACCGTTGTGGCGAAATTGACCCCATCGTGCTTCCTGGGGAAAAAGACCAACAACAACACGATGCAGTAGCCGACGTTTTTTGCTTGCCGAGTGCTTGCTTGCTCGTGCGGTCAGACCTCTTTCGTGCCTTGGGTGGTTTTCACCCAGGCATCACTTTTGGTGGTGAAGAGATAGACCTCTGTTGGCGCGTGCACCTCACAGGTGGTCGTGTTGTTGTGGTGCCAAGTGCTGTGGTGCAACATCGCGAGAATTTCACTTCTCGTCAACCAGCAATTGAACTCACCAGAATCAGTGAAACGCATCGGGTGGCAACAGTTTTGTCGTGTACTTCTGGTGCGCGACTTTTGCCCGTCTTTTTTCAAATGCTTGGGTTGTCGCTACTTGAACTTCCCGTTTCCATTGCTACGGGGAAATGGAAACAAGGGTTAGCGGCCCTTCGCGCCACATGTGGCGGCGTATTACAATTTGGGGCTGTAGCAAAGCGTCGTCGCGTTGTGCAGCAGTCTCGGCTTGTGAACGATTCCGAAGTGCATCACCTGCAGGTGCGCGGTAGTGCACGCGCAACAAATTTCTTGCGGTTGCGCCGTGCCGAAAGCGAAGCACGCCGGCGTGAGTCGTTCGTGATTGCCAAAGAGCGGGAACGACGTCAGCGTTTTTCCGTTGTTGTCGGGTGCATGCTCGCCGCAATAGTGGTGGTGGGAAGTCGCCAACTCTTTTTCCGCGGAGTGGCAAATATCGGGCAGTTTGTGCCTTTTACCGAGTCGTGGCGGTCATTGGCAGCGGCATATCGATTGGGTTGGTGGCCTGCAGGTTTTGGTTCGTTATCACCTGCCCCAACAGGTACCGCGCTCGTTGCCGTTGCCTCGTTTTTCTCTTTGGGAAATCCGGCGCTCTTACGCACTCTTGCCATTGTGGGGTTGCTCCTCGTTGCCGCCATTGGAATGTGGAAGGCGAGTGTTTCTGCGTCGTCAAGTAGGGCACGTACAGCAGGAGTAGTTACTTACCTTGCATTGCCCATTGGGTATGAATGCATTGCAACGGGTCGCTGGGGTGCCCTTGCGTGTTACGGAGCTCTTCCCTGGGTGATTGCGGCATTCAACACCGCACGTCACACCGATACGGCACGTGCAAGCGATATTGCGCGTCAAGGAGTGCGACTCGGTCTTGTCATTGGAGTTGTTGCAGCATTTGAATTTTCCTTTGTTCCGTTGTGCATTGTGCTTTTCGGACTCTGGTGGCTGAGTGGCATTGTTGCCGGAGGCACAACTTCTATTCGTGGTGTTGCAAGCATCTTTGGGGTCGGAATTTGCACAGCGCTGTTATTGCAGTTGATGTGGCTAGGAAATTACGTCAACAGCAACTGGTGGCAAACAATTGTCGGTTTCGATTCGGGTGTGGGTTTGCATAAGGGAATCCAGGAATTGGCAAGTTTCAATTTCGGTCGTTTTCACCTAGCAACATTTGCGCTGTTGTATTTCTTTGTCCTTGTAGTGAGTCTTGGCACCGCACGTGGTGAACGATTTGTTCTTGCGCTGCGTGGTGCAACATTTGTTGTTGCGTTTCTCGGCCTTGCAGTTGTAGGCGATACCCGAGTGGTGAATGCAGCAATGCCCGACCCAGCTGTTCTTCTCACCGTGGTGGCCTTGGGCCTCGCGTTGGGGGCTATTGCCGCAGTGGAAGCCTTCGATGTTGACGTGAAGGGTCGTAAGTTCGGTTGGCAACAACCTGCAAGTGTGTTAGCGCTTTGTGCAATAGCAGTAGGTGCTTTCCCGCTGGCGGTGAATGCGGCAAATGGTCGCTGGAACCAGCCTTCTTCTTCATTGTCGAGCCTGTTATCGCAACTGCAAAAGAACCCCGTTGAAGGCGACTACCGCATTTTGTATTTAGGTAATTCACTACTTTTGCCAGCAGCCCCGCGCACGATTCCATTTGGCTCAACAGATGGCCTGCAGTTGGGTTATGCAATTACCGATGATGGTGCTGCAACGTTGTACAACCAATGGGCAGCAAAGAAGACTTCAGCAGTTGTTTCATTAGAAAATACGCTGCAGAACTTAAGTGAGGGCAACACCCCGCGCATTGGTCGCTTGCTCGCTCCGCTTGGTGTGCGCTATATCGTGGTGCCTCTCATTGATGGCTCGCGAAGTACTCGTGCGCAACCACTGCCGCTTCCGCAGGGGCTTTTGAGCGCGCTTGAAGTTCAGCTCGATTTTCGCCGTCAATACTTTGCAAGCGATCTCATCATTTATGAAAACGTTGCGTGGGCGCCAACACTTGCACAACTTTCCGATGTAGGTATTGCGGCAAGTAAAAATGCGGGCAGCGAAGCACTCATTTTGTCTGACCTGCGTGGAGCAACGCCGGTGAAAACAGGTTTTATCCCTGGTCGAGCAACACAAAAACTCGATGTCAGGGGAGGAACAGTGAGTGCTGCTATTCCTTCTTCATCGCGATGGCGCTTAGAAATCAAGAATCAAAAAGTGCTCTCTCGTCCGGCATTCGGCGCAACGCAAGCGTTCGATATTCCTACAGATGTTCCTGAACACACTGTGGCAACTCTTGCCTTCTCGCGACCATGGAAACATGTTCTGCTGGTTGTTCTTCAGTTTGCGATGTGGGTTTTTGCAGTGTTCTTTGCGTTAGGAATACGTATTCGGCGCCGGCGCCAAGTGGAAGTGACATTGAGTTCAGATGCACGCGATATTTCATTTGGTGGTAATCAATGAAAACTTGGCGTCGTGTTCTTTCATTCACTTTGGTCGCAGGTTGCGCGGCAGGAGTTGTGCTGCTGTCTGAGTCACAAAAAGATGTTGCCCCTCAAGAAGTCAACAATGCTGTGGCCAATGTACAAAAAGCATTTCCGCATGTAGCGAGCACCAGAACCATCAGCACCTCTTGGTATTGCCCAGGCGTACCGCTCGGAGGAGACGCCTATGTGGGGAATGATTACGGGGGAACAATCAGTATTTCCAACCCCACCGATACTGAAGTACAAGGCGTAGTGACACGGTTTGGAATTGAAGCCGAACCAGAAGTGGTGTCCATTGTTGTTCCGCCGCGAGATTCCCTTACCTACAACTTCAGCCAGGGTGCGCGCGGTGCGTACGTGAGTGCATTAGTAGAGCTGGCTGGCGGGAAGGGTGCATCAGTTGAACAGCGCGCTATCTACCCGGCAGGCGATTCAACGCAGCCTTGTGTGAACCAGCCTTCACCCCAATGGTTTTTTGCAGATGGTTTTACTGCAAGCGATAGCAAGGAAGATCTTTTATTAACTAATCCATTGCCCGATGCAACGGTTATTAACGTGCGCTTCGTGACCAAAGACGGAGAGCGTCAACCGTCTGCACTCCAGGGCTATGTTCTGCCGCCACACTCGCTGCGCGTACTCGATATTGCGAGCCAAGGTGCTCGTGGTGAAGATCTGGTGGGTGTAGAACTGCGTGCGGTGAGCGGCACTTTTGTGGCTGCGCGAGCACAACATTATTTAGGCACTGGGCGCTTGGGGTATGCGGTGAAATTGGGCGCTCCGGAAGTTGCCACCGACTGGTGGCTGACAACGGGCGACTACCGCGGGAAGCCCAATGAGCAAATTATTGTGTTTAACCCAACGCAAGACGAAGCAAAAGTTGTGGCGTTATTTTCTGGCGAAGGTGGTGCCGGGGTTGCGCCGCTCAACTTGACTGTTCCTGCACACCGCGTGGTGTCTCTTGCCATGTCGAATATCGCCGGGTTAACAGAGAATCGATTCACGGTCTCGTTCTCAGTTCTTGAAGGAACAGGCATAGTGGTGGAACATGTCTCCACTCGTCAGCTGGAAAAGTCGATGGCAACCACTGTTGACCTTGGGGTGCCCTTTGTGATGGCTGCAAAGCAGTGGGCCATACCGTCACCCATCGCGCCCGGAACAACCGATGCCATCGCACTTACAAATGTGACTGCATTGCAAGCCAGTGCCCGCATTGAAGGTGTGGGCCCGGCAGGTGCATTACCTATTGCTGGCTTAGACGCAATTGTCGTAGAGCCTGGTGCAACGCGTTATGTGGCTTTGCCTGAAGGTGTGGTGCTCGGGCAGTTGCAAGTTGTTTCTACACAAGATCTCATTGTGGTGCGTTCTCTTCCCCGCACGTTTGGTGTGAAGGGAAGAGATCTTGTTGCAGCACTGCCTGTGAAGTAGGAGTTTTATTCCGCCATTTGCATTTCTAGAGCAACCTCTACGCGTTTGATTTGTTGATCTTCCGCCTTGCTTGTGTAAGCGTCAGAAGCGATGTAGAAGACCAAAGACATCACAAGCCCGACGGAAACCGCAACGCCTAGGGACTGCACCCATTTGATCCAACGTCGGCTGGGCGCCGGAAGTAGGGCCATGGTGAGAACGGTGAGTAGTGCCAGAACAACACATACCAATGTGGTCATGGCATCGAGAGAGCCAGAAGCACTGCTGACGCGGTTTTCGCGGTCGTCAACGAGTTGTTTTACTTCTTCCAACATCGTTTGAGCTTCAGCTTTTTTCTCGTCGTCACTTTCTAGATCTTTTTCTAGAATATTGAACTCTTCGAGCAGTTTTTCAAATGCAGCTTCGGCACGAGTGTCGCCTCCTGCTGGAGCAACGGAATCGATTTCATATTTGCGGACATCTTCCAGGTAATCGATGATGAGACCCTTGATTGTTGGCGCTAGAGCAGGGTCAAAAGCACGCGTTTCTACAATGATTGACTCAAGAGTGGTGGTTTCATCGAAAAGAATGTTTTGAGCTGACACTTGATCACTCCACACATTCACAATGATGAATGCAAGAAGCAATGTGAAAGCGGTTCCGATGAAGCCAAATACCGCTACAAGACCTTCGGTATCGTCACCTACGGCTTGAATGCGTGCATTAAAGATTGCCTTCACAATAGGAACAACTATGATGACCGGAATACCAATGCTGATGAGCACGATGAGCCACAGTGGAAATGCAAGGAATCCTTCAAGCATGAGATAACTCTTTCTCTGAAAAGTAGGTAGCGCGACCCTACATTAATTCGTAGCCCAAGGCGGATAATGCATAAGGTGGAGGCGTGAAACTCGCTGTGGTCGTGGTGGTCGTTGCCGTTGCTGCAGTACTTGCACGGTTTTTACAAAGTCGCAAGCCGCAAGCCCCGACGCAGCCAAAAATGGAAGTGCCTGCACAGGTCGACAGAAGCGATTTCCCCCAGCCCAAGGTGGAGTGG
>Ga0114968_10003089_pt1 | contig 12563 bp, 9 predicted proteins | sample M_130807_EF_Meta_FD_87020 | JGI IMG/M metagenome (GOLD analysis project Ga0114968, IMG submission 87020) | Freshwater microbial communities from Lake Montjoie, Canada to study carbon cycling - M_130807_EF_MetaG | ecosystem: Environmental > Aquatic > Freshwater > Lake | place: Lake Montjoie... | reverse complement strand
TGAACTGCGTCGACGAGGCGATACGGTCGATCTCGCTCACGAGCTGGTCGACTTCGGCCTGAATCGACTCTCGGTCTGACGACGAGTTCGTGTCGTTCGCGGCCTGGACTGACAGCTCGCGGACACGCTGAATGATGTTCTGCGATTCCTGCAGAGCACCTTCTGCGGTCTGCGCCAGCGAGATACCGTCGTTCGTGTTACGCACGGCCTGATTTAGACCGCGGATCTGTGAGGTGAATCGGCTGGCGATTGCCAAACCGGCGGAGTCGTCACGTGCGCTGTTGATTCGAAGACCCGAGCTCAAGCGCTCGAAGCTTCTACTCAACGACGCCGATGACGACGTGAGGTTACGCTGCGCGTTCAACGACGCAACGTTCGTGTTGATGTAGAGACCCATGATTCACTCCTTGAAGCGCTTAGCCGAGAGGCGTCCTTCGCCTCACGCGGAGCTGGCTGACCATGCCGGCCCCGAGACGTCGCCGCAGACCCAACCAACGGCGACGAATGCAATTTTCGAGGTCTCCAGCGTTCATCACTTCCGCACGCTGACCAGGCGTTCGAACGAGTTAGCCACGCCTCCTTTCCCTCGCTCGGGAAGACTCGGTCCGCAGACCGCGACAAAAGTTCTGGACCCTCCGATCTCCGTCATCGACCGGTCTCGGTCGAACATGAGAAAAAAGATCGGGGGCCCATTCATTTTTTCACGCTCTCCGGAAGACGCTCTGGGCGTCGCCGAGTGGGGGTGAAGTGCAGATAAAAAACGAGCCCACGCCCCCGGCGGTCGTGCCGTGGACGTGGGCTCGGGCGGAAGACCGCGGCCTCAGTCGAGACCGGTGTCGTCGTAGCCTGCGCGCGTTGCGCGCGCAGTCTCAGCCGAGGAGCGAGAGCGCGACCTGCGGCTGCTGGTTCGCCTGCGCCAACACCGAAACGCCGGCCTGCTGAATGATCTGGTTACGCGTGAACTGCGCGGTTTCACTCGCGAAGTCAGCGTCCAGGATTCGGCTTCGCGCGGCTGAGAGGTTCTCGGCCGTGGCGTTGAGGTTGTTGATCGTCGACTCAAGACGGTTCTGAACGGCGCCGAGGTCGGCGCGGATGGACGACACCTGACCGATGGCGACGTCGGCGATGTCGATCGCGAGGTTCGCGCCTTCGCGCGACGTGATGTCGATCGTCGACACGGTGTTGGCGTTGTTCACGCCGTAGATGAACTCACCCTGGCCCGTGCCGAAGCCCGTGCCCGCGTTGATGTTCGCCGTGCCGTTGTTGATCGTCACCTGACGCTCAGCTTGCAGGGTGATAGACCCACCGGTGACCTCGGAGTTCAGACCCGTGATGGATGCGGCTGCGACGGTCGAGGCCGTGACCTCGATGTTGCGACCGTCCTGCGCCGTCAGGACGAGCTGGCTCGCGTCGTTGAGCGACGCGATGACACCCGTCTTGTCGGTCACGGCGTTGATCGCGTTGACGAGCGTGTCGTCGGCATCGCCGTTCTGAACGGTGATACCGGTGATTGTCTCGCCGTTGACCTTGATGAAGTCGACCGAGTTCAGCACGCCGTTGGTGATGTCGGCGTTGTTGCTGTCCTCGGACTTGTTCACGATCGCGCGAACCCCCGTGAACTTTGTGGAGTCGTTGATAGCAGCGGCCTTCGCGACGGCCGAGCCGTCGTTCAGCGTCGTCGACACCGTATCGTCCGCAGCGACCGTGCCGCGGATCGAGACGCCATTGACGGCCAACGAGCCCGAGGCGATAGAGATACCGGCCGAGACAACCGTGCCGTCGTTGCGTGCCTGGCGACCGAGCGAGGTGGCGCGGCCATCGGCCACGTTCACCGTGATGGTCTCCCGGGAGTTCGCACCGACGTGGAAGCTCGCGCCGAGGAAGCTACCGTCGAGGATCTTGTTGTTGTTGAAGGTCGTCGTCTCGCCGATGCGGTTGATTTCCGCGGTCAGCTGCTCGACTTCGGCCTGGAGAGACTCGCGGTCCGAGGCGCTGTTGGTGTCGTTGGCCGACTGAACCGACAGCTCGCGGACACGCTGCAGAATGTTCTGCGTCTCACCGAGCGCGCCTTCAGCCGTCTGCGCCAGCGAGATACCGTCGTTCGTGTTACGCACGGCCTGGTTAAGACCGCGAATCTGCGCCGTCAAGCGGTTGCTGATCGCCAAACCGGCGGCGTCGTCCTTGGCGCCGTTGATGCGGAGACCCGAGGACAAGCGCTGGAACGACCGGCTCAATGAGCTGGTGCTGTTGGTGAGGTTACGCTGCGCGTTCAACGACGCGACGTTCGTATTGATGTAGAGACCCATTGTGCTCACTCCTTGAAGCGTTGCGGGGGAACGAACCCTTGTTCCACCGGGGCGGCCTACTTGGCCGCCGCTTTTCTCCGGTCAACGACCCTGACCGGAACTATCCGAGCGACCTAGACACCCGCCACGACGACGACCCTGGCTGAGCGCTCGATGACCCGTCGAGCGTCAAGGGTGGCCGCGTGGTCCTCGACTCTTGGTCGAGAGACACCGCGATTTTCTGTGGATGTACCTCCTCGGCCTCCGCCCTTCGGCTTCAGCGTCTGGTTCCGCCAATCTCTTCATCGACCCAGGGTCTCCGGGCGTGAGAAATTTTTGGGGAGTGAGTGGTTGATTTGAGGCAAGTGGCTAATTTTCAAAGAGAAAAAAAGATGAACGTCCGTCGGATTCCCGCCCTGAACCGCGAATTATCGAGGCCAGTGGCTTGAGGGTCGCCGCAGGAGAAAAAGTGAAGACGCCCGAGAAACCGCCCAAAACGGGCAACATGTAAGAAAATGCGTTCGGCCAGCCCGGGTCAGGAGCTGGCCAGACGAGGTAACGGGTTTCCATTCAGCGCGGGGCGGGGGGTAAGGCCGTCTTGAGCTCGAGCGGGTGGAGTGACTTCCGCGTCGAGCGCGCCGAGCGCCTTGGGCTGGCCCAAGGCGGGGAGAAGGGGATTGCATAGGGCGGGGCGCCCCGGGGGTCAGCCGGGACACCCCGCCCTGGGTGAAGGTCCTTGCCAGTCCCAGCCAGAGCGCTTGGTCAAACGCTCCGAGGGGTCTCACCGCCGTCCCTCATGGGTCGCGGGGCGTCGGTGTGGGGCTTGGACCGGGTACACCGGGTCGAGGTCTCTGCCGGGCTCGCAAGGAGCCCGTCGTCACATTCAGCCGGCGGTGGCGAAGAGGAGACCTTTCTCCTCGCCCCCCTGGTTCATCTGCTCCAGGCGACCCTGGAGCTTCATGAGCGCCTCGGAGGGGAGCTCACGCACCACCTCCTGAGTTCGGGAGTCGACAATCTGCACGATGACCTCGCCCGTCTCGGACTTGGCGAACTGCACCTTCGCCGTCAGGGTCTGGAACACCGCTTTGTAGGGCTGGAGCTCGCTCTGGGTCGGGCCGGCCTTCTCGCTGGCCGACTCGGCGGCCTTAGGGGCCAGCTCGACCGGGGCGGGGAGGCCCACCCTGGGCGGCTCTGCTTCGTTGCGGGACTGGGCGAGGGCCAGCTTCCTCTGCGCGACTCGGCTAAACGCCGCGGTGTCGTCGCTTTCGGGGCGGGCGCCTCGTGCGGGGGGCGTCGCGGGCCTGGCGCTCTGGACCCGACCGCCGACTTCGGCGACTTGCCCCTCGCTGCGGACCGCGGCCACCGAGACGGGGGCCAGCGAGCCGCTGGGCGAAGGGGTAGGTCGCGCGACGCCGGAGGAAGCGCCCGAGTCCAAGGCTGCAACGGGGGCTTGCAAGCTAAGGCTCATGGTTCACCTCATGGATTCAAGATTCGTACCTGGTTCGAGGACGATTACCCGAGGAGCGTCAGCGCCTGCTGCGGGGCCTGGTTGGCCGCCGCGAGGACGGACGTGCCGGCCTGCTGCAGGATCTGGTTGCGGGTGAGCGCCGCGGTCTCTTCGGCGAAGTCGGAGTCCATGATCCGGCTTCGCGCGGCCGAGAGGTTCTCGGAGATGAGACTCAGGTTCGAGATCGTGTTCTCCATGCGGTTCTGAATGGCGCCGAGACCAGCGCGGTCAACGCTGACCTGGTCGAGGGCCCGGTCGACGATTTCGATCGCCCGGTTGGCGCCTGCGCGAGAGGTGATGTCGATGGTGTCGACCGAGTTGTTCGCGGTCACACCGGTGATGGAGTTGTCGACGGCGCCGATGAGCGCCTCGTTCGTGTTGGCGCCCGTGATGAAGAACTGCTTGTCGCTGCTCATCTCGAGCGTCGAGAGCTGGACGTTGGTGGTCGCTGCGCCGCCGTTGAGGCCCGTGATGGCTGCGGCGTTCGCGCTCGACGTGAATACCTCGACGTTGCGACCGTCGGTCGCTGTCAGCACCAAGCGGTTGTCGGTGTCGAGCGTCGCGACGACACCGGTTTTGGCCGACATGGCGTTGATCTGGTTGGCGAGCTCGCCGCTGCCGTCCGCGGTCTCGATGCGGAAGCCGGTGATGGTCTCGCCATTGATCTGGATGTAGTCGGTCGAGTCGAGCGTGCCCGCCGTGATGTCGGCGTTACCGTCGACGACCGTCTCAAGGACCCGGGCCTTGACGCCCGTGAACTTCGTCAAGTCGTTGATGGCCTCTGCCTTGGCGATGGCCGACGAGGAGTTCAGCGTGGTCGAGACCGTGTCGTCAAAGTCGTTCGTCGCGCGGACCGTAACGCCGTTGATGAGCAGGTCGCCCGACGTGATGGCCTGCGTGCTGACCACATTCGTGGTGAGGACCGCCGCGCGGCCCAGGGACGTCGCGCGGGCATCCCGGATGCTCACAGCGATGGTCTCGTGGGCGTTCGCGCCGACATGGAAGAAGGACTGGATGAACGAGCCGTCGAGGACGCGCTGGTTGTTGAAGGTCGTCGTGTCGCCAATCCGGTTGAGCTCGTCGACGAGCTGCTGCACCTCGAGGTCGAGGGAGCCGCGATCGGAGTCGGAGTTCGTGTCGTTGGCCGATTGAATCGAGAGCTCACGGATGCGCTGGAGGATGTTTGTGCTCTCCTGGAGCGCGCCTTCCACCGTCTGCGCCAAGCTGATGCCGTCGTTCGTGTTGCGCACAGCCTGGTTCAGGCCGCGAATCTGAGCGGTGAACCGGTTCGAGATGGCCAGACCCGCAGCGTCGTCGCGGGCGCTGTTGATGCGCAGGCCGCTCGACAGTCGCTGGAACGTGCGACCCAGCTGGGTGGTGCTCTTGAACAGGTTACGCTGCGCGTTCAGCGAAGCGAGGTTCGTGTTGATGTACATCGCCATTTTTTCTCTCCATGAGAAGAAGCTTTCCGTGACCTTTGGAAAGCCCGGCATCCTTGCCGTTGATTAACTAAAAACGAATCGAGTGATTTACAGACACAGACAACAAGTTTCTGACCAGTGGACCTTCAGAAATCTCCTTTCGAAGCTTCCTCGTTTTGTTTCGCTCTTGCACCCCTCTCATCGTCCCTGGGGGCATGCTCTTGAAGAATGAAGGACATCAGGTCGAGCGTCGTGAATGGCGCACCGTTAACCCGCACTGTTAATGCGCACGCTCTGCCCGATGCGACGTCAAACGGGTGACGTGGGGGCGACGGACGGCTGACGGCCAGAGGCCTGTGGACTATGAAATCATTGGGGTTTCTGGCCGCAGAGGCGTTGGCACACCTCTTGGATTAGAGCGTCTCGAACGAAACGCTCACCCCAGGAGGGCCAGATGCACCGTGATCCTGACCTGCTCAACCAGCTCGACGAGACCGCTCGACTCCTCGCCTTGGCCGAGGCCTGCGTCGACACGCGCGACCTTGAGACGCTGCTCTCGCGCGCCGGCGGGTGCTTCTTCGGCACGGCGCAGGCGGACGCGGTCGCCGTGGTGCTGCCGCCTCAGGTCAGCACGCTTGGGCCGGCGATTCACGTGAGCGCCAAGAGCCCGCTCAACGCGCTGGCTGAGCGTTCACTGCGCGACGAGACGGTGACTGTGCTCGAGTCTCTGGGCATCGACGCCCCGCCCAGCGAGGCCTTTGTGGTCCTGCGGGGCGCCGAGCTCACGCCACTCCATGCTTCAGTGCGCAATGACCAGCTCTTCCCGCTGTGGACGCGCACGCTGACGTGCGATGGCGAGGTCCACGGCGTCCTGACGCTCTACGGCTACCAGGACTGGATTCTTTCGCCGGCGAACGTGGCCTTCTTGGAGCGGGCGACGAAGCTCCTGTCCCGGGGTGTGGCGCAGGCCGTCGCGACGGCGGCGATGCAGGTCCGCTCGAGCGAGGACGCGCTGACGGGGGCCCTGAACCGTCGCGGCTTCGACGACGCCATTCGGCGCGAGATCGAGCGCAGCAAGCGCTCGCAGCGCGACCTGTCGATGGTCCTCATCGACGTAGACCACTTCAAGCAGGTCAACGACACCTTCGGTCATGCGGCCGGCGACGAGGTTCTGGTTCGCCTCGTCTCTCGCATTCAGCGGGTGCTGCGGCGCTCAGACTTCCTGTGCCGCCTCGGCGGGGACGAGTTCGCGGTCTTGTTGCCCGAGGTCGCCGAGGACACCGCGCACGGCGTTGCCCAGCGCATCGTGCGCGTCTGCGAGGACCTGCGGGTCGGGGGCGATACGCGCGTCACACTCAGCATTGGCGTCGCAGGGGTCAACTCCGCGGTCACGAGCACCGCAGACCTGGTCCGTCGCGCGGACGAGGCGATGTACGCCGCCAAGCGCGCGGGCCGCGGTCGCGTCGGTCGTGCCGTCTAAGGCGCTGGCCCCTCGATGATGAACGCGTCCGGCGTCGGCGGTGCCGAGGGCGACGGTCGCGAGACGCACCGGTTCTGAGCGCACGCCTGCGCGGGCGGACAGTCGCTCGATGCCGCACACACGAAGGCCTCACACGCGCCCTCTGAGGAGCACACCTTCGTGCCGGGGCAGTCGAAGTCGCCCTCGCACTCGGCGCAGCCGGCGAGCAGGGTGCAGGCTGCGAGCGCCGCGGTGATGCATCTATATATACGAGGCCGCACACCCTCGCTCTAAGGGGAGTGGCGGCACTTTTCAAGCCTCACGTCGCGGGGCAGAGCACGGGACGTCACCAATCTGGTAGGCTCTGCCCGCCTGGGACGAACCGAAGAGGCCTGAAGCATGAGACTCGTTACGAAGACCGCATGGGCCACGCTGGCCCTCCTGCTTTCCAACGCCTGCGGCAAAGACGACGCCGCGACGACGCCGAATTTGGACGTCGGCTTTGTCGACGCAATCACGCCCCCAGTCGGTGGCGGCGGGGGCGGCGGCGACAGTGGAGGCCCCACCGAGACCCACTTGCGGCTGTCGTACACCAAAGAGGTGGCGCCCAAGGACAGCTCGCCCGGCTCGGTCGACTTGGTCATCTACGACTTCGAGGACAACCGCGAGGCGAACCTGACGCAGGGTTCGCCGGACATCGACTGCCGGTCGAAGGGCTGCACGCTCAACCGCAGCATGACGTGGGTCGCGTGGCTCGCCCGGGAAGAGGGGGCGGGCTTCGCGCTCTGGATCGCGCCCGTCGACACGCAGCGCCTGCGCGTCGACCTAGACGCCAAGCGCCGCGTCGCCGACCAGGTCATCAACTTCGAGTTCACGAACGACGGCGTGCGGGACTTGGTCGTTTACCAGCGCGGCATCGCCGAGGGGCCCGAGGGCATGCTCGAGGTGCGCGTCGAGCCCGTCGTTGAGCCCGACGCGGCGCTGTGCGCGAATGGGTCACCGCCCGATGACATCTCGGCGTGCCCCGCGCTCCTCGGCAACGTGGACGGCAGCGGCTCGTTCCGCGTGACGCCGTTCGGCGCGCTCGTCATCCTGATCCGGACGACGCTGTCGACGATGTCGCTCGACTTCTTCAATGTGCGGAATGGCGCGAACCAGACGCTCTACACGTTCGGCGACCAAGGCGGCACGGGCTCCGAGTTCACCGGTCGTCAGCCGATCGCGCTCTCGCCGGACGCGGAGTACTTGGCCGTCACGACGAAGAACGGCGGCGTGTGGAAGCTGCACAACCTGATGGCCGCGCCGAGCCCACCCGTGCCGACGAACGTGGAGCTTCGAGGTGCAGCGCCGCGGCTCGGACTGCCAGCGGCCCGCGCCGCTCAACTACAACACAGTGGCGTTCGACCCGCGCTTCAGCCCGGACGGCGACTTCATCTACTTCTTGGCGACGGGCAACTGCTCGATTCAGGCAGGGACGGCGAACCGGACCGACACGGACGTGCTGCGTGTCAATCGCGAGGTTGGCGCGGCGTCGGTCGTGAACATCACGAAGAACGCGCGCGCGAACCACTGGAGCAACCACGAGATCTCGGACTTCGACATCTCGCCGGACGGCACCAAACTGGCGTTCTCAGCGCCGCGGCAGTTTGACTCCGAGAGCCGGTCGATCTGGATCATCGACCCGAACCCGGACGCCGAGAACGCGCCTGTCTTCGACTGCAGCCGCACGGCGGCGGGCCTTGAGCCCATGGGGCTCGACGGCAAGAAGCACTGCGAGTTCTTGTTCGAGGAGCGCGCGAACGCGCACGTGCTCCTGCGAGACCTGCGCTTCCATCAGGTCGAGGTCAGCGTGAACTGAGCGACGCGGGCCTCAGGGCTCGTCGTCGTCGTCGTCGCCCGCGCCGTCATCGGCGTCGTTGATCGAGGGGAACTTCCCGATCTCCTTCCGGGCGAGCTTCCACGCCTTCTGGACGATCCAGGACAGAGAGCGGTCTTGCCGCGTCGCCTCTGCCTGAATCTCCTTGAGCATGTCCTCGGGAAAGTAAAGGCTCTGCTTGCGCTTATCGGAACCGGCCATCGGTGGACTACCTCCCAGCTACGGCCTCGATGGTAAGCGGGCCGGGTGAGGCGTCAAGTTTGCCTACCTGCCCGCACCGGTAAGGGGAGCGGAGGGAGGCACCGACGATGCCCCCGAGGGTGGGGGGACTGGGGCGGTGGGTCGCACCTCGGGCGCTGAGGTCGGTGCAGGTGCTGCGGGGTCGACAAAGCGCAGACGCCCGAACTTGTCGAGGGCGTGAAAGTCGGGCACCACGGGCGGCGAGAACGCGGCCGCAATCTGGCGATCGCCCTTCGGCGCGTCCCAGCGGAAAAGGTTGACGCGCCAGACGTCCCCGTTGCGTGGGGCGGCGACGAGCGGCGGCACCTCGGCGAACGGAATCGCGAGCTCGACGCTCCAGCGGCGGTCTTGGTCGTCCCGCACGTTCAGCGTGCCGTCCACGAAGGCGCCGGTGCGGAGCCCCGCCATGTTCCACTGCCGCGCGGTCTCCAAGTCCTTGCGATAGGCCGCGAAGCGCGCGTCGAAGATCACGTTCGCAGGCGTCACCTGCAGCTCGAGGTAGTCCTTGCGGTCGCCGTCGGCGTCGATGAAGACCTCGACGACCTCTTGCTCCCACGTGTTCGAGTCGCGCACGGTGAAGTCGCTCCACACGTCCGTGTCTTCGCACTCGACGTGCACGTAGAGCGCGGAGTCGTCCCAGAGGAAGCGCGCGCGGGTCGCCGGCGCGTCGCCGCCCTTGCCATTGGGCGGCACGAATGCGGGCGTCCAGGCGGCGCGGGCCCACGCGGGCTCGTCGCCCTTGCCGTCGATGGTGAGCACCTCGCCCGCGCCGAGGCGTTGGGCGCTCGCCTCGGGCAGCACGGGCTGCACCGCGGCGCCCCGGAGCATGAGCTTCGCCACGATGACGCGGCCCTCGGCGTCGACGCGGTCCTTGCCGAGCGCGTCGGCGTTGCTGATCTTCAGGCGCTGGTCCGCGCGGAAGAGGCCCCAGTAAATGTGCGCCTCGCCGCCCGGGAAGTCGGGGCGCACGGTCACGCGCTGAGTGTCTTTGACGACTTGGCCCTTCTTCAGCTTGCGCAGCGGCAGCAAGCCTTCGACGAGCGCGTGGTCGAGGTTCATCCACGCCTTCGCGTCGTTCTTGCGGCCTTGCAGGTGCACGAAGACATTGTTGTCGCCCATCGTGTCGGCCAGCGCCTCGACGTAGTACGAAATCGTGAACGTCTCACCCGGCGCGAGCTCGGTCTTGTCGATGTCGTAGCCGATCAGGCGCACCTGACCATCGACCACCGCGTCGACCTTGATTTGCGGTGTCGGCGCAGTGACGAAGGCCGCCTCCACCTTCTTCTGTTGAGCGGGCGTGAGGGCGACGTCCGCGTGCTCGGAGCACGCGAGGACCGAGAGAGACAGCGCGGCGACGACGGCGGCGCGAGAGAGGACGTTCGACACGGTGACCTCCAGAGCGGACGGCCCGCAATCTAGCAGGACGCCGAGGTCATGCAACGGTCACGGCATCTCGACTTCGCGGCCCCCGCGCAGGTCGAAGACCAGCTCCGCCTCGTCGCCGAGGCCCTTGTCGCGCCGCAAGTCGACGCGGTGGCCGACGGCGACCCATCGCAGGCCGGCATACGGGGCCTCATCGAACGCCTTACCCGCGCCGAGGCGAGCGTTGATCTGCTTGACCATCGCGTCCCAGTGGCCCGGGTGGGTGTACTCCGGCCGGAGCGTGAGCGCGATGGTCTCCACCACGTCGCGACCGTTGCGCGTCAGCAGGTAGGTCGCGTAGGCGAACGGGCTCTCGTCTGGCAGCGCCTCCGTCAGGACGCGCGGCGTGAGCTCAGACGCCTTCGCGTTCGGGCGCCGCTCGCGGAGGGTCTGCGAGGCGTCTCCCAACGAGACACTCAGGAACGCGGGCGGTGCGGGGATGTCGACGAGCAGCGCATCGGGCGCCGTGGAAACAGGCGGGGGCGGGGGCGGGGGTTGCCCGGCGTCCGGCGGCCCGGCGTCTGGCGGGGGCTTGACCCCGAGCTTGATCAGCACCTTGTCGACGGGGGACGGCTCGCCCTTGCCGCCGCATGCGCTGACGACGACGGCCACCCCCAGCAGGGCGGCGTTGAAATGGCGCCGACGGCTGTTTATGTTCGCGCCGCCTTGGCCGGCCGGGCTCCGCTCGCTGCTGTGCCGCATGCCCCGGAGAATTCGCCCATGACGCCCTCGAGTCAAACGTTTCACTTCATCGGGATCGGCGGCGTCGGCGTGAGCGCCGTCGCGCGTGTCCTGCACGCACGGGGCGTCCGCGTCCAGGGTTCGGACGTCCGCGAGAGCGCGCTGACCCTCGGCCTGCGTGCGCTCGGTATCCCCGTGACGATTGGCCACCGCGCCGAGAACATCGCGGGGGCTGACGTCGTCGTGCACTCGACGGCGGTGCCGCTCGACAACGTGGAGCGCGTGGCGGCGCGCGCGGCGGGTGTGCGTGAGGCGCACAGGAGCGAGACGCTGGGACTGGCGCTCGAAGGGCTCGAGAGCGTCGGCGTGACGGGCACGCACGGCAAGGGCACAGTCTCAGCGATGGTCACGCACATCCTCATCGAGGCCCAGCGTGACCCGACGTTCCTGATCGGCGGCGTGCTGAACAACTATGGGACGAACGCGCGGGCGGGGCAGGGCGCGGTCGCCGTCGCGGAGATCGACGAGAGCGACAAGAGCCATCTGAACCTGCAGCCTGACCACGTCGTCGTGAACAACCTCGAGGTCGACCACCTGAACTTCTACGCCGGCCTCGACGACATCATCGAGACCATGGCGGCGTTCGTGAACGGCAACGATCGTGCGCGGACCATCGCGCTCAACTGGGACGATGAGGGCGTTCGCGCGCTCGCTGCCCGTGTGACGCGGCCGTTCCTGCGTTACGGCACCGGCGACGATCCGGCGCTCGACTACGCGGCGCGGAACGTGCGGGACGCCGGTGACGTCGTTGAGTTCACGGCCTGGGCGAAGGGGCAGGCGCTCGGTGTCGTGCGACTGCCCATTCCCGGCGGCTACAACGCCGATAACGCGGCGGGCGCGATCACCGTTGCGATGGGTGCGTTCGACTTGCCGTTCGACGTCGTTCAGCGGGCGCTCTCGACCTATCGCGGGCTCGAGAATCGGTTCACCGTGCGGCGCGTCGGCGGGCTGACGATCGTCAAAGACTACATCTCGCATCCCACGGGCATGCGACGCGTGCTCGACAGCGCGAAGCGCATGCCACATGGGCGCGTGCGGTGTGTTTTCAAGCCCTATCGCTTCACGCTGATGCGCTACCACGGTGAGGAGTACGCGCAGGTCTTCGCCGCGGCGGACGACGTGGTCATTACGACCATGTACGCGGCTGAGGAGCGCCCGATCGACGGCATCGACACGCCCTGGTTTGTCGACGTCCTGCGGCGCGGCGGCAATACCGTTCACTTCGTGCCCTCGAACGACGAGGTCGTGCCGTTTCTGGGGGACGATCTGCGCGAAGGCGACATGGTCATCTTTTTCGGCGGCGACGACTTCTTCCGCATGGCGGACGCATGGGCGGCGTCACTCGAGGCGGCACAGGGATGAGCAAGCGCTTCGAGGGCCAGCACGTCGCAGTCTGGGGGGCCGCGCGCAGTGGCGTCGCAGCGGCCAACCTGCTCGCTGAGCTCGGCGCGCAGGTCACGCTGAGCGACGCGAAGCCGCTCGACCAGATCGACCGCGCGGGCCTTGACCCTCGCGTCGCGCTCCGCGGTGGCGGGAACACACTCGACGACGCCGCCTTCGTCGTGCCGAGCCCCGGCATCCCCCCTGCATCGCCCCTCTTCGCCCAAGCCGT
>Ga0114968_10003087_pt1 | contig 12571 bp, 13 predicted proteins | sample M_130807_EF_Meta_FD_87020 | JGI IMG/M metagenome (GOLD analysis project Ga0114968, IMG submission 87020) | Freshwater microbial communities from Lake Montjoie, Canada to study carbon cycling - M_130807_EF_MetaG | ecosystem: Environmental > Aquatic > Freshwater > Lake | place: Lake Montjoie... | reverse complement strand
TGGTGGGTGGCATCTATCTTACTTTGGAAATGGTGAATTTATTAAAAACAAAATCGAAAATTTTTCGCATCAAGAATTTAATGATCCAAAATACACGGATACTACAAAAATAGAAGAGCGTATCGCGAATTCGCAAGATGTGTTTGATAGAAGAAATCATATAAATACAATATCAAAGATACCAGTCAAAGAGAATCCTTATTTACCACCAGAATATGATAAATATTTGAAAAACTTTATTTCCATGTAAGTCATTACGTTTCTAAAGAACATAATGACTGTATTACTGAACCACCATGAATAATTTGGTATTTGGTCCAGAATTTGTGAATGTGTAAAACTGTACTACCTCCAAAAATCTATATAGGTTTGATATCGGTTATTGTTGTCCTAAATTGACTAAATCCAAGAATATATTCAAGATATCTAAATAATAATCCATAGATGCGGTAATAAAATCGCCATAATATTCTCTTTGGAGAATGTTATTTGTATCATAAACAATAAATATCGAGAAGATAATCAAACTAATAGCTGATATGGCTTTTATGTAATAAGAATACGTTGCAGTGAACATTAGAACAACGCTAACAATAATTAGAATCAATAATGCATAGAATAAGAAAAGTCCGAATTGAATACCAAGCTGAATACCTGTTGCAAACAGACCTCCTCCAACGACCATCATGGTAGCAAATATGGACATGGCACCGAAAATAGCCATATGAACTAGATTTTGATCAATATTCAAAACGGAAAATAAATAACCCCACAATCCGGAAAAGAGTGAAAAGAGGAGGAACTTGATCCAAGATGGCATAGATATCCATGCAAGCATAAAGATAATAATAAATTGTACTATGACTATGATAAAAAACGTTGGTGATCGAACCGGCACCTTACCCTTCTGTGATTTTGATGCTGTTTTTGTTCCCGTTAACTTGTCATAATTTTCCATGACAAAGTATGTTATACCCAATTGAACCAATAAATTGGCAAATACTGCAATCAAAAAGAGCCCTTTTTCTTGGACGCGTTTCATTATATTGACTGGGGTTCCACCACCCATTTGTTTTTTTGAGAAACGTCGTTTTAGGGCTGAATCTACCATGATTTCTATATAATATAGTTAGAATTTTTAGGAGAGAATGGATATACAAAGAAAATGTCTAGAGCAAAATTGGGTTTGTTAGCATAATGGGTTGCATACAAAAATAATAATTCTGTATTTTCATGATTATGTATAAAAATTTATATTATTATTTATGTACTCTACTCATAAAACATATCAGTAATGATGATAATGACTTAGAAATCAAAAGTCCATATAACTATCTTTCCTTTATTCCGCGAAATATCAAAAAGATGAAATATATATTCTAAACACAAAACCCCCCAACTTTTTTTTCGTGGACATTTTAAAATGTCCAAAATTTTGTACAGCCCTGGATTTTTTTCAGAAATAAAAACATGAAAATATGAAAAAACCTAATCTTAGCATAATGCTTTGAATGCAAATAAAAAAATTTTACAATGACAGCACATTTTTTTTGGTTGAAAAAATCCCCGAGAAATTTGGCGAGAAATGCATATCCTCCGAGGATATAAAAGGATGCCGAGAAACTCGCCGAAAAAATAATTCTCGTATTATTACTATTTATGGTAATAATACGTAAATAAAAATATTTGCATTTACAGCATAACGACTTTTTGCCGAGAAACTCGCGAGATATCTTCCCGTTATTGCGCGTAATAACCGGAAGATATATCCTTTTTAAAATATAAAATGTCCAGAGCAAAAAATAATTTCTTAGCATAATGGTGTAAATACAAAAAAAATAATTATAATTTGTGATTGTATTTCAAATATTATTTAGGATATATTAAATAAAATGTCCGCGAGAAAATATATATCCTTAGCATTTCAGTTTAAATACAAATAAAATAAATTTAAAATGACTGCATAAAAATATTGGTCAGGTTGCCGAGTTTCTCGGCGAGAAATTTTATATCCTTTTAGGATATAATAGGATGCCGAGAAACTCGCCAAAATTTAAATGCGACAATTGTCATTATTCATGCATTTACAAATCTGATATAGATAAACATCTTGCAACTCATAAACATAAATCTAAAGTAGAGGATGCCGAGAAACTCGCCGATGAATCATTATACAAATGTGATCAATGCGACTATTCTTGTATTAAAAAGAGTGATTTGAACAAACATTTTATTACAAATAAACATAATATTAATACTTCACATGGTAATGGTAATGGTAATGATTATAATGATACTGTTGTCAAAATAAACAAATGCTCTTGTGGAAAAATATACAAATATTCTTCTGGATTATGGAGACACCAAAAAAAATATAATCATAAAGATATCGTTTCATCACAACAATCTACAGATCTAACAAATGAGTTGATATGTATAGATTCCACAAATAATATTTCTGGAAACAAGTTAATATCTACATTATTGAAAGATAACGCCGATTTCAAAACCCAAATTTTGGATTTATTGAGAAACCACGTGCAAACACCAACTACGATTAATAATACAAATAGTAATAATGTATTGAATCATAGCAACACAAATAACATAACAGTTAATATGTTTTTGAACGAGTATTGCAAGAATGCTATGACATTGGAAGCATTCATGAATTCGATCGAAATCAGTATGGATGATATATTATATATGGCCAAACGGGGAAACCGAGAAGGCCTAACTATGATTTTAAAAAATGCATTCAATCAATTGCAAATAACCGAGCGACCGGTTCACTGTACCGACAAAAAGCGTCATACAACTTACATCAAGGAAGATGCAGGATGGACCAAGGATTGCGAACAACAGTTTTTAGGAAAACTCTGTCGTAAAACAGAGCATAAAAGTATGCAACTGGCTATGAAAACCATAAATGAAGATCCTGAATACAAAGAAAAAGGTACCGAAAAATACGAACTTCGAGTCCCTATAATGTATGAGACTATCGGAGGTAAAGAGGGAGCTGAATATAATCATCCACTAGTGATAAGATCATTAGAGGAACACCTGGATTTAGACAAAAATATGATATTGGAAACTATTGAAGAACTCAAAAAAATATAAATATGAATCTTTACATATATAAAATATAAAATGAGTAAAATCGCTATATACACCGCAAATTTTGGAAATTATCGAAGAGAAAAAATAAAGCTTAATAATATTCAAATAGTTGAAGATATAGATTATTATTTCTTTACAGACGACGAGAAAATAGAATCAAAAAAATGGAATATTATTATACGACCTCTTGAACCCAAAACCGAGTGTATGAATGCTGCCAGACATACTTCAAAACATGTAAAATTTATTACGCCTGAATTAATAGATAAATACGATATTATAATTTGGATCGATAATAAAGCAATAAGTGATAAAATAAAATTAAACACGGAAAAAATAGTTGATTTATTTGAGACAAATCCAGGTAAAGAGTGTTTTTTTATAAAACATGATTCCAGGAAACACGCAAAAGAGGAAATTGGTATTACTATTAAAATGAAGATTGAAAATAAAGAAGCTGCTAATATTTTTTTAGAAAAAGTGAAAGATATTACTTTCGGTCTTACTTTACCGGATACATATTGCTTTATTTATAAAAATACAATTGAAAATAAACAATTATTACAAAATGTGTATGAAGGGCTATTAGAACATGGGTTGAAACGTGATCAAAATATAATACAATATATTTGGAAAACAAACAATTATGAAGATAAAATTGCGTTTTTTGAATTGAAAAGTATATTGTCTACCGGTATGTAAATATATTTATATATTATAAATTACTCTTTTTATATATGCCTAAGACCGATAAATCAAACAAACGTGTATCTAATAAAAGAGGAGGTAAACGCCAAACAAGAAAACAACGCGCGAATATAACAAAACGCGGCGCACACAAAACCGAGATGGTTCGCACATTCATGGAAATGATTAATGTGGTAAAGCTTTATCACTGGAAAACACATTCTTTCCCTGAACATAAATCCACCGATGAACTCCACGCAAGATTAAGCGAAAATGTGGACAAGTTTGTCGAAGTTTTGCTAGGAAAAGATGAATCGCGAATCATGAAATGGGACAAGAATATGCAAATAATACAATATGATAATAAGGCGGATTTCAAAGCGCGTATTTACTATTATCGCGAATTTTTGAAAGGGTTGTCCGATATTTTGGACCCTCGTATGGACTCCGATTTGTTGAACATTCGTGATGAAATTTTAGCCGATATTAATCAATTCTTGTATTTGCTGACATTTAAATAAAATCAATAAAATAAATAAAATTGAAAAGTAGTTGGAATTGTAGTTTATCGATATACAAATCATGTCTTCTATCAAGTGTCCCATCTCCTTTTCAGGGTATTTCCAAGCCATCAAGGTGTTGACCTATCAAATATCATCATCCAAGTACGTGTTTCAAGTGGAACGATATAATAAACCTTCGATTTATGTGGATCTATATCCACATCAATCTTTAGCAGAATTACATAATCGTGTAAAAGAAAATATGGAGTACAATAATAAATTGCACGACCTCTTTGTCATGAAAGACGACGAGGAGGATCCCGGTATTTTATCAATCCGTGCCGATCCAAACAAAACACTCCTCGAATTGGTCGAATTTATTCCGGATTACTTTGAATCCGCATATTGTTCGCCGATACGCAAAATAATAAAACTGTATGTTATTGACGAGTGTTGGCTGCAGACAAAATCAGAAAAATCGTGTGTGATCGAAATGACGCAAATAAAAGACGAAATACCGGGTCCATCACATACGATAGTTGATGTCTTTGGTAGATAAATATATTTATCTAGCGAAGACATATAGAGAAATCCCCTCAATGATATACATATGACACAAATAGCACCAAGACTCGCTATTTATTCAGCAAACTTTGGTAATTATCGTAATGAATTGTCCAAATTAGAAACACTACAGTTTGATAAAGAAATAGACTACTATTTTTTTACAGACAATGAATCTATAACATCTGATAATTGGAAGATCATTGTACACCCACTTCTACCAGAACTGGATTTCATGGATTCTTTTAGGCATACTGCAAAGTATGTAAAATTCGTGGTACCCGATATTCTAAAACAATATGATGTGATTGTTTGGATAGATACAAAGAGTCTTCATCATATTCAAAAGATATCAAAGGAAAAGATTTTTAATAGAATAAATACAATACCCTATACTATGCATCTCATCAAATTTCCTCCAAGACAAACACCTCAACAAGAATTAAAATATACTACTAATGTTGGTATAGAATGCAAGGAAAGTGCGAATGTATTCTTGGAGAAAATAAGAGATATGTCATTTAACGCATTTTTACCGGATACGACATGTATCATTTTCAAAAATACGCCTGATAATATTGATGTTATGCATAAAATATATGATGGTTTGATTGAGAATAGATTGAGACGCGATCAGAATATAATACAATATGTTTTTTATGAGAATAAACACGAATCGAATATTACGTCTTTCATTTTTTCTGATATTATCAATCAATAAGTTTCTAACGAGTTTCTATCAACAATATCTACTCATACATTATATAAATGTCTACATCCGCTGTTTCCAAGTTCGCACAAATCATGCTTTTTTACGCCATTTTGGCATGCATTATTGCCCCCCTTTTGTTTTATTACTTGATGGGACGAACAGTTGATGCCGCTGGCAATGGATTCATTGCCGGAAGCATCTTGTCCATTGTTTTATGGTTAACAGTTGGTAAAAAAATGGTAAAATAGGAAACATATAAGAACCTCATACCTAATACTTTTGTAGTCTAAACACCCAAATATTGTTTTACATAATACATAAACGGTCCTAAAGGTTTATCCTCTTGTATCTCCTTATACCTCCGTTTAGCAGTATCTATTATTGGTACTTCATTTACAAGTATCCATAATATATAGATTCCAAATAACCCAATAAATGCACACAAGTCGCGCACTCTAAATGGGGTATTCCGCAATAAATACAAGGGGACGAGTTTAATAAAAAAGTTGATAAAACAAAACAAAAATATGTTGAGCCATGAGTTTGCAAAATACAACATGATGCACAACAGTACGAGGTTATCGACTAAACCTATTATCAGCGCGATCTTTGGATTGTATGAAATAACCCCTATCCAATACAGTATAAACCAGGCAAAAATCCAATAGGAAAAAACGAAATCGAATCTTTGGACCATCTACTATAACGTCCTATTTTTACACATACAAACTTTGTGCGGTTGTTATATATTTCAAGATCATTCCATCGATTTGCGATAATTTATACAAACAGTCTACGTGATCCGGTGAAGAACCAACTACGTTGGCCCATTCTTTTGCAATCGTCGATATTTTCAACATGGCTTTTGTAAAATCGCCTACCGAGATTCCTAGATCACGTGTTAATCCTTGGACAAAACCCTTGCATTCTACCTCTGTACTACATTGTGTCCATTGCATTGCAAGATCTGGCATATCGAAGTTCAAGGCGTCATCATATTGTATTCCCGTGCGCATAGACCGATCGGTTTCTGCATTTTCATAATGTCGATACAGGTCATCCACCTCTTGAACCCTGGCTTTTATAAAGGCATCCTCGGAATATGGATACGACCGTTTTTCCGCGACTTTTACATCCGTGAAAAGGGCTATGATTCCAATGATTTGGCTAACAGAGAAATCGCAAAACCACTCCCATTGTTCAATAAGTTGGGCTGTTATGAGTGGATGGATTTCCGCGATACCGGCGGCCATATTACCTAATGGCGTTAGTGAATACAATGGAGTGTTGTCTTCGGCGGACGCCGTCGTTTGCAGAAACCCGCGTTCTACCATGAATTCGCATAATTTTTGTATTTGCTCTTCTACGTATGTTTCCAAAAACGCCAGCTCATTACGGTCTTCCTCGATCGATTTTACTATAGCATCATACTCTTGTACACGTTTCATATCGGCTTCGTAAAATGGATACTCTTGTTTTAATCCCGACAATTCGCGTTCATATTCTTTGCGTTTTTTGTTGACCGCCATTTTTATATTTTCTTGGATTTCGATGATACGTCTAGACACTTCGGTGGGTGTTTTGCAAAATATGAGGGATTCCTGTAGGTGTTCTCGTTTTTCCAATTGTTGTGCTACGTATACGATTTGATTTCGGATCGTGGTTTGCAGTTCATCATACAGCATGGACTGTTTTACAAACTGTGAGTAATCGTCTATTGATTTATCGTGCTTTTTATCGTGATCGCCCTGTTTAGATAAATTCAAAATCAAAGAATATGACATCCTAAACTTGGACACCAATTCTTGTGGACCTCCACATAAAACCCCCCGATATTCGGTTGCTGTAGGAAGACTAAACAAATTGCTACAGTGAACCACATGACCAATGGTATCGATTCCACGGCGACCAGCACGCCCCGCCATTTGCGTATATTCATGCGACATCAAAAGGCGTTCATTTTGTCCATCAAACTTGTGCAATCCAGTGAAAATAGCCGTCTTGATGGGACAATCAAGCCCAATCGCGAAAGATTCTGTTGCAAAGAGCAACTTGATATATCGTTTCGAGATCAACAGTTCCACGATCTCACGCAACACTGGAATCATACCGGAATGATGGATACCAATCCCCTTCTCTAATAAACCCACTAGTTCTACGTATTCGGGAAGTTGCAAATATTCTTGGAAATTGGGGAGTTTTCGAACAATCTGCTCGCACTCGCGGCGAACGGTGTATCCAACCTTACTATCATCTTCCAATAAATCGACTGTGATCTCGTGCGCACACACCTCAACCTGTTTCCTAGAAAAAACAAAGGCGATTGCGGGCAACATCTCACGATCGCGCAAGAAACAACACAGATTGTTTAGCACATGTTTCCGCTTCACCGTTATTTGACGTAAATCAATGGTTTTGCATGTTTTAGCAAGAATTCTGTAGCCATTTTCTTGGAAAACTCCCGTGGAAGACAAAAGAGGTATCAATGTCTGGGTTGAATCGCGGATTTCCTTGGCCAATACCTTGTCTTTTACCAGTTTGATCGCACTTTCTTGGACAGTCAAATATCCATAATGGGTTAGAGGGACTTGACGCACCGTAGTAGATGCTAAGTAGACCTCTCGACTAGTATCATCGCGTTCACACCATTTAGCGAAACGTTCGGGTGCATCTATGGTCGCTGAAAGCATGACCATCTGAATATGCCGCGGTAGCATGAGAATCGTTTTTTCCCAGGTTTGTCCGCGGTCCGCGTCATTGATATAATGGACTTCATCGAAAACTACACAGGCAAGGTCGAGGTCAATGTCTATTTGAAATGCAAGGGGATTCTGTACAAGGGTATTTTGATTTATCGACAACGTTTCCTTTGAAACATCTTGTAGAACGCCTGAAGGCGTTCCATTATACACGTTCAAGGTTGTAAACAACGCATTCATCAAGATCTCCGTGGTCATGATCAAGACATCCGCATCTGGGTTGGTCTTGATATCTCCAGTTAAGAGCCCGAATGAAATGTGTGGATACTTTCGCTGAAATTCGAAATATTTTTGATTGGATAAAGCCTTGATCGGACTGGTATAAATCACTTTTTTCCCCTGTTTTACGAAATGTTCTATAGCAAATTCGGCGGGCAAAGTCTTTCCCGACCCTGTGTGCGCAGTAATCAACACGTGTTGTCCGGATACAATGGCTTCAATTGCATACTTTTGGAAATCGCTGAGTGGAAATGGAAACAACTCAAAATGCTCATCAAATTTTGAGTTGGTTGGATATGGTTCACTACAAAGTCTAACCATTTGATATTTAGTAATATATTTATTTATGAAGCGCTATCAATAAAGACGGGTACATTATATTACGATAAAATCTTTATGTTTATTTCGCAAAATATCTAAAGAGACAATAGAGTAAACAATAAAAAATCAGTATAACGATGAATTATGCAGAATCGACGAAACTAATGGATGGTGTAGTACCCAATGGTGTAGTGTATTACGGTCAATATGATCGCCTGAATGAAATCAATGAGCGTGTAGCGCAACGTAATATTCCGGATCATGACCTTCCTCCCAACTTTGATCCAAGACCTGTGTTAACCAAATACGCCCTTTTTCCTATGCTAGATAATCGCATGCCTGCCACAGTACCGATACAGTCCAACTTTGATTACTCCTTGGAGACTGACTTTACACCCACCTTGATGAAGACCGGTCCTGTATCGGGATTTATAAATCGCGTAGATACGGAAAACCAATTGAGAAACCAATATTTTGCTTTGCAAAAGGGTGCGCCACAGGGAGTGTATATTCCATCATCCAACAGTGATTTATACAAAGTATCGGTTGTATCGCGACCTTCCGAACAACCCTATCCCCTTTTATTTAGCGAAATTCCCTTAGATCAGAGACCACACCCGAATATTGCATCCAATCCTCAAATAGGGAGGGACGTATTTTCGAACAACACCCGTACCCAGTTGCGCAACACGATTGTCCAAGGATAGACATGTATTTTATCATTTATTATCATTATCAATATCATTATCAATAGATCGTCGTATCTTTTACATAAGATAACCCAATACCTAGCAACAACATGGTAGTGAATAGCAGACCGGATCCATTGTTGAATACGCCAGAAGACTTTTTATGAGTCTTTTGTTCATGCTCATTCTTTTGCTCAAGCTCACTCCTTTGGTCAAGCTCACTCCTTTGGTCAAGCTCACTCCTTTGGTCATTCTTTGAAAAAAGACTCTGACTCGGTTCATAGTACTTTCCCTCGGGTCCGCACATTGTGTTGATATTTCTACACAAAGAGGTATATTCATGAGTGATTTCACCATTTATGAGATCTTTTTTTCCAAAACGTGCACATTTACTGAAGGTAGAATCGTAATAAAATATCATAGAAGAAGGTTTATAATGTTTGCATGTTATACACGGGGGATAATTCATATACATGACCATAGGGGGGTCAATCGATGTGCTCGAGAATTGTCTAAGTAGTCCCACCCTTTTCATCTCTATCAATATATCAATCAGGATAGAGATGAAACACGACAAAACTTTATACTGATTTGTAGGAAAAACTTTGCGACTATAATATAGGACATATAATCAAATACAATAATAAACCAAATACATGAAATCCATACTCTCCATATTTTTTTCGCAAGATCCGCGCAAATATTGGCTGCAAACCTTGATCTACTTAGGTATTCTATTAGCCATCTTAATATGGTATCGTAATCAAAATTTAGCGCCCTATTATGAAGGTTTTTCCCAAGATGCGCGATTTGTGTACAAAGAAGATGCAGCAATCTACGACGATTTCTACGTCGAAATCTATGATAAACTCATGAAACCAGATAGTTTGGCACCTTTTATTGTGGATACGGTTATCGAACAAACCATGCCCAATCCTAATACGGCGAATTTCTTGGACATTGGATCGGGGACAGGGCATTTAGTAAACCGTCTACAGAATCAAGGATACAGAGTCTATGGTATAGATAAATCCGAGGCTATGGTTAGAAAGGCGGAGGAATTGTATCCCGATGCAGCAATTCAATGTGGGAATGTCCAAGAACCCATGTTATATGAAAAAGGTACATTTAGTCATATTTTGTGCACGGGTCTCACCTTTTATCAATTCCAGGATAAAGTCGGGTTTTTTAGAAATTGCTATTACTGGTTGCAACCCGGGGGCTATTTGATATTGCATCTTGTGGACCGGAATAAATTCGATACTATTGTACCCGGAGGTAAACCTCCGCTCTTGGACTCACCACAGCAGTATGCCAAATCCAGAATAACAGATACGGCAATCAACTTTATCGATTTCCAGTACGCCGCATCATATAGATTCTCGGACAAGGACAAGACTGCGACATTTAAGGAGATCTTTACGGATGATTTGACCAAGAATGTACGCCAGAATGAATTGGTATTGTATATGGACGATACCGCGACAATTTTGCAGATTGCTGCACGATGCGGATTCTTGGTAAAAGGTAGCGCCGATATGAAATCCGCAACTGGGGATGAACACCAAGTGTTGTATACCTTAGAGCGCCCCTCTGGATAAGGCGAATGCCGACCAAAGGCGAATGCCGACCAAAGGCGAATGCCGACCAAAGGCGAATGCCGACCAAAGGCAAAGATTTTCGTACAATGTTATGTCAAAACATACCATTGTATTGTAGTTTGATATACAAATATCCGCATTCCATGTTCGAATATTTCTTTATAGGGTTTGTATTAACAACACTCCTACTTTTTGCATATATTCGCCTACGATACCCATTTTGGTCGATGCAACCGGTTTTTCATCCATATGATTTCTGGCGCTCTTGGACAAGGAATCCATCGATCATTTGGTCGGGATATCCTATGCGAACAAAATACGTAGATACTACCAAGGTTATAACACTCCCTTATTCTGACCTTGTCCAAGAACAAAAGACGCAGTTAGTGGATTTACTACAGTGTTTTTCAATCGACTCCGAAAGAGTAATCTGTACTATGAATGCACCCATGATCGAAGCGTATTTGACGGGACATAACCATCCAGCCTATGTGTCGTTTTTTGTAAAGGACCATTATGACGTTTCGGGTCAAATCCTCTCACCCGAATCTATTATTGCGAAACGCCGACCCGTCTCATCCATGACATCTAGACCCATCCGATTCTTTATTACGCAATCTACGAATGGATCAAAATCGACAACAATACCCTGCTCCATAGTAGAATGGACGGTGTATTACTGGGATCATATATGTAGTCATAGAGAACATAGGAAAAATCAAGAAACACGGTACACAATACAAACACACGAATATGTGCAACGGTCCAAGAATCCGGATATACCCGTTTCACTCTTCAAAAAAGAGGAGCAATTATCGGAAGGAATTGTGCCGTTAACACAATATAATACTTATACATTCCTCTTGCGAAATATTGGTGTATCACCATTGTCCAAGCACTGCACCGTAGTTCGCGTATTCAAAGAAAATAAGGCTATTTTGTCCGATTTTTTGTTTGGACTTTTGCACCCAAAATACGCCGATTCTGACCAAGGTGTTAGTCCATTTACTGTGTGCGCATTTCCCGAAATCGGCGCGCTCAATGCGCTCATTGAATCGGAATTAGTGTATGTATATGCATTGAAACGCGGAGATCACATTCTTGGACTTTATTTCTTGAAAGATGGCAAAACGGTTTATGAAGACGTAGAAGGAGGAGGTGCTCTATTGGAGTGTATAACCAGTATATCGAATGTAAAAATGGGTGCGGGTCTATTTTTCTCGGGATTTTTACACGCTCTTCGTTCGATTTTACATACAAAAGTAAAAGCGGACACATACAAAATGTTGGCATTCACGGATCTTGGACACAATGACCAACTCTTGGAAAAATGGCGGTGGAAATACACCCCGATATTTACAAACCCATCCGCATATTATTTGTTCAATGGTGTCGT
>Ga0114968_10003086_pt1 | contig 12573 bp, 10 predicted proteins | sample M_130807_EF_Meta_FD_87020 | JGI IMG/M metagenome (GOLD analysis project Ga0114968, IMG submission 87020) | Freshwater microbial communities from Lake Montjoie, Canada to study carbon cycling - M_130807_EF_MetaG | ecosystem: Environmental > Aquatic > Freshwater > Lake | place: Lake Montjoie... | reverse complement strand
CGGCATAAACCGCGGGTTAAGTTGTAGAACCCCGAAACCATGCGCATGCAGCGCGAAGGGAGCTTCGGGGGCCGTGCCAGGAAAATCCCTGGGCTTTGCTGTCGCCAGTCTTGTTGCGCCCGGTTCAGGGGGCGCCAAAAGGCTGCTTGCTTTGCCACCAGTCCAAGACCTGGGTGACGGACTGTTCGACCGTCAATTCGGAGTTGTCTAAGAGCGCAGCATCTTGTGCGGGCTTGAGGGGCGCAACCGCACGCGTGGTATCGCGCAGGTCGCGCGCGGCCAAGTCCGCGCAAAGAGTGTCAAGTGTAGCCGAAATTCCTTTAGAAATCAATTGCTTATAGCGTCGTTGCGCGCGGCGCTCGGCGCTGGCGGTCAGGTAAACCTTCAGGGCGGCGTCGGGAAAGACCACGGTTCCCATGTCGCGCCCGTCTGCGACCAGGCCCGGAAGGTGGCGAAAACCGTGCTGTAAATCCAGCAAGGCGGCGCGCACGGCGGGCAGGGCCGAAACGGCCGAAGCGTCCATGCCAGCCTGTTCGGTGCGGATAGCTTCGCTGATCTCCTGGCCTTGCAAAAGCACGCGCTCGCCGTCAAAAACAATGTCCAGGCTGCGCGCCAGAGCCGCAATCTGCGCCTCGTTGGCGGCCTCTAGCGCCAAGCCTGCTTGGACCGCTGCGTAAGCGCTGATACGGTAGAGTGCGCCGGAATCCAGAAAATGGTAGCCCAGCGCGGCCGCCAGGGCCGAGGCCAACGTGCCTTTGCCCGAGGCGGTCGGACCGTCCACACAAAGCACCGGGATGTCTTGGGTGCGGGCACTCGCGACGCCCATCAAAGCCTCAAAGTAATCCGGAAAAGTTTTGGCCACACACTGTGGGTCGAGGATGCGCACCGGCAGGGCCGCCGGGTTGAAAGCAGCCAGCGAAAAACACATGGCGATGCGGTGGTCGTCGTAGGTGTGGATGCTGGCGGGGCGCCAGTCGGCCACCCGCGCCGGGGCTGTTACCGCGATCGAGTCCGGCGTTTCTTGCACCTGGGCGCCAAGTTTGCGCAACTCGGTGGCCATGGCCGCGATGCGGTCGGTTTCCTTGACCCGCCAACTGCCGATATTGCGCAGCACCGTGGTGCCCTGGGCGTACAAGGCCATGACCGCCAGCGTCATGGCGGCGTCGGGAATGTGGTTGCAATCGAGGTCAATCGCTTGGAGCGGCCAGGCGCCACGGCGCACGTGCAGGTGGTTGGGGCCGCTTTGCACGTCGGCGCCCATGGCGCGGGCCGCTTCGATAAAGCGGATATCGCCCTGAATCGAGTTCTCGCCCAGACCCTGGATGAGGATGCCTTCGCTGCCCGGCGCAATAGCGCCCAGCGCCACAAAATAACTGGCCGAGGAGGCGTCGGCTTCGACGTACACCTGCCCAGGCGAGCGCAGGCAGCAGCCTGCCGGAATCACAAAGGCCTGCCAGCCTTCTTGGCGAACTTGCACGCCAAATTGCGCTAGTAAATTGAGGGTAATGGCGATGTAGGGCCGCGAAATGAGCTCGCCCACCACCTCGATGCGTATGTCTTTTTCGGCCACCAGCGGCAGCGCCATCAGCAAAGCCGTCAGAAACTGGCTGGACACGTCGCCGCGCACCTGGATGGGCGCGTCTAACTTCAAGTGCGGCTGCCTGATGTGCAGCGGCGGGAATCCGGGCTTGCCGAGGTAGTCGATGTGGCAGCCGAGCTGAACCAGGGCGTCGACCAAATCGCCAATCGGGCGCTCGTGCATGCGGGCAACGCCGCTGAGTTCAAAGTCACCGCCCAGCACGGCCAGCGCGGCGGTGAGCGGCCGCATGGCGGTGCCGGCATTGCCAAGAAATAGCTTGGCTGGCGCGTCCGGCAGCACGCCGCCCAAACCGGTGATGCGCAGCGTGCTTGCATGACGCTCCAAAGTGCAGCCCAGGGTTTGCAGCGCGCTGAGCATGACGCGGGTGTCGTCGGAATCGAGCAAATCGTGGATGTCGGTGACGCCCTCGCACAAAGCGGCCATCAGCAAAACCCGGTTAGAGATGCTTTTGGAGCCAGGCAGGATGACCGTGCCTTGGGCCGATTGCAGCGGCGGAAGGTCGAGAAAGGCAGTTTTAAACATCAGATGGTCGTTGCCGGGGGCAGGGGCCAAGCGGCCCGCGCGGCACTGGCTTGGCTGATTAGCGATTGCACAGTGGCTGCATCGCTGGCTTGCAAAGCGGCTTCAAAGGCCAGCAGGCTTTGGCGCAAATGCGCCGATTGCACAAGCAGCTGGTCTTGGTTGGCCATAAAAATATCGCGCCACACGGCCGGGTCGGATGCGGCGATGCGGCTGAAGTCCCGAAAACCGGGCCCGGCCAGCGCCAGGAAATCTGCGCCTTCGGTTTGGGCGGTGAGCGCATTCATGGCGGCAAACGCCAGCATATGGGGCAAATGGCTCACGGCGGCAAAAGCGCTGTCATGGGCCAGCGCACTCATGGTGCGCACGCGGCAACCCAGTGCGCTCCAAAGGGCCTGGGCGCGCGCGGTTTGGGCCGGATCGGTGGCAGCCGTGGGCGTGAGAATGACCTGGCAGCCCTGGTACAGATCGGCGTCGGCATGGGCCACGCCGGCCAATTCCTTGCCGGCGATGGGGTGGGCGGGCACGAATTGGGTAATTTGGTCGCCCAAGGCGATCTCAGCGGCCTGCACCACGTCACGTTTGGTGGAACCAACGTCCATCAGCAAAGCGCCCGGTTCCAGCACGGCGCGCAGGGCGGCCAGGCTGGCTTCGGTAGCAGCCACCGGCACGGCGACCAGCAGCAGGTCGCAACCGCGCGCGGCATCGGCAATGCTCGGCAGGGCCGCGTTCAACACGCCCCGATCCAGCGCGCGCTGGCGGGTCGTATCCGAGGGGCTGTAGCCCACCACGCGGCGCACCAGGCCGGCACGCTTGAGGGCCAGCGCAAAAGAGCCGCCCATCAGGCCGCAGCCTATCAGTCCGAGTTGGTGAAACACTGCGATGCGCCTTCAGTCCGCCAGGGGGTAGGTGCCCAGCACTTTGTAAAAAGCGCAGAGCGACTGCAGTTCGGCCAAGGCCGCTTGCACATGCGGCTGCGAGGGGTGGCCTTGCAGGTCGATATAAAAGTAGTACTCCCACTGGCCCGAACGCGCCGGGCGCGATTCAAAGCGGGTCATGGACACGCCATGTTTTTTCAGGGGCACCAGCATGTCGTGGACCGCGCCGGGCCGGTTGGGCACCGAGACCACCAGGCTGATGCAATCGCGCCCGCTGGCCTGGGGCGCGGGCAAAGTGGCGGGCAGACAGACCACGACGAAGCGGGTGCGGTTAAAGGCGTCGTCCTGGATGGCGCGTGCGGCCAAATGCAGCCCGAATGCAGAGCCCGCGCGTTCGCTGGCAATGGCGGCCCAGCGTGGCTCTTGGGCCGCCAAGCGGGCGCCTTCGGCATTGCTGGAGACGGCGCGCCGCTCGGCGTGGGGCAAATGGGTGCTGAGCCAGTTTTGGCACTGCGCCAGCGCTTGCGGGTGGGCCAACACAACTTCCACATCGTGCAAGCTGTCGGTGCTGCGCAGCAGGTGGTGGCGCACCATCAGGCTGGTCTCGCCCACAATGTGCAGGGGCGATTGGAGCAACAAATCAAGCGAGCGGGTGACCACGCCCTCGCTGCTGTTTTCGACCGGGATCACGCCAAATTGGGCTGATCCGGCGGCCGTGGCGTGGAACACCTCGTCAAAGTTGGCGCAGGGCACATGGGCGATGCTCGAGCCGAAAAAGCGCAGCGCTGCCTCTTCGCTGAAGGTTCCGGCCGGGCCCAGGTAGGCCACCCGCTGTGGTGCCTCCAACGCGCGGCAGGCGGACATGATTTCGCGCCAGATAAAGGCTACGCTGTCACTTTGCAGCGTGTGCGCCTGGCCGCTGTCGGTGTTGGCCTGCTGTAGCGCGGCGATCACCTGCGCCTCGCGCTCGGGGCGAAAGACCACCGAACCTTCGCCTTTTTTGAGCTCGCCGACCTCGTGGGCCAGTCCGGCGCGCCGGTTAAGCAGGGCGAGTAACTCCATATCGAGGGCGTCGATCCGGGTGCGCAGTTCAGCCAGTGTCAAAGCCATGAATGTCTCCTTTAAGCGCGGGTGCGTTCAAATGATCGCATATACGCCACCAAGGCTTGCACGCCTTCCAGTGGCATGGCGTTGTAAATGCTGGCGCGCAGGCCGCCGACCGATTTGTGGCCTTTGAGCTGCAACAAGCCAGCCTCCTGAGCGCCGTCCAAAAACGCCGCTTCCAGCGCGGGTTCGCGCAGAAAAAAGGGCACGTTCATCCGTGAGCGACAGCCCGCGTCTACTGGGTTGAAATACAGGTCCGAGACGTCAATGGCTTGGTAAAGCAGGGCGGCTTTTTCGATATTGCGCTGCTCGATGGCCGTGACGCCGCCTTGTGCCACCAGCCAGTCAAAGACCAGGCCGGCCATGTAAATGCCATAGGTGGGCGGCGTGTTGTAGAGCGAGGCGTTGGCGGCCACCTTGGTGTAGTCCATCGCGCTGGGGCAGATATCCAGAGCGTGGCCCAGCAGGTCTTCACGCACGACGACCAGGGTGAGTCCGGCGGGCCCCAGGTTTTTTTGCGCGCCTGCAAATGCCAGTCCGACCTTACTCCAGTCCACCGGCCGCGAGGCCACATGCGAGGAAAAATCGATCACCAAGGGCGCTTTGCTTCCCAAGGCGGCCAGGTCGGGCAGGCTGTGAAACTCCACGCCGTGGATGGTCTCGTTGCTGCAAATATGCACATAACAGGCGTCGGGGCGCAGCTGCCAGGTGGCAGGATCGGGGATGCGGTGAAAGCCCCCGTCCGCACTGCTGGCCGCCGACTGGGCGCTGCAGTATTTCGTTGCTTCCTGCAAGGATTTCTGGCCCCAGCTGCCGGTGACCACAAAGTCCGCCGCCGCTAGTCCTGCGCCCGGCAGGCCGCACAGGTTCATGGGCACGATGGCGTTTTGGGCCAGCCCGCCGCCTTGCATAAACAAAATCTTGAAGTGTTCTGGCACCGCCAGCAGCCCGCGCAAAGTGCGCTCGGCGTGTTGCACGATGGCGGTGAAGGCCGGGCTGCGATGGCTCATTTCCATGACGCCCATTCCGCTGGGGCGGCCCTGCGCGTCTGGCCAGTTGCTCATTTCAGCAGCGGCGCGCTCGAGCACCGGCAAAGGCATGGTGGCCGGCCCGGCGGAGAAGTTGTAGGGGCGCTTCACACCAGGGGCCGCGCTTATTCCTGCGGCGAATCGCCTGCGGGTGCTTCAGGTGCGTCGGGTGCATCGCCCTCGGCGGCGCCATCCGCCGGATTGGCGTCGTTTTCTACGATGCGCTGCAGGCCGCTGAGTTTGGAGCCTTCGTCCAGGCTGATCAGTGTCACGCCCTGGGTGGCGCGACCGAGTTCGCGGATTTCTGATACGCGGGTGCGCACCAGTACGCCACGGTCGGTAATCAGCATAATTTCATCGTCCACATGCACCAGCGTGGCGGCCACGACTTTGCCGTTGCGCTCGGTTTGCTGGATGGCGATCATGCCCTTGGTGCCGCGTCCATGGCGGGTGTATTCAGTGATGTTGGTGCGTTTGCCGTAGCCGTTTTCGGTGGCGGTGAGCACGCTTTGCTGCTCGTCCTCGGCTACCAGCATGGCAATCACCGTTTGGCCTTCTTCCAGATTCATGCCTTTGACGCCGCGCGACTGGCGGCCATGGGCGGTGACTTCGTCTTCGTTAAAGCGCACCGCTTTGCCGCCGTCGGAGAACAGCATTACATCGTGCTGGCCATCGGTAATCGCTGCGCCAATTAGGTAGTCGCCCTCGTCCAGGTTGACAGCGATGATGCCGACCTTGCGCGGGTTGTTGAAGTCATCCAATGGCGTTTTCTTGACAATGCCCATGGACGTCGCCATGAACACAAACTGGTCCGCCGGGAAAGTGCGTTTGTCGCCAGTCAATGGCAGCACGACGGTGATTTTTTCGCCCTCTTGCAGCGGGAACATATTGACGATAGGCCGCCCACGCGACCCGCGCGAACCTTGCGGTACTTCCCAGACCTTGAGCCAGTACAAGCGGCCCCGGTTGGAGAAGCACAGTATGTAGTCGTGCGTGTTGGCGATGAAGAGCTGGTCTACCCAATCGTCTTCTTTGGTGGCCGTCGCTTGCTTGCCGCGGCCGCCGCGCTTTTGCGCACGGTATTCGCCCAGGGGCTGGCTCTTGATGTAGCCGCTATGGCTGAGCGTCACCACCATGTCGGTGGGCGTAATCAGGTCTTCGGTGCTTAGGTCGTAGGAGCTGTGCTCCACCAGGCTGCGGCGAGCGCCCAGCTTGGATTGCCCGAATTCCTGCTTGATAGCGGCCAGCTCTTCGCCGATGATGGTGGAGACGCGCTCGGGGCGGGCCAGGATGTCCAGCAGGTCTTCGATCTCGGACATCACCTCTTTGTACTCGCTAACGATCTTGTCCTGCTCCAGGCCGGTCAGGCGTTGCAGGCGCATTTGCAAAATTTCTTGCGCTTGCGTGTCCGACAAGCGGTACAGGCCGTCGCTGCCCATGCCCAAGGACTTGTCCAGACCGTCGGGGCGGAAATCGTCGGCATTGAGCAGGCCGCCATCCATGCGGCTGCGGGTCAGCATCTCGCGCACCAGCTTACTGTCCCAGCTGCGGGTCATCAACTCGGCCTTGGCCACCGGCGGGGTAGGGGCGTTGCGGATGATGGCGATGAATTCGTCGATATTGGCCAGTGCGACCGCCAGACCTTCCAACACGTGGCCGCGCTCGCGGGCCTTGCGCAGGTTAAACACAGTGCGGCGGGTGACGACTTCGCGCCGGTGCTGCAAAAAGACCTCAATCAGGTCCTTGAGGTTGCATAGCTTAGGCTGCCCATTGATCAGGGCCACCATGTTCATGCCAAAGGTGTCTTGGAGCTGGGTCTGCTTGTACAGGTTGTTGAGCACCACTTCGGGCACTTCGCCACGCTTGAGCTCGATGACCAGGCGCATGCCGGACTTGTCCGATTCGTCCTGGATATGGCTAATGCCCTCGATTTTTTTCTCGTGCACCAGTTCGGCCATGCGCTCTTGCAGGGTCTTTTTGTTCACCTGGTAGGGCAGCTCGTCCACGATGATGGCCTGGCGGTTGCCTTTGTCAATGTCCTCGAAATGGCACTTGGCGCGCATCACTACCTTGCCGCGCCCGGTGCGGTAGCCTTCTTTGACACCATTGATGCCGTAAATAATGCCCGCCGTGGGGAAGTCAGGCGCAGGCACGATGTCCATCAGCTCGTCGATGGAGGCCTCGGGGTTGCGCAGCAAATGCAGGCAGGCGTCCACCACTTCATTGAGGTTGTGCGGCGGGATATTGGTAGCCATGCCGACCGCGATACCGCCCGAGCCGTTGACCAACAAATTCGGAATGCGGGTGGGCAACACCAGCGGCTCTTTCTCGGAACCGTCGTAATTGGGGCCGAAATCGACGGTTTCTTTGTCCAGGTCGGCAAGCAGTTCATGGGCGATTTTGGCCAGGCGGATCTCGGTATAGCGCATGGCGGCGGCGTTATCGCCGTCCACCGAGCCGAAATTACCCTGGCCGTCCACCAACATGTGGCGCATAGAGAAGTCCTGCGCCATACGAACAATGGTGTCGTAGACCGACTGGTCGCCGTGGGGGTGGTACTTACCAATGACGTCGCCCACAATACGCGCTGACTTCTTGTAAGCGCGGTTCCAATCGTTGTTGAGCTCGTGCATCGCAAACAAAACTCGACGGTGCACCGGTTTGAGGCCATCGCGGGCGTCGGGCAGGGCGCGGCCTACGATGACGCTCATGGCGTAGTCAAGGTAACTACGGCGCATTTCCTCCTCAAGGCTGATCGGGAGTGTCTCTTTGGCGAACTGGGTCATGGTTTTGTAGGGGGGGAACGAAGTCTTGGGATGAGCCCCCGATTCTACGGCGGGCCGCTTGCCCCGCCCGCCCCGAGGCAGCCGCCAAATTCGCCTCTTGGGCGTCCGACCCCATAAAAACCCTTAGGAAATTGCCCGTGGGTGGGGGAAAACCGGGCCTGAGGCTGTGGCACAATCGGAGGAACGCTTTTTGGCGCCCGCCGCCGCCAGCGTCATATTCAGTTTGCCCGCAGCAGTGCTGCACTTCATCCCGAAAAGGAAATATCGTGATTAACTTGAACAAAATCGCAATTGGCCTTGCTGCTGTTGCACTGGCCTCCCTCGCCGGCGCCCAAGAGATTCACAACTGGCGCAGTTCGTCGGGCGAAGTCGTTAAAAGCGGCACCGGCCTTTGCGTGCGTGACAGTGTTTGGACGCCTGCGACTGCCGCCCCTGGCTGCGATGGCGCTATCGCTCCTACGCCCGCTCCTGCTCCTGCGCCGAAGGCTGCGCCAGCTCCAGCTCCCGCTCCAGCTCCAGCTCCAGCTCCAGCTCCAGCTCCAGCGCCAAAGGCCGCACCCGCCCCGGTTCCCGCTCCTGCTGCGACTGCCCCGGCAGCAAGTAAGGTTACTTATGCCGCTGACACCTTCTTTGACTTTGACAAATCGGTGCTCAAGCCCGAAGGCAAAGCAAAGCTGGACGACCTTGTTGGCAAACTTAAGGGCATCAGCCTGGAAGTCATTATTGCCGTGGGCCACACTGACTCCACTGGCGCTGATGGCTATAACCAAGCTTTGTCGACCAAACGCGCTGACGCCGTCAAAGCCTATTTGGTGTCTAACGGCGTAGAGAAAAATCGCATTTACACCGAAGGCAAAGGCGAGTCCAGTCCGATTGCTGACAACAAGACCAAAGAAGGGCAAGCTAAAAACCGCCGCGTCGAGGTAGAAGTGGTGGGCACCCGTCCTTCTAAATAAACCCTAGTCGGTTAGGCAATGAGGCCCGCGCAAGCGGGCCTTTTTTGTTGCTTGCTAGGGCTGTTTTTGTCACGCTATTGAAAAGAATCCCCTATGACCATCGCCAGTGCAGTCAACGCCGACCCGGCGGAGTTGGCAAAATTTTCTGATTTAGCCCACCGTTGGTGGGACCCGCAAAGCGAATTTCGTCCTTTGCACGAAATCAATCCTTTGCGTCTGCAATGGATTGACCAAATCGCGCCACTAGCAGGTCGGTCAGTGCTGGAAATTGGGTGCGGCGGGGGGATACTGGCTGATTCAGTGGCCCGCAAAGACGCTCATGTTCTGGGTATCGATCTCTCGACCCGGGCCCTGCGCGTTGCCCAACTGCATGCTCTAGAGGCCCAGACCCCCAAAGTGGATTACAGAGAAGTCAGCGCCGAGGCGCTTGCTCTTGAAATGCCGCAGGCTTTTGATACCGTCACGTGCATGGAAATGCTAGAGCACGTGCCCGACCCGGGTTCTGTCGTCCAAGCCTGCGCCAGTTTGGTCAAGCCCGGTGGTTGGGTGTTCTTCTCGACACTGAACCGCACGCCCAAGTCCTTCCTATTTGCCATTGTCGGCGCGGAGTATGTTCTGGATCTGTTGCCGCGCGGTACCCATGAATACGCAAAGATGATTCGCCCCAGCGAACTCGCCGCCTACGCTAGGCGCGCCGGCTTGGAGCTTTTGCACACCCGGGGCATGGGCTACAACCCGATCACCAAGCGCTACGCGATGACAGACAACACGGATGTCAACTACCTTTTTGCCTGCCGCCGCGCAGCCTAAAAAGTGACCTTCAAGAATCGAAACATTGCCGCCGTCCTTTTTGACCTGGATGGCACTTTGGTAGACAGCGCCCCGGATCTTGCTGCCGCGGCCGACCAGATGCGCTTGGCGCGCTCCATGCCGTCTTTGCCCCTGCGGGCCTACCGTGCGCACTGTGGTTCGGGCGCGCGCGGTATGTTGGAGGTGGCCTTTGGTATCGGGCCCGAACAGGCAGAGTTTGAGCCTTTGCGCGAGGAATTTTTTGTTAATTACACGCAATGCCTGACAGCCAGAACAGCGCTTTTCGATGGCGTTGAGGCGTTGGTGCGGCATTTGGCGGCCTTAGGCCTCACCTGGGGCGTGGTAACCAATAAATCTGAACGCTATGCCTTGCCCTTGCTGGCCAGCATGCCGGTGTTTGGCAGCGCGGCAACCGTTGTCTGTGGTGACACCACACCCCACACCAAACCGCACCCCGCGCCACTGTTGGAAGCGGCCCGGCAAATCGGCCTTGCGCCAGCGCAATGCCTTTATGTAGGAGACGACCTGCGCGATATCCTGGCTGGCAAGGCCGCCGGCATGGGGACGGTGGCGGCCCATTACGGTTACCTGGGCCCACAGGCGAAAGTGGTCGAGTGGGGCGCGGACCTGGGCATTGAATCTCCCTGGGCCCTGGCGGAGCATCTGCCAAGCGCCTAGAATAGGGCGCTTGGGGCTGCACTGGTTTCGACGTGGGTACGGAATCGCTGTGGTGCATGTCGAGCTGAATGCGCTCGTAAAACAGATTCAAACAAACTAACTGCAAACGACGAACGTTTCGCACTCGCTGCTTAAACACCAGTGAGCCTTACAACAGCAGGCCGATGGGCTGGGCAAGGGTGACGCGGTGAAAGCTGCGCCGTCCAGGCTGTAAGGTCATTTTCATCGGCTGGCACTTGACCGGGTACCTTGGTCAGGAGCGAGACAATAGGGTACTGGCGACGGTGTAAGCGTGTGTCTGCGCGTGCATCAGGGCGAGACCCAAATCAGAACACTAAACATGTAGATCTGCTCGAAGAAGGCTTGCGGACGCGGGTTCAAATCCCGCCAGCTCCACCATGACCCTGTTTAAAGGCCGCTAAGGAACACCACCTAGCGGCCTTTTTATTTGGTAAATCAATGAGTTACACGATAAATAGGGGTAAAGATGGCTATTGACAGCTAAACTATGAAGAAGGCGGCCGGCGGCAAGGTTGATCACCTCAAAATGAAGGCTGCTATGGAGGACTTACAAGGCCTACACGCCCCGGAGGCGCCAAAGGAGAGACGCTTCAAGTCGAATGATTCCACCGTGGAAAAGCTGGGTGATCTACTTGTGCATAACCCACAGGGAATGCTGGTCTACCGAGACGAACTGATTGGGCTTCTAGCCTCGTGGGAAAAAGAGGGCAAAGAAGGTGACAAGGCTTTCTATCTGGAAGGCTGGAACGGTACCGGCAGTTACAACATTGATCGAATCGGTCGCGGCAGCCTGCATATCCAAAACCTGTGTATCTCGGTTTTTGGCGGAATCCAGCCCGAATTACTCGAACGGTACCTTGCGGGGATATCCAATTCACTAGATAACGACGGCCGAATTCAGCGATTTCAGGTGATGGTATACCCGAATGCGGTACCTTGGGAGTGGCGAGACCGTTACCCAGTAAAGGGTGCACGTGAGGCGGTCCGTGATCTGTTTGGAAGGTTTGCAGTATTTGACCCTTTGCAAGACGGCGCAACACCCAATGATGACTTTATAAAACTACCCCACTTCCACTTTGACGATACCGCGCAGGACATATTTGTAGAGTGGTGTACCGAACTACATACAGTCCACATCGCCAATGAGCAAAATCCATTAATGCAGCAGCACTATGGAAAGTTTGAAAAATTATTTTGCTCCATCGCCCTGATCCTGCACTTGGCAGAAGACTCAATTGGCCCAGTAACGGCCGGCAGTGCGCTGCGTGCGGCGGCGTGGTGTGATTATCTGAGCGGTCATGCTAGGCGAATATATGGGTTAGTAGAAGCAGCTAAGGTGACTACCGCCCGGGCGGTCAGTCGCCGACTAGCTGATGGCAAGCTCAAAGATGGATTCACTGTGCGCGATTTGGTGCGCAAACAATGGTCTGGTGTCACAACTCCACTACAAGCCGAATCCGTGCTCGCAATTTTGGAGGAATACGGTCATCTGCAAGCTGAAGATGTTGTCAACATCGTGGGTCGCCCGACGGTGCGGTACTTGATTAATCCGTTGATTAAGAAGGTGACGAAATGACCAGTTGGACGGAACGCGCCAGAGCGGTGACTGGACAAATGAGGCAGCGCAGTACTGCCAAAACCGACGAAATCGGAGTTTCCATGGTTTTGGCAGTTTCGGCAGTGCGAAGTATCAGCATTACTGACAGTAAAAACAAAGTTTTGTCAGTTTTGGCAGTGCCACCCCCCGTCGAATTAGAAAAACCTGAGTTTGCCTCCACCCTGACGGAGGACTCAGACCGCTGGTGCTGGCCGCACTCTGTATCAATGAGTGGCCCAGAAATTGAAAAATTCACGGCTCGACTGGAGCGATTTGATTATTTTGGCATCTATGGCGGAGTGGCCGAAATATTGGCTGATCGTTTGGTTGTGCGTGATCGTGAGGACGATGACCGATCGCTGTGTCTGGAATGCGCACATTTGCGGCTCCTTTTGAGTTGTGTAAATTCCCGAAACGCGGGTATTTCTATCCAACATTCAGACTCAAAACTGCCAAGCGACTTTGTAATTCAGTTGCAGCGGTGTCCGGGCTTTAACCCAAGAATCGGATAGAGATATGAACCTAAAAAGCCTCATATCTGCAAAAGACGCAAGCTGGAATAGTCACCTAAAAGAACCCTTGCTGGACATGGGTTT
>Ga0114968_10003085_pt1 | contig 12581 bp, 10 predicted proteins | sample M_130807_EF_Meta_FD_87020 | JGI IMG/M metagenome (GOLD analysis project Ga0114968, IMG submission 87020) | Freshwater microbial communities from Lake Montjoie, Canada to study carbon cycling - M_130807_EF_MetaG | ecosystem: Environmental > Aquatic > Freshwater > Lake | place: Lake Montjoie... | reverse complement strand
GAACTTCTAAAGCGCATCCGACCCACATAGCGGATCAACTCAGGATGCAAACCTGTAATACCAAAATCAACCACGGTGCGCTCTCCCCATTCAACCACTTCCTCTTCCACCTGTTTCTTCACTTTTTCCACCACTTCCTCAATGCGAGCTGGGTGAATCCTACCGTCGCGAATCAAACGCTCCAACGATACACGGGCAATTTCCCTGCGAATTGGGTCGTAACAACTCAATACGATGGTTTCTGGTGTGTCGTCAATCAAAATTTCCACGCCCGTAGCCGCTTCAAATGCCTTGATATTTCTTCCCTCTCTACCAATAATTCTACCCTTCGCATCGTCGCTTTCCAATGGAAAACTTGTAACCGTATTGTCGATCGCAGTTTCTGCAGCCGTCCTTTGAATGGTCTGCAAAACGATACGCTTCGCCTCGCGTGTAGCACTCAACTTGGCCTCCTCAACGATGATCTTCGCCAACGTCAAACCTTCCGTGTGCGACTGCACCTTGATGTTCTCCAACATTTGGGTTTTGGCATCCGTGGCAGATAAACCAGCCACTTTTTCCAATTGCAACAACTGCTGCTCCCTTAACTGCTGAACATCACGCTCCTTCAATTTGTACGCTTCAATTTGGGCATCCAAACGCTCACGCGATTTGGTCATTTCCTCCTCTTTTGCCTTGTTTGCGCGAATCTTATCGTCCAAAGATTGCTCTTTCTGTTTGATGCGATTTTCGCTGTTACCCAACTCGTTGCTCCTGCGGTTGGTCTCCTGTTCGTAATCGGAACGAAGTTGCATGTACTTCTCCTTCGCTTCTAAAATCCGATCCTTCTTGATGTTTTCGCCCTGTAATTTGGCTTCTTCAATGATGCTTTGTTTGTCTTTCTCAAGCTGTGTTTTGCGCATCGCTACAAACACAACATATCCAAGGGCCAATCCCACAATGAGAGCGGCGAGGATAAATACGATGTTTTCCATTTTGTGTTATTCCTTTCGTTTTTAATTGACGAAAAGCACACAGCTACTGAGAATTCAGAACAATTATGAGTATAAAACCTTCTCTATCGCCAATAACTCCTGCTCCACGAGCGCTTCATCTCCGCGATGGTTCTTACTATGTCGTACCACTTCACCCGCCAAATCCAATGCCGCCCACGAAAGACGATCTATGGGTTCTTGCGCATTAAAATTCTTAAATGCGTTAACGCGTTGGTTTAGTACCTGGGCCGACAATCGCACATCCTCCTCATCTTTTACCGCAACCCGCAAACGCAAAGCGCGATTGTCGATGTTAACGTTGATGAGAATGCTATCCGTAGGCTCCATTTAATTGTTATTATTCGTTCAGTAAATCTATGCACTTATCGATATCTCTTACCAATTCATTGATCTTGATTTTTAAATCGTGAACATCCGCATTGGCACTAGACATTTCTTTTGCAAGTTTAATCATTTTATTCTCTTCTTTTAACTCATAGAGCGCATTTTTTTGCAATTCTATCGTTTTTTGAAGTTCCGCAATTTGCTGGGTTAAATTTTCATTATTTCCGCGCAATTGCTTGTTTTCCAATGATATCGCCTCTACCGATTCCCTGATTTTTACCAGACGTTGATGGAGTAGATTCGACATATTACAAAGATACGAGAATTTTAATTCCTATTTTCCGCCTCAATCCGACAATCGGTGTCAACAAAACAATCTTTGTTAGACCTGCTCCTGTTTTCGGTTAATCCACGATAAAAACAACATCGCCAATACCAGAATTGCCAGAATTTTCCCATCCCCCAATCGATTGTAAATGGTTATATATTGGTTTAAATAGATGGTCTGCGACAACGCCAATTGCGTTCCCACTTGGGTGATTCTCCCGGCGCTTAACCCGTCATTCGCATGCGGATCCAACGCCACCTCTGCCGATCTTTCATCCCGACCTTGATACCAACCCGAGTGCAACGTAGTTCTTCCCAACGGATCAATAAAGCCCGAAATTCCTGTATTTGCGCTCCTAACCACCCACTTTCTCTGTTCGATGGCCCTTAACTTGGCATACGAAAAATGCTGCTTGTGTCCAGGCGTATTGTTCCACCATGCATCATTGGTAATTACTGCCAACCAAGACGCTCCGTCTTTTACATATTCACTCACATAATCGCCGTAAATGCTTTCATAACAAATGATTGGAGCAACCTTTGAATTACTCACGCCCAACGCCTTAGCCGTCGCATTTTTACCCAACGTACCCGATGCCGAATTCTCATCCAACGAAATTGCCAATCGCTCCAAAAAGGGCAAAACCGTCACAAATGGCAACTGCTCCGTGCCCGGTACCAATTTGGATTTATGGTAAAATTGAATATCGCCATTGATGTTGGTCCCATTGTCTATCCGTTGACGCTCACCTCCTTGAACGGAAGGATTATTGCCACTAAACAAGGATCCGTCAACAGGGCGAATCCACAACGCCGAATTATGCAACGTATACCAATATTCTGGATTGCTACTCTGTCTGGCCGCCATATCGGGTTTTCCCTTTCCCATCCATGAATACCAATGAATCATGTTGGAGCCAATTAGCATCGACGGTCGTCCGGCAGTACGATGTTGGTTTTGAAAAGAGTCCCTCGCAGGATCAATATTCGCTGAACCATTTTTCTGCCAATGATGCATCAAAAATGAGACTTGCTGGTCTTGAGCGGGCGAGCCGACATCAATATTCCCAACCAAAGAGGTTTCCGGCCACAAAATACAATCCGCTGGGCCAGCACTGTCCGACGTCTTCGCCATATCCCTCACCATTTGCATCGGATCTAAAACAAACTTCTCGTCGTAAGGATCATAATTGGGCTGAATCGCCACCACCCTATACGGCTGCTTTAACTTGCTCTTTTTTTGATAAACAAAATCGGATGCGAGCTTTCCCATCAGAATACTCAACAACCCAAAAAGTAAAACTATGGCCACTGGCAAACGGAATCGCATCATCAAACTCCTTTTCAAATTCAATGGATCCTTATTCAGCGATTGGTACACTAAAACATTCACCGATAAAATCAAGGCCGTACCTCCCAAAGTTCCGGTGATTTCGTACCACTGTACATACCAAGGCATGCTACTGAATGCGTTGCCTAATGTCAACCATGGCCACGACAAATCCCATCGATGATGGCCGTATTCATAAAGTAACCAAAGTGCAATAAATAGCCATTTAGCATCCCATTTGAACCACTTTTTTCTCTGTAACCATCTGCTTAGTCCAAATGGGAGATACATCAACAAAGAATTCAAAATCAACATGGCAATTGCCCCAACATCTGAAGCAAACCAAACCCACCACGTAGTTGAAATATTCCATAGCATCAAAGCCAAAAACAAGACGCCGAAATTCTTCCCTTTGCTTTTGCTCCGACCCCATTCGGCCAAATAAAAAAACGGGACAAATGCAATAAAAACCAACGGCGTAAACGGCATCGGCTCCCAAGCCAACCAAAAGAGCAACGCCGGTAAAAACAAACAAACTATCAATTTTAGTCGATTGCTTTTCGCCTCAGCCATTATCTCATTTTGCGCTTTATCCATATCAAATTAATGCGTTATTAATCGTCGTTCAAAGCCAAAAGATCATCGCCCTCTTTGGCATTAACACCTTCCAAAACTACCACAAACTCACCCTTGGGCGGATGCGTTTTGAAATGATTTAACACTTCTTTAATCGTACCGTTAACCGTTTGCTCAAATTTCTTGCTAATCTCCCTCGAAACACTAATTCTACGATGCTCAGCGCAAGCCTCTTCTAATTGCGTAAGCGTCTTCAAAATTTTATGCGGACTCTCATAGAAACAAGTTGTATCAGGATTTGCAGCGAGTGCAAGAATGCGCGTTTGTCGTCCCTTTTTCTGTGGCAAAAACCCCTCAAATCGAAACTGATGCAAGGCAAAACCGCTTTTTACCAATGCCGGGACAAAAGCTGTTGCGCCAGGCAAAACCTCTATCGCAATCCCCTCCTTCTGACATGCCCTGGCCAACAAAAATCCAGGATCGGAGATACCCGGCGTACCCGCATCGCTAATCTGCGCAATTTGAGCCCCAGCCTTCAACTCGGTAATCACATGCTGCAGTTTGCCATGTTCATTGTGCTGGTGAAAACTCTCCAAACGGGTGTTGATTTCGTAGTGATTTAACAGCACCCTCGAAGTCCGCGTATCTTCCGCCAAAACCTTATCTACAGATTTCAGTATCTCCACCGCACGATATGTCATATCGCCAAGATTGCCAATGGGCGTAGGTACTAAATATAATTTGCCTTCCATCTTCTACCAACAAAGATACATAACCGCCACAAGCAACATCAATATACCCGTAACAGCATTAACGACATCATTGGTTATCCAACGATATCCTGCAGCCATTGAACGGCGTCCGCCATCCGAAGAATCTACCTGATTCCCCATTTCGTCCAAGTATTTCGCTTGAAATAAAACACCCAACACACTATCGAGGATAGAACCGATAAAGCCAAAAACTGCTATGAGCCAAAATGTAGAAACCGAGCTGCCCAACGACGATAATTCAGTCCAAAAAACAAATATTGCAATCGACACTGCGCCTAAAAATGCCCCCACAAAACCAGCACCTGTCACACCGCCAGACACCCCTTTTAACATCCGCTTTCCCGTGATTATGTTTCGGGGACTTCCACCCCATACCCGACCAAAATCGCTGCTCAAAGTATCGGCGCAACTCACGGCCAAGGAAATGATTGCCAACAAATGACAAGTTTCGCTGAATCGTAAAACCTCCGTATGAATGCCCAAAAAAGAATCCAGCCAACCCGATTCATTCAAAAAAGCCAACATCGCCAAAAGCATAAAAATGCCGCCATTTGCCAATACCTGCCAGTGATCCCTGGCCAAACCCTGCTTTGCATCGCCGCCTTCTTTGGCATTCGCTCGAATTTTCCCCGCCAGAGAGCCCAATACCAAAAATGTAATCAAGGGAAAAATCGACCATTTGGCTAAAAACAAGACAACAAAGGCCAAGGTACAAGCCATCAATGCTCCGGATACCGTTAACCAATTCCATTTTATTAGTGCCCAAGCCACCAAAACAGAAATGATTAGAGCGACAGGAAACCATGAAATATCAACCCCATTCATAAAAATCGTTCCGCGAATTTTTCCATGCATCAAATAAACACTATTTCCTTTGTTTCGTTGTTACTTTGAGCATGCTTTCCGTGCTTTGGAGATTTTCCCGACCCCATACCCTTATCGGTTCAACGATCAGTATCCTTTCCTTGCTCATTATGGTGATTTATTGTACACCGGCCCCAATAAATAAAGTATCTCCCAATGATATTACTCGCAGTGATTTCTCCAGCGATTCAGCAACAATAGAAACGAATAATATCTCCGAATCGGCTTACGCGCTAGTTCCGATTCTAAACGCGTTAAAGCCAAAAATGCCCGCCTATAAATCCGCAATCGTTGGATTCATTCCGGTACTCACCAACAAAATCAACACCTTCGCAGCACTTTTCTTCCCCACCTTATTCGCCTGCCTACTCTGCAACATCTTCATCACAGGGCTAAACCAAATTGTAGATGTCGACCTCGATAAAATTAACAAACCCAATCTACCCCTAGCCTCCGGCGAACTGTCGTTGCGAAACGGCAAAATCATCGTTTACACCTCGGGCATCCTCTCCGTAATAACCGCTTGGCTCATCCAACCCTTCCTAGGTGGCCTCATTACTTCCATCGCCATCATTGGCGCACTGTATTCTTTGCCGCCCATTCAATTTAAAAGATATCACATCTGGGCCGCCAGCGCCATTGCCATTGTGAGAGGCCCGTTAATCAATGCCGGCATCGCCATTCACTTTGCCACCGTATTATATGGATGGCCTATCATTCAGATGTATTGGCTCGCACCTTTAGTAGTATTTGTTACCGCTTTCAGCTTAGGCATCGCCTGGTTTAAGGACATTCCCGATACCCTTGGCGATGAAAAATTTGGTTTTAAAACCCTTGCCGTTGTTTGGAGCAAATCGTCCGCATTTAAATCCGGGGTGGTTCTCGTTGGCACCGCCTATCTATTGATGGCCTGGCAAATGCCAAATATGGCCGCCAAGATTGCCCATGTAATTGTGCTTCTGCTTTTCGTTGGCCATGCGCTAAAGGTCGACCTGCAAAACCCCACTTCCGTGAAACGCTTTTACATGTTCTACTGGGGGTTGTTCTTTCTTGAATATGCGATGCTGCCCCTCCTGTTGATGTAATTCCGACCCCAATTTTTTTGCAAATCGTGGATAATTAAGCCCCAAATCCACGCGCGATGCCCTAAATTTGCTAAATTTTTGGAATCATGCCAAAGGACCTATCTCTAAAACACGTACTCATCATCGGCAGTGGCCCGATCATTATCGGACAAGCTTGCGAATTCGATTATTCAGGAACTCAAGCCGCTAGAAGTATTCGCGAAGAAGGCATCAAAGTGTCGCTCATCAATAGCAATCCGGCGACCATCATGACCGATAAAATGAATGCGGATCATGTCTATCTTCTCCCTTTAACCGCAGAAAGCATCGAAAAAATTCTTCAAGAGCAAGATATCGATGCAGTTTTGCCAACCATGGGTGGACAAACTGCATTGAATTTGGCCAAAGAATGTGATGAACTTGGCATTTGGGAAAAATACAATTGTAAGATTATTGGAGTGAATATTGTCGCCATCGACAAAATGGAAGATCGCGAGAAATTCCGTCAGTTGATGATTGAACTAGGCGTAGGCGTTGCTAAAAGTCAGGTAGCCAACAGCTTCCTCGAAGGCAAAGAGATCGCACAGCGCATCGGCTTCCCATTGGTGATCCGTCCTAGCTACACGATGGGAGGGACGGGGGGTGCCATCGTCTATAAGAAAGAAGAATTTGATCGTGCCTTACAATATGGCCTTGAGTGCAGCCCAGTCCATGAAGTACTTGTAGAACAAGCCGTGTTGGGTTGGAAAGAATACGAATTTGAGTTGCTCCGCGATAGCAAAGACGATATCGCCGTAATCTGTACCATCGAAAACTTCGACCCGATGGGCATTCACACTGGAGATTCAATTACCGTAGCCCCTGCAATGACATTGAGCGATACTGCCTTCCAAAGAATGCGCGATATGGCTTTCAAAATGATGCGCAGTATGGGTGTTTTCGCCGGGGGTTGTAACGTCCAGTTTAGCGTCAACCCTGTAGACGAAGAGATCATTGCCATCGAAATCAACCCTAGAGTAAGTAGAAGTTCCGCCTTGGCCTCAAAAGCAACAGGATACCCAATTGCGAAAATCGCAGCCAAATTGGCCATCGGTTTTTACTTGGACGAACTCAAAAACCCTGTTACCAAGACAACCAGCGCATTCTTTGAGCCTGCCTTGGATTACGTTATCGTAAAAATCCCTCGTTTCAACTTCGATAAATTCCATGGCGCTGATACCCGCCTAGGCTTCCAAATGAAGTCGGTTGGTGAAGTGATGGCCATCGGCAGAAGCTTCCAAGAAGCACTCCAAAAAGCTTGTCAGAGTCTCGAAATTTCCCGTCATGGCCTCGGCGCTGATGGAAATAAAGTAAGTCGCAACCTAGAGGAACTCGTTCACGGCATGGAATACGCCAGCTGGAATCGCGTTTTCCAAATCAAAGACGCTTTGGCCTTGGGCGTTCCCATCAGCAGCGTTCAAAAAATTACCCGCGTAGACCGTTGGTTCCTAGAGCAAATCGCTGATTTGGTAAAAACTGATACTGAAATCAGAAGATATAACATCGACAATGTTCCTGCGACATTATTAAAAATCGCCAAAGAAAAAGGATACAGCGATGAGCAGATCTCTTGGCTGATGGGTGGCAACACTACAGCCGATCAAGTTTGTGAAAAACGATATAGCCTTGGTATTCGCAGAGTCTATAAAATGGTTGATACCTGTAGCGCTGAATTCCCAAGTCCTACCAATTACTTCTATTCTACCTTCGATGGCGAAAACGAAAGCATCGTCAGCGATAAGAAGAAAATCTTCGTTCTCGGTAGCGGTCCAAATCGCATCGGACAGGGTATCGAATTCGATTACAGCTGTGTTCACGGAATCATGGCCGCTCGCGAGGCAGGTTATGAAGCGATTATGATCAATTGTAACCCCGAAACGGTAAGTACCGATTTTGATATGGCAGATAAACTCTATTTTGAGCCCGTTTATTGGGAGCATTTGTGGGAACTCATCCAACACGAAAAACCCGAAGGCGTTATCGTTCAGTTGGGCGGACAAACTGCATTGAAATTGGCCGAAAAACTGCAAGAAAAAGGCATTAAAATCATTGGTACCAGTTACGATAATATGGACATCGCCGAAGATCGCGGTCGTTTCAGTGAAATGCTCGCCACCTTAGATATTCCTTATCCAAAATTTGGTGTGGCCCTCGACGCTGAAGAGGCAATTGTGATTGCAAATCAAGTGGGATATCCTGTGTTGGTTCGACCTAGTTACGTGTTGGGCGGACAGGGGATGGTGATTGTCATCAACGACGAAGACTTGGAAAAGGCGGTTGTTAAATTGCTCGGCGATTTACCTGGAAACAGGGTATTGATTGATCACTTCTTGGAACGGGCTGAAGAAGCCGAAAGCGATAGTATTTGCGATGGCGAAGACGTCCATATATTGGGAATGATGGAACACATCGAACCTGCCGGTATTCACTCTGGCGATTCGAGCGCTGTACTTCCCCCGTTTGCGCTGAGTGAAAAAGTGCAAAACCTAATGATTGAATATACGGAAAAATTGGCTCATGCCTTGAATATCAGAGGTTTGATGAACATTCAGTTTGCCATCAAAGATGAGAAAGTATATGTGATTGAAGCCAATCCGAGGGCATCTAGAACTGTGCCTTTCATTTGTAAGGCGTACGATTATCCATACGTAAACATGGCCACAAAGGTGATGTTGGGTGCAAACAAGATCAAGGACTTTACCATTCCGGCTCGACCTTCTGGCTATGCGATAAAACAACCTGTATTCAGTTTCAACAAATTTCAGGGCGTGAGCAGAGAATTGGGTCCCGAAATGAAGAGTACCGGTGAGAGTATTTTGTTTATCAAAGACTTGAAAGATCCCGCATTTAGAGAATTGTACAAGCAGAAGAGCATGTACCTGAGTTATTAACTCATTGGTGGCGCTCGCCATCAATCACCATTTATATATTAAACGAGAGAGGGGCGCCTGCGGCGCCCCTCTCTCGTTGTTATTTTGATTCTTGTTGTTATTCTGATTTTGGCGAATCGCCAGTATTTGTATTTGGTGGGGTGTCAGCATTAGGCTTAGGACCGTTAGCTGGTCTTGGGCCACGGTTTTCTCCTACGGGTCTTGGACCGCCTTCTGGTCTTGGACCCCTGTTATCAGGTCTCGGACCACGGTTTTCACCAGCCGGTCGTGGACCGCCTTCCGGCCTTGGACCTCTATTGTCAGGTCTCGGACCGCGGTTTTCACCTACCGGTCTTGGGCCGCCTTCTGGACGTGGACCCCTATTGTCTGGTCGTGGACCGCGGTTTTCACCTACCGGTCTTGGTCCGCCTTCCGGACGTGGACCCCTATTGTCTGGTCGTGGACCGCGATTGTCTGAACGTCTATCGTTGCCACCCTTACGTCGATCTCCATTGCGTTGATCTCCTTTTTCAGGACCTCTTTTCTTCAATGCAAACTCATCGTCTGATAACAATTCTGAATTACCAATAAAATCATTATTGCGGTCTTCCATCGTGGTACCCACTTTTTCCAATACCGCACTCGCCGGGGCCAAATCTTGCAACGCAGCCGATTGTTTGCCGTTCTTATTCTCCTCCATCACCTCGTTCACCTTGTCAACTGGCAAAGCGACCCAAGTCTGATTGTCGTCGTAAGAGAACCACATCAACTTCTTCAAAATATCGGTTTTGCGCGCGTAAGCCATCCCGTTGATGGTGTCCAATCGAACGATTTTTGCCTTTGGAAATGCATCCGTAGCCTCAACATATTGATCCAACTCGAAGTTCAAACAGCACTTCAAACGACCACACTGACCGGCCAATTTTTCCATGTTGATGCTCAAGTTTTGAACCCTCGCTGCACCGGTATTCACCTGCTTGTAATCGGTTAGCCAAGTACTGCAGCAAAGCTCTCTACCGCAAACACCCGTACCGCCCAATCGAGAAGCTTCCTCCCGATAGGAAATATGTCGCATTTCGATTTTTACCTTAAACTCATCGGCATATCGCTTGATCAATTCACGGAAATCCACCCGCGTTTCGGCCGTATAGAAAAATATCGCCTTTCTACCATCGCCCTGAATCTCAATATCCGAAATCTTCATCTGAAGATTCAATGAAAATGCAATCGTCCGCGCTCGCTCCAAGGTTTGATCCTCTTTGCTCTTGGCTTCCTCCCTGCGCTCCATATCCCGTTCACTGGCTACCCTCTGAATGCCTCGCATCTCATCGGAATCCTCGCGAACTCTATATTTTTTCAATTGCAATCGAACGATTTCGCCCGTTGCAGATACTGTCCCAATATCAAAACCAATGCTGCTGTCAACACATACGTAATCCCCAGTAAATAGGTCCAAATCATTCGTATTTCTAAAGAACTCTTTGCGAGAACCTTTGAATCGAACTTCTACCACATTAAACGGTTTATAGCCCGTAGGCAGGTCCATGTCCTTGAACCAATCGTATACATTCAACGCATTGCAGCCACTGGTCCCACAAGTGCCGTTGCTCTTACACCCACCGGGGGTGCCGCCAGCCTTGGTTCCACAAGATGTACATGCCATGTTATTTTTTCTTAAAATGAATTCTTACAAAGTTAGTCATTTCTTGCAATGACCAACTATTTGTCGTTCTTGCCAAACACCCACAGCTTCTGACCCAGAAAGTTGATGCCCATACCCACCGCCGTTGCCGTTAAAACAGCAAACAATTTATCAATCTTCACTGCAAACAATTGCTTCATCCCACCCATCGTATTCGCAGCAATATCTCCCACCACAGGAAATACCATATTCAACTGCAACTCCCAATTTGGCAATGATGCCAACATGATTTCGTTGGTGCCCACATTGATTCCGCCACTCAAAGCATACAAGATCAAATATTTCTTTAATGTCTCATTCCTTGATTTCTCGCCAACCTCCGACTTCTTTCTCTCCCAAGTCCAATATTTATTCAGCTTATAGTTCACCAACGTGGCAACCATAATACCCGCGGCCTTTGCAAAGTAGGTGGGCATGAACTGACTCATACCGTAATACACCGACATATCCACCAAAAAGCTAATCCCGCCAACAATGCCAAACTTGGTAAATGCGATGAAGGTTTTGGATGAAATCACAGGGCTATTGCGTTAGTATTGAATTTTCAAAGTTACACTCCGCACCCAACTTTATCGATATATTTTCTTCATCATGTCCCACCGGTACATCGAAAATAATCGGAAAATCATAGCCCGATAGCAATTCTGTTATCATCGTCTTAACCGACCTTCCAAAAGGAACCGAATTATCGTTCATGTCAAGCATACTGCCCACCAACAACCCTTTTATTCCATCAAAAAGACCCGCCAACTTCAAGGAAAACAACATCCTATCAATGTGATAGTAGTATTCATCCAAATCCTCAATGAATAAAACTTTACCTGCTGTATTGGGCTGGACAGAAGTGCCTAAGGATGCATACAACAAACTCAAATTTCCCCCCAGCAACTCGCCGGCGAATGGCTTTGAACGAACCACATCACAGTTCGATAAATCCAATGACACGATATCGCCCATCAAGGTTTTTGCCAAGTGAGAAATGTTTTGATCGATCTGCCCGTGTGTTAAATTCCACTGCGTTGCCACAGGTCCATGAATGCTCTGCAAATTGGCTTTCGCAAACAAAAGATGCAACCAAGTAATATCACTAAACCCAACCAACCACTTGGCCGGCGAATGTTTTAGCAAATTTAATAAACCCGCAATTCCCACCATCGCATCGCACAATTCCTCAGCCTTCGAAACCGTCCTAACGCAACCATATCCGCCCCTAGCAGTAAAAATAGCCTTTGCCGTGGGATGGGTAATCGCCCAAATTAAATCTTCCGCCCGATGTTGATCGCTGCCAGCAAATTGATGTTCCACCTCAAACAAATTGGGCGAATATTCCAATTTCCACCCCTGCGAGTCAACCCACCTAGAAAAAGCAGCGACATCCGCTTCACTCACACTCCTAGACGGTGCAATCAGCAAAACCGTATCGCCTGGTAAAAGATATGCCGCCTGTGTTTTCAAGGTTTGCGCATCAATAATATGGCCTGTGCCACCGTTGTCGCCATTTCTAAATTCCTACTGTCCGTATAATATTCCATGTATGGAAAAGTCTTGGCCACTTTGCTCAAATCCACCTCACCAATTTTTGCATTTGTGTTTTCTTTCGATTCAAAGTCAGAGGCAATACACTGTTTTCGATTCAGCATCAACGACTTAAACTGCAACCACGACTTAGTGGTTAATCCCGGCTCTGCATTTACCGTGGCCTTTAGATATGTAGCCG
>Ga0114968_10003084_pt1 | contig 12584 bp, 14 predicted proteins | sample M_130807_EF_Meta_FD_87020 | JGI IMG/M metagenome (GOLD analysis project Ga0114968, IMG submission 87020) | Freshwater microbial communities from Lake Montjoie, Canada to study carbon cycling - M_130807_EF_MetaG | ecosystem: Environmental > Aquatic > Freshwater > Lake | place: Lake Montjoie... | reverse complement strand
GCAACCAAGGTCAACTAAGGTGCCAACACTTTCCATAAAGTCATCGTATTCAAACAATGTGTTCAGCGTTTGCAGGCTGTGTTGGTGACTTTCGTCAGTATTCCTAAATGTCATAGTTGTATATCTTCCATTCCGGCTGCTCTGAGTCTAACTACGTGCCCTAGCATAAAGTTTTTACTTTCCATTGCTTTCATAATTCCTAAAAATCGATTTCGTAAAAATGCCACTTCGTTAATTATTGTTTCAAAATCAATCACTTCGTCTTCACCATCTACGTACTTTTCAGCATCTCGGCTGGTCAAGGCCCGAGCGTAACCTTCAAGATACTTTTGAAAATGTTTACGACGAATCTTTCGTAATTGAATATTCAAATAATTCAGCACCGCTTCTATTTCTTGCAGTTGATTAAAACGATGTTCAGTCATGCCAGGTAGTGCAGTTATATTCCGTTCAACTATTCCACCAATGGCACAATCGCGTCGTGCAGAAGCAAGCTCATTTTCGTAATGAGCAATAAAATCTGGGATTTCTCCCAGATTGGCAGTGACACGATTATACCACATATGTTGTGTTATTAGTCTTCGTATTCAGAATCTAAATCATCATCGTCAAACTCTTCTTCTTCGGGTTCATCGTCAAGATCACGGATATACGCAGCCAGTGCTGTTTTAACATCCGTGTCGCCTTTGAACGCAACACGAATATCGTCGGGGTCACAATCATTATCAACCAGCACAGATACTAACACTTCTGCGGCTTCATTCCGATCGACGGTATTAACATATCGTTTAAGTTCGTTCCAAATTTCACTTGCTAAGTCTACTGTCATTTTATTCCTCCGTAGTAGTTGTGTCATCTAACACTGTTTTTTCTTCTTTCTGGTTGGCAAAGTCTGCCATAAGTTTATCTAAACAGCCATTTTCGTTTGCTTCCCATCTTTTACGAAACTGTTTGATTACTTCGCCATCGCTTGTGGTGAATACCAAACTGTTGCCTTCTTTCTTGAGAATGTTTTTCTTTTCTGCCAGGTCAACCAGACCTGAATGCGGACTCATACCAGTGGCGTAAGGAATCTTAACCTGCATGCCTTCAAATGGCTTAGCATAGCGTGTCTTCATCACTTTACAACCAGCACGGATACCATTGACTTCGCTTACCTTGTTGCCGTCCTCGTCTTCCTTGAGTTTCATCTTCTTCATGGCAACAACAATACTGCTTGCATAGATGAAACCTTGGCCTCCGGAGATCTTGTCGTCGGGATCAAACATGTCTTGACTGGCATAGGTATGATTGGTTGCAACTAGTCCAACATTGTGGCTGCCAAACATGTTTACACAGTTACGAACCAAAGATGTCAGCGCCTTGGGCTTGCGACCCATGTCACCTTTCATGTCACCTGCTTCAAACTGGTTAACGTCTGTGGGAGTCAGCAACATGCCCAGCGAGTCGATGACCCACAGCACCTTCATGCGTTCTTCATCAGGCAGTGCTTTGTAATCAATCATGAATGTAGAAATTGCTTTGGCCACATCGTCAATCATGCTCATGTTGAGTTTGAGCAATTTGGACGGATCGGTGTCGACGCCAAGAGCATGTAGCCACGATTCGTCTAGTGCGTTTTCTGTGTCAACCAAGATCACAAAGATGCCTTGATCTTGTGCATTTTTTACAATGTTACCAGAACAGATGTAACTTTTGCCAGCGCCCGATTCGCCTGCGAACACTGTTACCTTGCCCAGGGGAATTCCTTTGTTAAAGTCTCCCGAGATAAGATAATTCAATGCATAGTTGCCGGTACCAATCCAGTCAGTGGGATCGTTGAATCCAATACTGAGGCCTTGGATGCTTTTAGTAATGTCCTTGCGGAACTTTGATATGTCAAATGGTTTTGCCATAGTTTGCCTTTTTAATGTTTAACAATTTTTACTCGATTGTTGTCTCGAGAATTACGATATAAAATTTTTCTATAATCAAATAATTTATTTTCTATATCAACTACATTTGCAATTGGTATTTGTTCTGCTACTAATTTAACTCCCATTTTCTCTGCCCACCGAGCGGATTCTGTACTAAAAGGAATAGTTTCAGGCATTGACAAATTTAATTGAAATGCAAATTCTAAGTTTTCATAATTGTAGTGATCAGGACATTTCAGTTCTGTGTCAAAAAATCTAAACTTATTATAATACTGACGACCGACATATGTATACCCAAAAGAAAAATTTACTATGTCATTGTTAGTAATCATAGTGTCTTGGTAAGGATTGTTAAATACTTCCCATTTTTCATCGGCTTTAAATTCTAAGTGATTGAAACTATGCTCCAATCGGTGTATGCCCATATTCACTTCTCTAAAAGGATACAGATATCCTAGTTTTTCTAATGCCGGAGAAGTGTTAATAATTCTAATTTCGTCAGGATATAATTCGTGTAGCTTTACACCAATTTTAGATTGGCGCATATTTGCGCTGAATCGAAGTGTGTCAATATTAACGTCATGATAATGAGAAAACACCCAGTCAGAATGTTCTTTGTTAAGAAACTCCTGGTCCAGATAATTTTCCAAATCAGTGTGTTGATTAAATGATTGTCCTATTAACTCATACAAAATTTCATTTGTCTTTGATATTGCCCAGTGCAGATGTGTTAACTTTTGATCTACATTTTTGTAAAGTTCCTGATCGTTAGAAAACATATTTTGTGATTTTTTATTTGCTTGATCTATAAAAAATTCAAAAAGTTCGTAGTTATACTTAACCTCAAAGGGCAGAGTATCGCCAGAGTTATCAAATACCAAAGAAAATTTCATATATGTAATGTTTAGCCCAGGTGTTGCCGCCCAGGCTAATTTTCAATTACTTCTGTTGACGTGCCCGAATCATGGCCAAAATGTCTTCGGCTTTCTGGGTAGGTGCTGTGGTAGCAGGTGCCGAAACTGGTGCTGTTGCTACAGGTGGCTCGTCATCGTCAAAGTCTGACACCGGTGCAGGAGCGGCCTTTGGAACAGCAACACTGGCTGGTGCCGATTCGGAACCGCCTGCTGGTGCAGATACACCTGCTGGACGGAAGTAAGAACCCCAACGCTCTGTGTCATATGCTTGACCGTCCACCGATGCTTCAAACATTTCTTTCATGACTTTCACGGCCGCTTCATCTGGCTTCTTGGGCAAAAATGTGCTGAGATCAAACAGGCCGTGTGCATCCACTGCTGCCTGTTCTACTTCTGACAGTGCAGACTCTTTACGTGCCCACTTGCTGGTGTTGTAGTCAGCAAAGCCGCCTTTTTGCGTTTTTGTGATACGGAAGTCCAGACCACGTAAGGTGTCTGTTGGGGTTTCTTCCAGTTCTGGATCCATTAACGCACCTTTGATAATGGTGAACAACTGAGGACCAATGATGAATCGACGGATGGGATTCTCGGGAGTCTTGTCATCTGCCAGGGGATTCTCGCGAACAAAACCTTGGAAAATGTAACTGCGTTTTTTCCAGTACTTGCGACCCATGTCTTCTAGACTCTTGTCCTTGAACCATGTGCGTACTTCTGTTAGGATTGGACAAGTCTCTTGCCACATTTCCATACAAGGAACTTGTACGTAAACCTGTTTTGATTCCATCTCTCCTTTGACGCCATTGAATGGCAAACGAATCATTGCTCGTTCTTGCCAAAAGAATGTGTTCTTTGTGTTACCGTCTGGGAGGAATCGTAGTGTAGTGGATGCGCCTTCTTCCATGTTCCAGTGTGGATAAATTGCATTATCGCCACCAGTGGATGATCCACCTTTGTTGTTGCCTTCTGAGGCTGCGAGACGTGCTCGGATTTCTGCTAATGATGCCATTTTAAGTTGCCTTTCTAAGTGTTATAAAATGTTTTTTTAAGTTGCCTGTGATGCTAATAAAAAAGCGTGTCACACAAGTAGTGTACACGCTTTTAGTGTTAGCGTCAATGATATTTATGACGCATTTGCTCTAATGACTATTTTATGATCTAATCATTCCGGACAGTTGACGCAACCGGTGTAGCACATCTTCTTCTACGTCATCGAACTTTTGAAGTTTACCAGAGTGTCCGTATTGGCCTTGTAATGCTGTGGTTTCTTCTAATGGTGGGTTACCGGTTGTTACTGCAACCTCTTCGCCCATGCTGGCCAACGATTGTTCAACTTGTTTGACCCAGCCACTAACATCACTGCTGCCAATTTCCTCAACGTCGCCTACAAAGTCTGCAACTTCGTCAATGGCAGCTGTTACTTTTTCAGGACCATATTTGCTTAGTAAGTCTGCACGTTGCATTAAAATTCTGCGTGTAATAGCACTGGCTGCTGGACTGTCTTCCATGCCTTCGGTCATATCTGTCCCGGAATGACTCATTCCCGAAAGTTCTTGCAAACGAGCTATTGTATCCTGCTCGCCTTCTGACAAGGCATATTCTAATTCAGATGTGTCTATGTACCCATCAATGACAGACTGTATCAATTCATCACGGTCTGCGGCTGGCTCAACTTTGGCAATGTATTCATCAATTAAATCCAATGTGTCCGGATGCAGTCGGTCATTGGTGCCTTCGTCAAATGCATCCTGTGTGGCACTGCCTAGTTTGGCACCTGTCATTGCACCACCCGGACTCTTTGTTAGTGCGGCGCCGGCGGCACCTCCAAGGACTGCTCCGAGCATGCCATCTTGTAACAACTCGTTATTCATTCCGCCATCAACTGAATATTCTTCATCATCTTGTTCGGCGACAGGAGCAGGTGGTGCTTCTGGAGCCACTGTTGATGGGGCCAACTGTTCTGATTTAAGTGCGTCTAATACAGTATCAAAATCATCAAATCCTTTACTGGCCATATCGGTGATACGTGCAATAACCAAACTACGACAGTCAGCATCGGGATCTTGTTCGGCTAGGTCTTGCAGTTGATCAAACAAGATGTCGTCGCCGACCAAACTGTACAACTGTTCTGTTGCATTGGTTGCATCTGCACCAACTGGCAACTCTTGTGACAACAGTGCAATGAGTTCTTGCTGTTGTTCCGGGGTGTTGGGTGTTGCCCATGTACCTTCTAATAGGTTGTTGGCCCAGGTTTCAAATATGTTTGCTTCTTTCATTGCAGTTCCTTGTTGTTGTATGCGGGCCAAGATAGGCAAGGCCTGTTCAATTCGCGAATCAATTGTTTCTTGAACAAATAGTGTTTTAATATCTTCAATGATCACATCTTGCTCTGTAATATCAGCAGGATTCCAAGATTCAAAGTAGGTGTTGTAGCCACGTGCAGAAGACAGACCTTTGAGAGTCCGGCTCATTGTGGCATGGTACACATTGGTTTCGGTTACCAAATTGGCAGTGTCGCCTTCGAACACTCGACCGTGGCTGGCTCTGCGGAAACGACTCAGCACATTGAGTTCTTCAACCATGTTGGCTATGTGCTGTCCACGCATATCGTAGGGTCGGCCGCCTTGTCGTACATGTTCTACCATGGCACGACCACCTGCTAGATTACGGAATGGCAACTTGTAACGCTCGCCTTCGGCTGTTTCTAAGAACAAACTTTCAACTTGACGGAACCGCGCTTCGTTTACGCCCATTGGGCGCTTGTGACGTATCATTAGTCGCACAGAGTCAGGACCACCATTCCAACTCACATTCTTTGTGCCGTTCCACGATTCAAACAGGCCTTCTTTGAGAGCAGCCTGACCTTGCATACTGTACTTGAGTCTGTTGATATTTTGACTGCCAAATGTCATGAAATTCTTTGTGGCAAAGTTCTTAAGTTGGTGCTGGAACTCGTACCATTCTGTTTTGTCTTCGCTGTCCATACCACGGCCCACATTGTCACCACTGAACAATTCTAAATTTTTATCATCTCCCAGCATAACAACCACTGTGCCGTGGTTTGTGCCGCCTGAACTGACAAATTCAAAACTGTAGATTTCAGCATCTTCTGCTGTGGGTGCGGCTTTACCAGTGCTATCTAGCATTTCTGGGTCGAAGCCACGTGTGACCAATAGGTCAAAAAGTTGTTGTCCGGGAGTATTCTGTGCCATAGTGTTCTATTTATCTGAGTTTGGTATTAACGTAATGTGGCAAAAAACGGCATGGGCTCTATCATTGTATCGCCAAAATCACGCATTTGCGAGTCCATTTCTGTGTGATAGTTCTGTAGCAATTGCATCATGCGTATGGCCAACAGTGTGCCCATGACCAAGTCATCTGTTTCCCCAGGTTTGGCAGCGTAACTTGTTCCGTGTGCCACAAACGTTTTGAGTTCCGAGACCAATGGAGCACTGTTGACGGTCATCTTTTTGCTTTCCACTAGAATTTTCAACTTGCTACAGGCCGACAATTTGCTTTTGTTTGTGGTGTTAAAGCCTTTTCTAATTCTGCGACTGCCGCCGGCCACAGAGTTGTCACTTAGGAAATAACCTTCTATGTTTTCTTCGCCAAATTCAGCAATTGAAATCAATGCGGCTTCGCCAATGGTGTTGTTTTCTACCGAGTAGTAGATGCTCTTGGGATCTTTAACTGTTTCGTTGATATGCTTACACACGTCAGATAAGATACGTATCTGTGCCGGAATGGTTGTTCGATTATGTCGCCATTCTGCCACTTGTATGGTTGTGTTGGCTTCGAATACCTGGATGGCAGCAGGGTCGCCACCGGTGCCTAAACTTGGATCCAACGCCACTACATACAGTTTGCCGGCCTCAGGCTTTTTGTACCAACGTACTTGTCCTGTTCTATACAAGGGCTCTTGTTGCCCTGACAGCTCAACAAGTATAGCAGGAGCAATAAGTGTTTCATCATTGATAATAAACTCACAGCCAATCTCTCGACGGAAACGATCTGTTCCTAACTGTGCTTCCATGTTTGCACCCCAGGCCGCATCACGGTCTGGGTGCTCTTGCCAAAAACTGCGGAATGCTTTGAATCCGTTGATGCCTAACGGGGTTGGGTTTCCATATTCATCTTCACACTTGTTGGCGCTTTTCCACAGCAGAGCAAACTGATCTTCGTCTGAGTTAGGAGTGCTGGTAATAATTGCCTTACCACCAGTTGCCAGTGTGGGGCTAATGGAAGTCCAAAACTCTTTGGCAATGGTGGGCCGAACAAAGGCAAATTCGTCAGCGTACAGCAGTGATATACTCATACCACGACCGGTCGTTTCTGTAGTTGTTGCTGATATGATACGGCTGCCGTTTTCAAAGTCTATGGAGCCTTTGTTGTAGCTAGTAACACCTGCTCTAATATGGTCTGGACACAGCTCATATGCAAAGCGTATGCGTTGCATGATTTCCTGAGCACCTGTGTACTTGTGTGCGGCAATAAGAATAGTGGAATCTGGCACAAACATTGCATACCATAGCAAGTAACCGGCCGCCGATGTAGACTTACCTGTTTGTCGAGGCATCATTGAGATAGAGAATCGAAAGTTGTGATACACATCAATCAATCGTTCCTGGTACTCAAACGCATGATACAACATTTTGCCCTGTGTGGGGTGTTGTATATAGAAGAAATGGTCTAAGAAGTATGCAGGTCCTGTCACAGGGTCTGCACAGTCCATAAACTCTGTTATTTCTGTCTCAGTGAATGCTTGCCGACGGTGCGGGGCTTTGATCAGTACGCCTTCTAAACTTTTAGCCATGCAGATCCCTTAGTATTTTTTCAACAAACATGTTGTGTGTTTTAGTACCACTGTGCATGTTGTCGCGGGCAACATTTGTTGGATCGTGTGCTAACCGTCCCGGCATTTCTTTATCTTGCAAGTAACACATGAATTTAATATTTAATTTTTTGCATATCATTTCAATTGCCAATATGTTTTTAATCCGGTTAAGTTCCGAATTTGAATCATTTGCAAACCAGTGTTTAAGATAGGTATCGTTGGATATATTGTCGTGTGGAGTAATAATTAAATGATCAGTATCGCCTGTGGTTAACTCTAGTCGATACGATGGTGCCAACATAACCACCATATCCGGGCGTAGTTCTGGGATCCAGTACCGAGCCATCCTGAACAACGTGTCACAGGACCAACCACCATGTGCTATATTGTGGACATGTAATCCCAATTTATCTCCAAGTATGTAGGGCCATGTTTCGTTCTCACGAAGTCCTATACCGACGGTAAAACTGCAACCCAATGTTACCATATTTTTAATTGAAGAATTAAAATCTTTACCCCGAAATCCGTGACTGTTTATATCATAGGTTATTGGCAGATCAGTGGTCCATCCGTTTGCCTGAGCAATGGCAACAAACTCTGGATCTTTTATATTTTGATCGTACCTGATTTTTGAATCGGTGGGCATCCACTCTAAAGACTGGCCTGCATACAATTGTTCGTTATGCCAGGGCAGATCTATTACAACATCAGACATATAAACCTTTTATCATTACAAACTTAAATGTTTTAATATCTCAAAACGGGGGTGTTTGTATATGCAGTTACACAATTTTTCAGCCACCTTTGTATGATTAGTGGGACCCGAATGATCCAAGTCACGTGACAGTCCAAGCACAGGATTTCTAAAATCTTCAACATCAATGACAAAAATAGGAATATCAAGCGTATGGCATAGATAACGTATTGCTAGTTCATTTCGCTGTTTGTCTGCAATGCTGTTAGCATCAGTGAACCACCAGTTTCGAAACACTGGTTGATTTGTTATTTCTTTCCACTGTGGGGACATAACGTTACTGACATTATCTTGATTTATTACTTCAAATCTTTCTTTGAATGTTGTTTGCAAAATTACAAATTTTGGTTTTACAATAGGTAACCAATACTGTGCAATTCTAAATATTAGTCCGTTTGATGCTCCCAGTACTCCAAAATTGTCAACTGATAGTTTTAATTCTTTTCCAATGTGGTGATGATATAGTTCGTTCTCAATCAGTCCAATGCCGGCGGTGAAGCTACATCCAAACACAGCAAACCCAGGGTTGTCGGTGTCAATTTCTCTTGACCTGAACCCTGCAGAGTTAAAGGTGTATTTTACATCGGCAAATCGACTGTGGTCCTCTAGCCATCCGTTTAATGCAAGCAAGGTTTTTGTATGCTTGTCTTTTAAATGTTTTTTATAGTTTTCTTCACTGTCGCTACTGCACCATTGTAGGGTTTCGCCAGCATATTGTTGTTGTACATGAGACGGTATAGTTTCAATCATTGGCTAACTCCGGCCATAGTATAGCAAACTGCCCGGCTTGGTCAGCATGATACTGTGTTTCAATTTCAGTGATATGTTGTTGAAACTTGTGTGTGATTCCGGGGCGTTCTTGTGTTATTGCACGATAAGTGGCCAAGGCAGTGTCAAAAAACATGCGTTCTGCATCAGTGGCAATGCCTAATGCATAAAATTTTTCAATTTCTGCGGCTGCTAACTTGGCCACCTCTGGTCCGTGCAAGAATGGATCTAAATAGTCAGGCTGAAATAAGTTCTGCCATAGCACAGTTACTCCTGCTTCTTCAGCAAACTCTCTCAGTTCGCAAATGCGTGTGGCATTATATATGTTGTACACTGCATGTATGCCACCCCAATGCCCTTGTGTTTTCATTAGATTTTTGACCAGGCCAAGATTGTGTTTGATTTCTTTCCATTCAGCACCATGTCGAACATATTCTAATCGTTTGCCAATATTGTCAAAGCTCATACTCCATCCAACTCGATTTCGTGTTGCTAGTTTTTGAAATATCTTATTGTTTTCAAGGTCCCCGGTCACATTGGTAATCAGTGTGACAATCGCATCTTTTGGTATCACATCCAGCAAGCGATTGTTCTCTGGTAATAACAACGGCTCGCCGCCCACCAATGCCACTTCGTGTATGTGTTCATGGTGTGCTTCAATAAAGTCACATACTTGTTCGTAGTAAGGACGAGAACCAGATTTAACAGGAATGCCTTTTAATGATGCCCACTTTGAACTGCAATATTCCATGCAGTAGTTACAACTTAAATTGCAAGTGGTGTTCCAGCGTATGTCTATAATAACAGGATAGTGATATTGTGAGCCTGCAGTGGCATAATCAAAGTTGGGATTTACATTGTTATGCCAATCACGTTCTGAGCGGCCACCATGTCGTTCTGCTTGCACACAGTTAGAGCAGTACCGGTGTGCCTTGCCTTGTGCAATAGTACCGCGAATTTCTTGCAGTAGATCTCCGTTGAGAATTTCAATGATGTTGTTGGTGTTCAAGTTGCCCAGCATGTTGGGATCACCTGCACAACAGGTTTTAACATCGCCACGTGGGTTTATATGAAGTCCGCGCCAGGGAGCGGCACAATGGAATTTATCGGTCATCCTGTATTTAACTGTGTTAGATTGGTGAGCAGTTAATTGGCAGGGGTGGAATTACACCGTTTCTGAATGGATGATCCAATACATGCAGTCCGTAAAAATTAGTAAGATTCCAGCAGTGGTGCTTTGATTCAAACTTTCTCAAGATATGTTGCGGATTAAATTCGTTAATGGCAAGTTCGGCACCGCACCAGGCATTCATGGTGATGTTAGTGTTGGCATCATCGACGTGTACTAAAACTGTGGGTAGGTAACGATCTGCTGGCATTTCAAAAATTTTCAAGGCTGACACTGTGCTAGAGTAAAGATCAACGTCCAGGCTCACAAAAGCTAATTTAGCATTTCCCCACTGTTGAACAAACTCAGGAACAGTTTGTTCAACATCGCCAAATATTACTCGACTATCGTTGCAACGACTGGCATATTCGCCAACCTGCCAAATTTCAGGATGATCACGATAGTCCCGAGCATTAGGTAGGCCATGGCCGGTGTCAAAGCCTGTAATTTCCACTTCAATTTGAAATTTAGCAGCAAATTCTGAAACGTACTTGTCCAGTGCTGTTATACCGCGGCCTGATGCCACACCAAATTCAATCACAGAGATTTTTTCATATCCACACAGTTTGGCTTGCCACAATGCCTGTACCAATTGTATGCCATAGTTAGGATGACTATGTTGACAGAGATTTTGCCTTATGTTCAAAACACATTGTCTAGCCAAAGATTCAATTTCTTGGCTCTGTGTGTTCATCAATTACACCAACTTGTTTTGGCCTCGCCGTAATATTCACGGGCAAACCCATTGGCAATCAACATGCCCCGCAGACTTTGTCCGTTCAACAGCACATCGCCCAGCACACGGCCGCCATATTTGTCCCAGTCCATCAGCACAATCTGCCGCTTCTGGCTGTTGGCAATGGCCTGCTTGGTAAATGCCGAGGCTGCTTCACCACGCTGGGCTTCGCTTGGGCACTGAGCACGGAAACCTTTTTCTGGAGTGTCCACACCGTACACACGAACACTGAGTTCTGGTTTCAGTGGAGCAGGCAACCAGGTGGCAGCAATGCCCACTGTGTCACCGTCAATCACCCGAGTAATCACAGCGTCATATACAACGCCTGGTTTTTGTTTGGGTTGTGCTAAGGCCAAGCAAGGCACAAGTGCTAAAAGAATTAAAAGTTTTTTCATATAGATATTTTTTAAGTGTAATACACAATTTCGCCAGTGGTGGGATTATAGGCCAATTGTAAAAAGCCTGCAGGCAATCCTGCACTACCGCCGTTGGTAATTCCAGCGGCAATTTGTGTCAACGCACCCGAGCTGTTGCCGATAAAGACCTGATCAGTAGTTTGATCAACTACCAGTTCGCCAGGCCTGGCATTGCCGTTGTAGTCTTCTATTGTGACTTGTGCGTTGTCTTTCATTACAGCACGACTAATGCCGGTAATGTCGTCGTATGGTGGTGGTGGATTGGCCATTTATCGTGGATATCCTTTGAATGCTGTTACAGGGCTAGTATGGTTTACTGAATCTGGTTCTAAACTGTTTGGTGTGCTTACTTGAACTTTTGTAGAAGGTAACCCGGACATTTTTAATGCTTGATCAATAATTGGTTCAACTGTTGAATTAAACCCGGCTACTACTGCTTCTTCTCCAAATGCCGCTTTGGGAGACCAAGCAGGCATGTTAGCTATCGGATCTTGTGTGCCAGCATCACTGCGAGCACGAGCCATTGCTACTCCAAATCGATATATTTGATAAGGGTCGCTGGACTGTACGCCTGGCAATACAAACACATGATTCATAGGATCTGCTTGCTCAGGAGGCAGTGTGGTTTGTTCTGTTATAAACTCACGGGCTCTCATCGTGGATACCCCTTGAATCCTTGCACAGGACTTTGTTTGTTGGTTGTTTCAAGTTCCTGACTGTTCATGTCACCGTGATTGAGATCTTTCCATACAGCACCTACTGCTTTGTAGGCTTGCTTCATCATTTGTTGTTCTTCATCTGTGTAAGGATGTGCTGAACGATCTTTGCCTATCCAACTCATGTCGTTGATGTCAATTGGGTCAGTAGATCCATCTGCACAAGCCGCTGCCATCATCACACGGTTGAGAGTATAGTTGCTATCAGTACGAGTTCCGTCCCAGAAAATATTAAGTCCACGGGTTGGCATTTGACGGCGATCGCCAATTTTACCTCGCGATTCGGTGACAAACTCACTGGCTCGCACGTTTATGCACCTGCGGCGTTGTACACACTTGATTGTGCAGATGTTGCTGTGCCTAAT
>Ga0114968_10003082_pt1 | contig 12591 bp, 12 predicted proteins | sample M_130807_EF_Meta_FD_87020 | JGI IMG/M metagenome (GOLD analysis project Ga0114968, IMG submission 87020) | Freshwater microbial communities from Lake Montjoie, Canada to study carbon cycling - M_130807_EF_MetaG | ecosystem: Environmental > Aquatic > Freshwater > Lake | place: Lake Montjoie... | reverse complement strand
TCAGCTGGGCCGTGACCTGATCGGGGTTGACACAAATGCCGCAATCAATCGCGATCCAAACCCTGGTAACCACGGGACCCTTAGCGCCTTTTTTAACCTCCACCACCTGTGCGGAAATACTGTTGAAAGCCGCACCGATGGCAATGCCCCTGGCGGTACCCGCAGGCGCGGCTGAAGTCCAGCCTGACGCATTGGCTGCGGCTTCCAACACGGCAATCCACCGCGGGTCGCTAAGCAAATTGCGGCGGTACAAATAAGGATCCACGCCGGCTGCAGCGGCAGACTCGTCAATGGCAGACTCCACTGCAAATGTATTGATCGATGCCCCGACCGAGCGCCAAAATCCAATGGGAATCGGCGAGCCGTGCATCACCCACTCAGTCAACCGCGACCCAAACTTGTAGGGCAAATCTTGTGAGGCTTCGTACCCTTGGCTATCGCCCTTGGCAGTCAACGTGACGCCGCGTTGCCCCAACAAGGAAGGAGACACATTGCGGTAGGTCCACCCGTTGATGATCGATCCGGTCCCTAAGCCCACCTGAACACGAACCGCTGCCATCGGTCGATAAACATCGTGCGTGAAATCTTCTTCGCGCGGCCACATGAGCTTGACCGGCCGTTTGATGGCCATCGCCACTTGGACAGCTTGGCTGATGAAGTCCATCTCAATTTTTCGACCCAAGCCTCCACCCAAAAACGTGGTGTTGACCGTAATTTTGTCCAGCGACAGACCCGTTAAGGTAGCGACGAGGCTGAGCACGTTTTTAGCCGCTTGGGTGGGCGCCCAGACTTCGCACGATACGCCCGCCACATAGTTCACCGTGCAATTTAGCACCTCCATACAGGCATGGGACACGTAAGGCAAGGTGTAGGTCAGGTCCAATTTCTTGGCAGACGTGCTGAGGGCTGTAGCAGGTACTCCGACCGTTTCGACGGTGTAAATAGTACCGGGCGAGTTCGTTCCGGTGAAGGGCGTGCCACCTCGCAAAAGCGTTTGTGCATCGGCCTTGAATTGCGTGGTGTTTAGCGCTACCGCGTTGGCTGGCAAAGTCCAGCGTGGCTTCAGACCCCTTGCTAAACGCATGGCGTCCCAGGTCGTGCTTGCCACGACGGCCAGTGCGTTAATGTTGCCGACGGCATCGAGTCCTCTTCCCACGCCGGCGACCACCTGGGTCGGCACCACTGCAATTGCCCCCGTAGGAGCGGCAGGCGTAGCGCTCAATACACCTCCGAAAGTAGGCGAGTGCTTGATAACGGCATAGACCATATTTGGGATACGCACATCAATGCCATAAACGGCACTTCCATCCACCTTAAGGGGAATGTCCTGCCGCTTCACGGACTTGCCAATGTAGCTAAGGTTACTGACCAGCGCGGCGCTTGTCGGGACTGGGAGCGCTGCAGCCGCAATGGCCACCTGGCCATAGGTTCGGGATTGGCCGTTACTGGTGTTGGTAACGACCCCGTTTTGCACGACGTAGTTACTGCGGTTGCCATCACCGATCGACGCCATGGCGGCAGAAATCAGCATTTCGCGTGCTGCAGCGCCGGCGTCACGGGTTTTCCAGAAATAGTTTCTGATCATTCCGCTGCCAGCGGTGTTGATCGAGGCGCCGATAGGCGCTGGCACCGCCAACGTTGGTTTGCCGGTAACGATCTTCACCCGTGAAGGATCGACCATGAGCTCTTCACAGAGAGCGGTCGCTAGCCCTTGGGCCGAACCTTGACCCATATCGGCGGTTCCAACGGCCAGCGTAATGCTGTTGTCGCTTCCCACGTTTAGCCAAAGATTCACCGACGTATTGACAACTGCGGCATCGGCTTCCTCAGTGATGGCGCCAAAGCCCAGCACCAGGCCGCCCACCATTGCGGTGGACGCCGATAGAAATTCGCGGCGATTAGGTTTGCTCAGCAGGTCGCCATTGTGGGATGAGTCGCTTGATTTGGTGGTTTTCATGATGTTGCCTTTCACAGTGCAAGCACCGCTTTTTTCATGCGCTGGTAGGTCCCACACACGCAAATGTTCGTAATCTCTTTGCCGATCGCTGCCCCATGCTTGCCGCTGTTCATGGCGCCAGCAACGTTCATAAGAACGCCGGACTGGCAGTAACCGCATTGCGGCACCTGCTGTGCGATCCAAGCCACCTGGGCCGGGTGGCTTTTGTCAGCAGATAAGCCTTCGACGGTGGTGATGCGTTTGTTAGCAGCACTGGAAACGCTCAGGTCACAGGACTTTTCTGGCTGACCGTTGACCAACACAGTACAGGCGCCACAAATTTCGATACCGCAACCGTATTTGGTTCCGGTCAGGCCCAGCACGTCCCGTAGCACCCAGAGCAAAGGCATCTCCGGGCTTGACACGGCGACGTTGTGGTCCTTGTTATTTACGTTTAGGTTGTAGTTCGGCATGGGCGAGTCCAATCAGAGATGAAAAAGGTAAATTTGATGTAAATAAGGAATTTTTCTTTGCTTCAGTATCGGACTTATTTTTGTGAAATTAACAATAAGTGACTTGATTAAGGTCAAGAGGAGGTAAAGGCGACTTACAAATCCTTTTCCCCTTGTGGATCCGGTCCTGGTGCGGGCGATCCACAGTAGCTGCCCGTGCAGGCCTTGCAATGCCACTAGCCAGCAACACTCCCGACGGCTAGCTACACTCATTCACTGTCTCCAGGTCCATCCAAATGCCTCAAAACCATGAATCGCCCCAACCGGCAACGCTGCGCCTGATTGCGGTGTTTGAGGCAGTAAAGGGCTTCGCGGCAATCTCTGCAAGCATGGGCTTACTCAGCCTGGCGCACCACGACGTTCAAGCCCTGGCCCAAGCGCTGATTGGCCACTTCCATCTCGATCCACATGCCCATTACCCGCGCATGCTGCTCGATGAAGCCGCGCTTCTGGCCAGCGCCAACCTGCGACAGGTGGTGTCGTTGCTTTGGGCGTATTCAGGTATCAGGCTCAGCGAAGCCTACGGGCTGTGGCGGGACCGCGCCTGGGCCGAGTGGCTTGCCGCCGTTTCAGGGGCGGTCTATCTGCCGCTGGAGGTCAGCCACCTGCTCCAACGCACTACATGGATCAACGCGGGCGTGCTGGCCTTAAACGTGGCCGTAGTGGCCTACATGGTCTTGCGCTTGCGGCGGCGCCGGGTCCCTTCGACCCCGTTTGCTCCAAGCTAAGCGTTGGACCTCTCCATCCATTGACGGTACTTTTTACTTTGCCGTGCGGTACTGAACTGCTGCGAAATCAGAGCCCACAAAGGTGAAATTGAGGGGTCCGCGGCTTTGCCTTGACTGACGCGTTTGAGTTGGTATTTCACGCGTGCCATGGTAGCCAGCGAGGCCATCATCTTGTTTTTCCAAGTGATGGGGGTCAGCGCCGGCTGCACATCCTGACCCGCCTGCCATGCCTTCGGCAAGGCTGGGTTGATGGCCAAGGCGGTGGCAACACCCACCAGCGCCACGCCGCTGCCCACCACTTGCTCGGCCACGGCCTGGCGCCGAATGCCACCGGTCACCATCAGTGGCATGCGAGCCACAGCGATCATGTTTTGGGCAAATTCTAGAAAATAAGCCTCTCGGGCCAGCGCGCGCCCGTCCCGGGCTTGGCCTTGCATCGCAGGCGCCTCGTAGCTTCCCCCAGACAGTTCGACCACGTCCACGTTTAACGCATTTAGCCGCTGTACCACGTGCTGCGCGTCCTCAGGGCTGAACCCGCCGCGCTGAAAGTCTGCAGAATTCAGCTTGACCGCGACCGCAAACTGAGGCGCCACCGCAGCCCGAACGGCTTGCACGATGTCCAGCAGAAGCCTGGCCCGGTTGTCGATGCCGCCACCCCAGGCATCCTGGCGGTGGTTCGAAATCGGCGACAGAAATTGGCTCAGCAAATAACCGTGCGCGCCATGAATTTGCACGCCGTCAAACCCGGCACTTTCGGCCAAGGTTGCGGTGCGGACAAATCGCTCCTGAACTTCCTGGATGTCCGCCACGCTCATGGCTTTGGGCACCGAGAATTTGTTGGACAAGCTTCCCATGTCCAAGGGCACGGCCGACGCAGACCAGGTTTCCTGCCCAAGGGCCGCCATCATTTGCCGACCTGGATGGCTGATCTGCATCCAAACCTGTGCGCCCCCACTTCGGGCCACCTGCGACCATTGTTTAAATCGATCTAAGTGGCGGTCGTTTTCCAGGACAACGCCGCCCGGCCCGGTCATGGCCCGGCGATCGACCATCACATTGCCCGTCAAAATCAAACCCGCGCCGCCTTGCGCCCATGCTTGGTAAAGGCGTAGCAGCGCCTGCGACGGCGCATGGTCGGCATCGCACATGTTTTCCTCCATGGCGGCTTTGACAATGCGATTCGAAATCACTGTGGCGTTGGGTAATGTCAGCGGGGTAAAAAGATTCATGGCGTAAAGAACAAAAAATGCGGAGAGCTTTGGTACCCGGTCACGGCGTCGAGGCCAAATGCAACCATATCTCGTTGCGTCGCAAGAACCAAGGCGTAAACGGGGCGTTGTATCGAGAATACACGGGCTCGCCCACAGAGCTCAGGCCATTGGCGGCCAAGGTGGATTGCAGTCGCAGAAGATGCTCTTGGTAATTCGCGTCGGACCAAAATCCTGAGAAGCGAATAACGGCCACACGGCTGCTCGGAATGTCACGCAACATAACCCTCGCGTCCAAAGGCTCGGGTGCGTTCACGCGGGTAACGCCCTTAGGTAACACGAACTGCACCAAAAAACCGCCGGGCGCCGCAGACTGGGTCACCGGGGCGGTCATTTCCAGTTTCAAGGGAACTGGCGCTAGTGTGACTGGCGCCGTCATCTCGAACTTTCGTTCGCCTTTGTTTTTGCCAAAGATGTATCCCGCCAAAATCGGAAAGGCAGCGCTCCCTGCCGAATCTGCCGTGCCAGGCACCACGACTTCCGCGACGCCGTAGCCGGCGTACTGGCGGATCTCAATTTGGTTAAGGGTCTGGACGACCGTGTAATCGGGCTCTTCGGTGGCGAAAGTGCTCATTGGAAAGGCGACCAAGATCAAGCAGGCCTGCACCGCACGCTTTGCCCCAACCGCCCCTACTTTCCAAAGGCGGGAGTCAAGCAGGAAGTGCCCACAAGCTGTCAACATGGTTGGTGCTCCGGAAGTTATAGATCGGAAAGTATGGCGCATCAGCGTGCCACGGCATGTGCGACAGCGAACGCGACTTATAAATAGCTGCTCAGAACGGGAAACCGGGGCTCACCGTGACGGTGCGCTACAGGATGCACATACAAAAAAGCCCCGCTCTTGCGAAGGGAGGCTAAGTTGTTGTTTTATATGGGGTGGCTGATGGGGCTCGAATCTAAGGTAAGGTGGTACACATGGGTGCACAGGGGCACATAAGTGCTTGATTTCATTAGAAAAACAACACATTCATGCCCCTCCGTTCCCATAAATAAAGCCTGAATAAAGCCTGAGGCACATCTTTCGATGCCATCCAACGGCCTCGCGCACCAAGTCCTCATGGGTGAGTCTGGGCCAAACCCAAGCGAAATTCCTAAGTTGGACTTTCAAGGACCACATGGGCTCATTTGGGCACCCAGGCAGCGAGTCCACTAGGGCAATAAACCTAGCCAAAAGGACTTTTTCGCCTCCGGCCAGTTGCACGAAATGACATCTTTCTTTCCTTGACCAAAGTGCGGCCAATGCGAACCACAAATGGGCTTCATTGCAGATGGAACTTTCCGTAGAAATGTTCCAAAAAACCTATACCAAATGGATTGATGGCGACCAGAACGATGCCGAAATGGCCAAGTAGGAGGCCAACTTAAAAACCTCAGTTAAGTCAGTAGGCAACTGCCAATCGACTTACATAGATGCAAAACGACTCTTAGCATCAATTTCAGCTTCTGCTTTGTCGCGTTCGGAGCCGTTTGACGGATGACTTTCAATTGATTTGATTTTTCATGACCAGTCATACGTTCGCCTGATCCAAGCCGAAATCAGCAAGATCAATGGTAACGAATGTGTTACCATTGATCTTGCTGATCAAAGTCGAAGAGTACATCCGAGAGGATGCATCTATCCCCTACAAACAGTGGTTTGACGGTCTATCTTCTCAGGCTGCCGCCAAGGTAACCGTTGCCAAACTGCGCATGGAGCTCGGCAATACATCGAGCATCAAGTGGTTTGATGGCATGGGTGAGTACGTCATTGATTGGGGGCCGGGTTACCGGATTTACCTTGCAAAAGACGGTGACAAGCTCATCGTTCTTTTTGGCGGTGGGACCAAGCGAGGACAGCAACGGGACATCGATAAAGCCAAAGAATTATGGGCCGAGTACAAGGCCAGAAAAAAAGCAATGCTTTCCAAGACAACCAACAAGCACAAGGGGTAATTTCATGGCCTTGACTAGAAATTTCAAAGAAACCGTCATTGAGCGAGTTCAAAGCGACGCAACGTTTGCTCAGGCACTGCTGGATGAAGCCGCTACTTTGTTTCTGAATGGTGAACCTGAAACGGCTCGACTGATCCTGCGTGACCTGGTCAACGCCACCATAGGCTTTGAGCAACTTGCAGCACTGACGGCCAAGCCAAGCAAAAGTCTGCACCGGATGCTTTCTCCAACGGGCAACCCCAGCATGGATAACCTGGCCGCCATTTTCCGGGCAGTGCGCGAGAGACTTCAGGTCAGCCTTTCTGCGCATTCGGTTGCTGCCTAAATGATCTGTATCACTAGAAGCTGAATGTTGAATGAACGCAATGGACTGAGCGATCGTCATCTTTGTCGCGAGAGCGGTCTTTCGCTTTGCCTTGGAAAATCAGGTTGATTGCTCCAAAGCGGTCATTGTCCTTGACCCCTTCGTGATGGGACTGGCATACGCTGAGCTGGCCGGGTACGATTATGGTGTGCACGGGCGGCCTTAAAGGCAAGCAAGGGACTTTCGGAGGTCAATCTACTGAAGTTACAGCCCGTTTGCCGTACAAGCGAGGTAACGCCTATGTTTCCACTAGCCCGATCCATACTGAGCATTCTTTTCTCACTTTTTCTCGGAGTGGTCGGCACGGCTCACTCTCAAGAGACACTCCAGTTACAGCGGCAGGACCAAAAGCTTATTGAAGCGACGGCCTATTCCCCAGCCTCGCCGACCTGCCGTGGGATCGGAGTCATTTCGCCGGGGGCCGGAGGTACTGCAAAGGGCTATCGTTATTTGGGAGAAGCCATGTCCACCCTCGGATATCTTGCCGTAGTGGTAGGTCATCAGGAGAGTGGGCGACGTGTCGTACGCGAGCAAGTCAGTAGCAAAGGGCTTCGAGAGGGACTGGCTGAACTGATCACAGAGCCCGATGCCTATCGCGGCAGGTTTATGGACATCGCCGCTGCGAAGCGTTGGGCGAAGGACCGATGCAAGGCTGAGGAATCGGTGTTGATCGGACACTCCATGGGCGCCGCAACGGCCATGATGGAAGCTGGTGCGAGAAGCAAGGTTGGCGTACAGGGCACGGACTCCTTCAGCGTCTACATCGCACTATCACCTCAAGGCGATGGGTTGATCTTCCCTGAAAACGCATGGTCGGACATTCAAAAGCCGGTGTTGCTGATCACGGGTACCAAAGATACCGAACTGGGTGGAGCCTCTTGGGAAACCAGGACCAAACCGTTTGAAAATATGCCATTGGGGTGCAAGTGGTTGGGCGTCATCGACGGATCCAGTCACATGAATTTCGCCGGGATTGGCCTGTCGCGCAATACTGAGGCGCTAACCTCCCTGACCATCGGCAACTTTCTAAACGCGCTTCACCATAGTGATTGCAGTTCCCCGGCGCAAGTGCAGGGCATCGTAGTCTCCACAAAGTGAACGACTGCAAAACGAAGCTTGGAAAACCTCGTTGTAGAGCCCGCTTAAAAATCAAATAAAGCCTGAACAAAGCCCGGAGAGGGGTTCAGCGGCCTAAGTTGTTGATCTATAAGGGAAAATTGGGGTGGCTGATGGGGCTCGAACCCACGACAACAGGAATCACAATCCTTACTTTTATCCATTTCTCTCCGTTGATTTTTATAGTAAAATTCATGTAAATCAACAGCTTAGAGCGTTTAAACTGTACAAGTGAACAGGTCTCTTGTTGATTCATGTTCCAGAAAATAGCAAATTTCAGTCTGTAAATAGTCTGTAAATTTCAACGCAGTTTGGCAATGGAGATGACATGGCACGACCTAGTAAGACAGCAGCGATTGATTTCACAGTCACTCACGACCTGACATACGGGCTGCTTGAGCGCGCCTCCTGCCCAGATGGCGTCACCTTTGTTTTATTGCGTGACGCTAGCAAAAAGGGCCTCCGCCTGCGGATAACAAAGGCCGGAGGAAAGCATTGGCAGTTTGAGACTCGTGTCAAAGGCAAGCTTTTCACCCGAGCGCTGGGTGAGTGGCCCGCGGTATCTATTGATCAAGCCAAAGCAGAAGCACACCGCTTGCGCGGCTTGACGGAGCGAGGAATGGATCCACGAGAGCTTGAGCGCCAGCAAGCCATCGAAAAGGCTGAGCTTCAAACAGCCGCTACCGCAAAGTTGAAAATCGCAAAGCTTCGCACTCTTACCTTGGGCGATGTGTGGGCCGATTACATCCAGCAACGCCGCCCGTTTTGGGGCGCTTTGCACTACCGAGACCATATAGACAAGGCAAAGGCCGGGGGCCTCCCATCGGGCCGTCGTGGGGGCGGCAAACTACCGACCAAACCGGGGCCGCTTGCCAGCTTGATGTCGATCCGCATGGCTGATATCACCCCTGAGCGTATTGAAGCATGGGCTGCAGTCGAGGGTCAGACCCGTCCATCGTCAGCCCGACTAGCATGGCGGCTACTAACCGTGTTCTTTACTTGGTGTGCCGAGCAGCCAACCTACGCTGACTTGTTGCAAGCCAAAAACCCAGCCAAGACTCGGAAGGCTCGCGAAGCATTAGGCAAGGCTGGCACTAAGTCAGATGTATTGCAGCGTAGCCAATTAGCAGCTTGGTTTGCTGCCGTTCAACAATTGCAAAACCCCACTATCGCAGCCAGCTTGCAAGTCATGCTGCTGACCGGCGCAAGACCGGGCGAGGTACTTTCTCTGCGCTGGGAGGACGTGAATACCAAATGGAGGGGAATTTCAATCCGCGACAAGGTGGATGGCATCCGAGAAATTCCCCTGACTCCATATGTGGAGCATCTGTTTGCCAGTCTGCCTCGCAGAAATCAATGGGTGTTCTCAAGTCCCACTAGTGCCAGTGGCTGTCTTACGGAGCCAAACACGCCGCATACCCGCGTCTGCAAAGCCGCCGGGCTAGACGGCCTGACACTTCACGGCCTGCGACGTTCATTTAAAAGCCTGACCGAGTGGCTGGAAGTTCCTGTGGGCGTGGTGGCACAAATCCAAGGCCATAAGCCAAGCGCGACAGCCGAGAAGCACTACACGGTACGCCCGCTGGAGCTTCTAGCGATTCACCATGTGAAGATTGAAAAATGGATTCTGGAACAGGCAAGTATCCATTTCAAGGAAAGCGAAGCACTCCCAGCGCTTCGGGCTGTGGCTTGAGGAGATGATGATGGAACTTTTATACCCTTGGCATATGTTGGCTTCTGATCTAGCGCTTGCATTTGCTCTAACAGAAGAAAGCCAGTTGCAGATAGCTACAGAACTAAGTAAAGCTATTCAAACAGGGACTGTGCAATGCTGGCGAGAAAACGGCGATCCCATACGTGGGGCTGTGCCTTTTGATCAAATTATGCAAAGAGCGCCTCACCTGACCGTTCCCGAGGGAAATGCTTGGCTAAAGCGTAACGGCTACTTGCAGGAATGGAAGCCTACCGCATTCGTCGCACCCTCTGTAGCAGCGGGGCCAGACTACACAATCCTCGTAACGCGCCAAGAACTGATTGATGCCTACAAAGCGTTCACAGGTATGAACATGGCGTGGTTTGATAACTTAAAAGATAGCCCGAAGTTACAAAACGCACGAAAAGTGCAGGGAAAAGGAATAAAAGGCCGATCGATTGAGCCACTTTTTTGCCCCTATGAAGTGATGAAATGGCTGATAGACAAGAAGCGCAGGAAAGGCAGACCTATAACCAGTGATAAAGCGTGGGAAATTTTGGAGAAGCAGTTCCCCAAGGTTTACAACATCTATTCGCTGGGTGATACGCGAACAAATTGACCGGGGCAAGAAGGGCTATCCGCCGGGGTTTCCAAGCCTCTTCGGGCGGGGCTTAAGAGTGAAATAGGCCGGGGTTAATCAGGCTCAAATTACCCCGCCGTCTAAATAGCGACCATGTTCAACAGACGCGAAGGCGAAAACATGGAAACCACTACATACGTATGCGATCAAACGACGAACGGGGAATCCCCTGCAAAGCCGTACACGCCGCCATATCCACCACTGGAACAGGTGACAAAACCCAATCTCGTGACTGCCGAGATGGCATATTACGCAAATCAATCGGAGCAAACTTGGCGCGCTCATGCTTGCCGTGAAACATATCCTGAAGGACTGCGCCCACACCGAATTGGGGGCCGGTTAAATTGGCCTACTGCTGGCGCAAAGAAACTGCTGGGTGTGAAATGAAACTCCACACGTCCCCCTCCGGTTGCGCATCAATGCAAGCCGCGCTAAAAGCGTACCGCGATAGCCTTGGCAAGCAAACTGAACAACGCCATTACATCAACGAGGTAGGTCTGGTGCGTAATGCCTTGACCGGCAACTCAAGAGCAGACTACGACCTTGCTAATCCACCCATTGGACGCAAGCGAATCACACGCCGCGTCATCTGCACGAATACACGGCTAATTTCGGAGCATGTTGCGTTTCATTTGCGCAAACAGGCTTGTCGCGAACTAGTCCTGAAATACAAAGCTCAATCACTCAAGTAAAAAGCCGCTCAACCCACGACATTGGGATGGCGGCTTTATGAGAGCTTTTTGGTTCAAGCTAACACTCATATTTTACGATTTCCACAATGTTTTGGCAATGCGGCATTCACTCACAAAGGAATGCTAATGCAAAAGAAAACACTTACCTTGAATTCAGCTTCAAGGCAACCCGAACCAGCCACTCCGGCTGCTAACTCAACACCTCCCAGTGTCGTCGCTGGTCGGGCCGCCAAAGGCAAGGCGCAACAAGGTTGCCCTGCCGTGATTGAACATTTGATCGAACTCGTCAAAGATCGACGCAAGGTATTCATTCAGATGCGCCAGGGCGCTGGCTATTGCGGCGTGCCAGTCCAACTTAAAGATGGTTGGCTCACCATGACTGGGGTCTCAATACACGGGACAAAGCTATCAGCTACTTCAGAGAGCATCTTGATCCAAATTCGGGACGGCGCATTCATTGCACATCTGCACGCCGTCGAGTCCCATAACAAAGCAGGAGTACAGCAATGACCGCAAAAAATTCCAAAGATCAGCCACAAGACAAGAGCTTGGCAAACAAAGTTATTGAACTAATCATCAACGACTGCGAGCTTGTACACAACCGGCAGAAAGAGCCTTTCGCAATAATTTGTAAAAATGGCATTCGGCAGGTTTATAACGTAAATAGTAAAAGCTTCAGCGATTGGGTCGCAAGTACGTATTACGCTTCCAAGAAATCGGCACTGTCTGATGCGTCTCTTAAGACGACGATCAGTACACTTTCTGGGAAAGCTGTGTTCGGTGGTCAAATGGTGGACATCCACACCCGCATCGCCGCTACAGAGGACGGATACTGGCTTGACCTGTGCAATGACAAATGGGAGGCCGTACTTGTAACCAAAAACGGCTGGAGCATTGTTTCTGGAAAAAATGCTCCCCTCTTTAGCCGCAGCAACTCCATGCAGGCTATTCCCAACCCACTAAAAGGCGGCTCCATTGATGGGCTGTGGGACTTGGTAAATGTCCCGGTACATGACCGTTTGATTGTCATTGCATGGCTGCTGGAATGCTTACGTGCAGACACGCCCCATGTCGTTATGGAACTTGTCGGTGAACAAGGCAGTGCAAAAAGCACGTCGCAGAAGCTTTTCAAAATGTTGATCGATCCGAACGTAGCAAACCTTAGGGCTGCACCCAAAAAGGTGGAGGACGTTTGGATAGGCGCAGTCAATTGCCATTTGGTTAGCTTTGAGAACATCAGCTACCTTGGTCAAGATTACCAAGATGCGTTGTGTGTATTAGCTACCGGTGGCGCACATGCAACACGTACGCTTTACACCAACAAAGAAGAAGCCATTATTGAGCTTCGCAAGCCGATAATTCTCAACGGCATTACAGTCAATGTAACTGCCCAAGACCTGCTTGATCGTTCAGTACATCTTGAATTGCCGCCGGTTGAAAAGCGACTTCAAAGCAAGAATGTCGATGATGCTTTTGCAAAGATATATCCGGCGCTGGTGGGTGCTTTGCTCGATCAATTTGTAGCAGCGCTTAAGCTTTTGGACACCGTGAATATTCATAATCTGGACAAGCCCCGAATGCTGGACTTTGCGTACTTGGGCGAGGCAGTTTTCCTAGCTAACGGTTTTGGTGATGGCGAATTGTTATCCAGATATAAGTCCATGCGTCAAAGGGGTGTCTACCGCACGATCGAGTCATCCCCGGTTGGTT
>Ga0114968_10003081_pt1 | contig 12591 bp, 11 predicted proteins | sample M_130807_EF_Meta_FD_87020 | JGI IMG/M metagenome (GOLD analysis project Ga0114968, IMG submission 87020) | Freshwater microbial communities from Lake Montjoie, Canada to study carbon cycling - M_130807_EF_MetaG | ecosystem: Environmental > Aquatic > Freshwater > Lake | place: Lake Montjoie... | reverse complement strand
GCTCGATCATCTCAGCACCAAACTCTAAATAGGCTTTTGCGCCACGAGAGGACTTATCAAATGCAACCCCAGGAAGCCCATAAGAAGGGGCTTCGGCAAGACGAACATTTCTTGGAATAATGGACTTAAATACCTTGTCGCCGAAGTGCTCAAGCAGTTGATCAGAAACCTGTTGCTGCAAGGTCATACGCGGGTCAAACATCACGCGTAGTAATCCAATAATCACTAAATCGGGATTTAAATTTGCGTGCACTTGCTTGATGGTATTCACCAAATCGGACAAACCTTCCAATGCAAAGTACTCACATTGCATTGGCACGATTACACCATTTGCTGCGCACAGACCATTTAGCGTTAACAAAGATAAAGCGGGTGGGCAGTCAATCAAAATAAAATCGTAATCGTTGGCTACTTGCGCGAGCGCATTCTTCAAACGCGATTCACGCTCATCAATATCTACTAGTTCAATTTCAGCGCCTGCTAAATCACGGTTGGCTGGAAGCACGTCGTAACCAGAGCTTTCACAGCGTTGCGCGCATTCTTTAACGGATGACAAGCCAATGAGCACCTGATAAACACTGATTTCTAAGTCTGCTTTTTCTACGCCGGAACCCATGGTGGCATTTCCTTGGGGATCCAGATCAACCAGCAGCACACGCTGATTGTGTCCCGCTAATCCAGCAGCTAAGTTAACTGCAGTCGTTGTTTTGCCAACGCCGCCTTTTTGGTTTGCAATACAGAATATTTTTGCCATAGCTGCTGTGTTTTTGCTTAAGAGGTGAGGGGAGATTTTCTCACGGGGGCCAACACCAAAAGGCGTCGCTCCACCGCTAAATTTGGAATATGCAGTGGTTCATCGGCAACTAAGCGCCAGCTTTCCATAGAAACGTCTTTCATTTCATCATCGGCACGCTTTGCCTTCATGGCAAACACCAATCCATCTGGCTTTAAAAAAGGTAATGACAGATCCAAGAAGCGGGCAAGGTTAGTAAATGCTCGCGAAATAACGGCATCAAATTGTGCTGGCTGCTGCATTGCAGCATTTTCTACTCGCTCACAGAGAACTTCAATATTTTTAAGTTTTAACTTTCCACGTGCATGCTGCAAAAATGCCGTCTTCTTACGTATGGCCTCTATCAAAGAAAGTTGCCATTCGGGCTGCAAAATAGCAATCGGAATTGCCGGCAACCCACCCCCAGAACCAAGATCGGCTATCTTGGGTGATGACCCCTTCAAGAACTGTCTTAATACCGGCAAAACTGCAATAGAATCAATGAGATGCAGCCGAACAGAATCCTTCTCTCCCTCAATTGCTGTGAGGTTATGCACTTGATTCCAGCGCCCCATTTCCTGAAGAAATAACTCCAAATCAGCAATATTGGATGGGCTTAATTCGAGACCAAGATCCCCAATTCCCAACGCGAGCAATTCCTCACTCATGAGTTTCTTGAGTGCGGCCCAAACCTTTTTTCAGGTGCACCAATAACAAGGAAAGTGCTGCAGGAGTTACCCCTGAAATACGGCCAGCCTGACCCAATGTTTCAGGCTTATGCAAATTCAGCTTTTGCTGGACCTCTTTAGACAAACCAACAACCTGAGAATAATCAAGTGAGTCTGGCAATGGGAAGGTCTCATTGTGTTCTTGTCGAGCGATTTCACTTGCCTGGCGCTCAATATAGCCCTGGTATTTCACGGAAATTTCTACCTGGTCACTGATCTGTAATGCCAAACCAAGATCTTCATCCAAGGTTTCGGGTGCCCATAGCCCATTACCTAAGCCTGTAATTGCCTCGTAGGTAACTCCTGGGCGACGCAAAAGGTCTACCAAACTACACTCATGAGAAAGATCTTGACCTAGTAATTGTGAAACTAGGGGGGCAGACTCATGTTTTGGCCCAATCCAGATATCTTGCAAACGAGATGTTTCACGTGAAACAGCCTCTTGTTTTCTGCAAAAAACCTCCCAACGATGATCATCAACCAGACCAAGGTCTCGTCCAATAGCGGTTAAGCGCATATCCGCATTGTCTTCACGCAAACTCAAGCGATACTCCGCACGGCTTGTAAACATGCGATAAGGCTCCTGAACACCGCGGGTAATAAGGTCATCAACCAAAACACCAATATACGATTCGCTACGTTTAGGCAGCCAAGGTTCTTTACCTTTTGCGGCTAAACCAGCATTAATTCCGGCCAGCATGCCCTGAGCTGCAGCCTCTTCATACCCTGTGGTGCCATTAATCTGGCCAGCAAAATACAAACCGCCAATTACTTTCGTCTCTAGGCTGTGCCGCAATTGCCGTGGGTCAAAGAAATCGTATTCAATCGCATAGCCTGGTCGCACAATGACCGCAGACTCCATGCCCCGAATACTTCTTACCAAATCCCACTGAACATCAAAGGGTAGGCTAGTGGAAATACCGTTTGGATAGAACTCATTCGTTGTTAAGCCTTCTGGCTCTAAAAAGATTTGGTGACTATTTCTGGAAGCAAAGCGGTGGATTTTGTCCTCAATAGAAGGGCAATAACGTGGGCCAACCCCCTCAATCACCCCTGTATACATTGGGGAGCGGTCTAAACCACCACGAATAATGTCGTGGGTCTTTTCATTTGTATGAGAAATCCAGCAGGGCACCTGCCTTGGATGCTGTTCTGGGCGCCCTAGATAAGAAAATACCGGGACTGGATCCAGGTCCCCGGGCTGCTCCAGCATTACCGAGAAATCGATGGTTCGCCCATCAATGCGGGGTGGAGTACCCGTCTTTAATCTTCCCTGGGGAAGCTTTAACTCTTTTAATCTAGACGACAAAGAAACTGCGGCAGGATCGCCCGCGCGTCCACCCGCATAATTATTCAAACCAACGTGAATCTTGCCATCCAAAAAGGTTCCGGCGGTTAACACTACTTTTTTGGCCGTAAACTCCAAGCCCATTTGGGTAACCACCCCATGGACCTCGTCGCCCTTAACCAATAGGTCATCCACCGCGGCCTGGAACAGGCTTAAATTAGGTTGATTCTCGAGGCGGCGCCGAATAGCCGCCTTGTAGAGAACTCGGTCTCCTTGGGCGCGGGTTGCCCTAACAGCAGGGCCCTTACTTGAGTTCAGAATGCGAAACTGAATTCCAGCCTCATCGGTGGCAGCCGCCATTGCGCCGCCCATGGCATCAATTTCTTTAACCAGATGACCTTTACCAATTCCGCCAATAGAGGGGTTGCAGCTCATAGCACCTAGATTTTCAATGCTGTGAGTAATCAATAGGGTGTCGCAGCCCATACGCGCCGACGCAAGGGCGGCCTCAGTCCCAGCGTGACCGCCGCCAACTACGATGACATCGAAACTTTTGGAATAACGCATGATTTGCCTCAGATAGGGCGATGATCATAGCATTTTGTTTGTTTCACGTGAAACAAAACATTGCAATTTTATAGAAAAATAAAAGTGTTTTTTATAAGTATATGATTTAATTGGGGAAATAGGCATCCCAGGCTGACTTCAATATCAGCACAGTCACAATAACTAAAAAAGCCTTTCTGACAAAAGAGCTGCCGTGCTTAATTGCAAGTCGACTTCCGAACTGGCTGCCAGCAATATTGGCAATCATCATGGCAAACCCCAAAGTCCAGTTAATCTGCCCTAAACTTGCCAACATCAAAATTGCTGCCAGATTGGTGGCCACATTAACCAGCTTAGTGGCGGCAGATGCATGCAAAAAATCGAACCCAAAAAAACGCACAAAACCGAACAACAAAAAACTTCCGGTGCCAGGACCAAAGAATCCATCATAGAAGCCAATAGTTAGACCAAGTGCTATGCCCTTAAGCTGTTGTAGACGACCAATGATCTTTGGCGCATGAGACTCCCCAAGCGATGGCTGAAACCAGGTGTACAGCAATAAAAACAATAAAACAAATGGCAACGCCTTACGTAAGGGCTCAGCAGGAAAATTGCTAACTGCGTTTGCACCCAATAGTGAACCAACAAAACCGGCCACGATTGCTGGGCCCACTACAGCCCAAGGTAACGAGACATGCCGCAAATATTTGCGCGCAGCATTTAATGTGCCACCCACCGCAGAAACTTTATTTGTGGAGAGTAGTGTAGCGGGGGGCGCATCTGGATAGGCCGCAAACAAAGCAGGAACTTGAATTAAGCCGCCTCCACCAGCAACAGCATCAACAAGTCCCGCAAAAAAAGCCATCGCTAAAAGCAATGGCCAAATATAAATTGAAAATTCGATGAGAGTCTCTTTTAATTAAATGGGTGTGGCGTCTTTCAAAATTTGCACCACACTAAAACCAAATAATAAAAGGAAATTAGTTTTTGTTTTTGAAGTGTGCAGCAACCTCACCAACGACACCGCGACGAAACGCCAAAACACAAACAACAAAAATGAATCCGGTTGCAATCGTGCTCCATGAACCAATGTTAGCTAAGTAGTTCTGCAAACCAACAACAATTCCAGCGCCAACTACAGGCCCAAGAATAGTGCCCATGCCGCCAAGCAGGGTCATTAGAACAACCTCACCAGACATGTGCCAATGGACATCGGTCAGGGTAGCCAACTGAAACACCAGGGACTTCATGGATCCCGCCAAACCAGAAAGTGCAGCAGAAATTACAAAGGACATCAACTTAAATCGATCAACGTCATAACCCAAAGAAATTGCACGCGGCTCGTTTTCACGAATCGCCTTCAGAACCTGACCAAATGGCGAATGAACTGCACGCATAATAAGCGCAAACCCAAACAAGAAAACTGCCAAGACAAAGTAGTACATGGCAACATCATTTTTTAGGTCAATAAAACCGAACAACATTCCACGAGGAACTCCTTGAATGCCATCCTCACCACCGGTGTAAGGAAGTTGTACGGCCAAAAAATACACCATTTGCGAAAGGGCCAAAGTCACCATCGCAAAGTAAATGCCTTGCCTGCGAATCGCCAACGAACCAATTAAAAAGCCGAGGACCGCAGAGCCAAAAACACCCAGAATGATTCCCAACTCGGGAGATAGGCCAGCCTCCTTACAGAAATAGGCTGTAATGTAGGCGGAAGTTCCGAAAAACGCAGCATGCCCAAAAGATAAAAGGCCAGTAAACCCAAGTAGTAAATTAAATGCGCAGGCAAACAGGGCGAAGCATAAGACCTTCATTGCAAACACAAGATAAATAAAATCTTGGAAAGGCAATAACAGGGCAATTAAAACCAGGATCGAATACAGCAACTTTAATTTTGGATTCATGTTTATTTCTCCCGCCCAAACAGTCCGGCAGGACGAATCAACAACACAATGGCCATGATCACGAAAATCACGACACCAGAAGCCTCTGGATAAAAGACTTTGGTAAGGCCCTCAATTAAGCCCAAACCCAAACCAGTCAAAATTGCGCCCATGATTGAGCCCATGCCACCAATCACGACCACAGCAAAAACCACGATGATTAAATTGGAACCCATTAATGGGTTCACTTGGAAAATAGGTGCGGCCAGGACGCCAGCAAAACCAGCAAGGCCAACACCATAGGCATAAGCCAGAGAAATCATCAGGGGAACATTAATGCCAAAGGCTTGAAGTAATTTTGGATTCTCGGTACCGGCACGCAAGTAAGCGCCCAACTTTGTTTTTTCAATCACGTACCACGTGGAGAAACAAACCACCAAAGAGATTACAACCACCCACACACGATACTTGGGCAAGATGATGCCTAGAGAGTCAAGTGGAATGGCGCCCTGCAGGATCTCAGGCGCCGGATAACTCTCCCCAGAAATTCCATACCAATGGCGAAACATCCCCTCAATAATTAAGGCCAGGCCAAAAGTAAGTAGCAGGCCATATAAATGATCAAGGTGATAAAGGCGGCGCAACATGGTGCGCTCAAGAATTAAACCGAATCCCGCCAACACAAGGGGGACCACAATCAATGCAAACCAATAATTAATAGAAAGCTCAGGGAACCCAAGCCACCGACTGATCTGCGTCAGCCCAATCCACGCAATAAAAGCACCCATAGTGTACTGAGCACCGTGAGCAAAATTAATAATGTTGAGAAGGCCAAAAATAATGGCCAACCCTAAACTCAAAATGGCATAAAACGAGCCATTAATAAGCCCCACCAAGAGCTGTGCTACCAGCCCTTGTGGGGTAATTCCAAGAAGTTCAAACATGCTTGATGAGGATTAATTACTTATTAGTAACCAGCTTGCATCGTGACAATGAAAGTGGTTGGGTTGCCTCAGCAGCAGGAATTACTGCCTTGACGTTGTAGTAGTCCCATGGGCTCTTAGAGTCAGCAGGTTTCTTCACTTCTAGCAAATACATATCATGCTCAAACTTACCGTCGGCACGAATCTTGCCTTTGAAGAGACCATCATCAATATTTGTAGACTTCAAAGCCTTCATAACCGCCTGAGTGTCATCGGTGCCCGCTTTTTGCACGGCACTTAAATAAGCAAGAACAGATGAGTAAACTCCGGCTTGAACGCTGGTTGGCATACGCTTATGCTGCAAAATAAAGCGCTTTGAGAATGCGCGGGTCTTGTCATCCTTATCCCAGTAGAAGCCCTCTGTAAGGTACATGCCTTGTGCAGCAGGGAGGCCCAAAGAATGTACATCCGAGATGAACATCAACAATGGAACCACTGTTTGCTTTTTATTAATACCAAACTCGGACGCCTGCTTAACGCTATTTATGGTGTCTTGACCGGCGTTTGCCAAAGCAACAACGTCAGCACCGCTTGCTTGAGCCTTTAAGAGGTAAGAAGAAAAGTCGCTATTTGGGAATGGGTGTTTGCTGGTTCCCAACACCTTACCGCCGTTAGCAGTAACAACGTTGGTTGAATCCTTCTCTAGGGCAGCGCCGAAAGCGTAGTCAGCAGTAAGGAAGTACCAGTTCTTTTTCCCTTGCTTTACAACTGCCTTGGCTGTGCCATTAGAAAGCGCATAGGTGTCATAGGTCCAATGTACGTTGTTAGCCGTACATTTTTCATTGGTAATTGGCAAAGAGGCTGCGCCAGAAACCAAAGTAATTTTGTTCTTTTGCTCAGCCACTTCCATTACCGCCAAAGCAACGTTGGTTGAAACTAGCTCAACAATAACGTCTACACCGTCCTTATCAAACCATTCACGCGCCTTATTTGCTGCGATGTCCGCCTTATTTTGGTGATCAGCACTAACTAGCTCAATCTTTTTCCCAATCACCGTGCCGTCTTTAGAGAAATCAGCAATCGCCATCTTTGCAGCAATCACCGCACCGGGACCCGCCAAATCAGAATATGTTGAAGAGAGGTCGGTCAACACGCCGATCTTAATAACATCACCACTAACCTTCGGTGCGCCTTGCGCGAATACTGGGTTTGAACCAAACATGGTCGCCGCAACCAGACACGCGGTTATTTGCTTTAACTTCATTGCCGTCTCCTATAAAAATCCACTAAACACCAAGATACTCATTTAATAGAGCTGCTTTTTCAGCAAGCTCGCTTTGATTTACCACCTCAACTACGTTTCCGTGCTCAACCACATAATGCCTATCCGCCAAGGGCGCTGCGAAACGGAAGTTTTGCTCAACCAACACAATGGTGAAGCCTTTATTACGCAGGCTAGTTACTACCTCACCCAGTTTTTGCACAATTACCGGCGCCAAGCCTTCTGTAATTTCATCCAGCAGTAAAAGTTTTGCGCCTGTTCTAAGAATGCGCGCCATTGCCAGCATTTGTTGCTCACCCCCAGAAAGGCGTGTGCCAGGACTGCTTCGCCTCTCATATAAATTGGGGAACATTTCATAAATTTCGTCCAAACCCATGCCTCCAGGAGCAATCTCAGGCAATAACATGAGGTTCTCTTCTGTACTTAGGCTTGCAAAAATACCGCGCTCTTCAGGACAAAAGCCAACGCCCAGGCGCGCAATTTTGTAAGTTGGCATGGAAATAGTTTCTGCGCCATACACCTCAACCGTGCCCGTTCTTTTGGTGGTTAAGCCCAAGATTGTTTTTAGGATTGTGCTACGCCCTGCGCCATTTCTACCCAAAAGAGTAACAACCTCGCCATCGCGCACAGCAAAATTCACGCCATGCAGAATGTGAGACTCTCCATACCAAGACTCTAGGTTTTTGACCTCTAGTGCCATGGTGCTCATAGGTTGTCTCCCCCATGACTTCCCATATAAGCCTCCACCACCAAGGGGTTGGTGGAAACTTCTTGATAGGATCCTTCTGCCAAAACCGATCCGCGCTGCAAAACAGTAATACGATCAGCAATAGAAGAAACTACATTCATGTTGTGTTCGACCATCAGGATGGTGCGGCCCTTGGCGACGCGATCAATCAACTCTGTTACACGCTCTACATCCTCGTGCCCCATGCCTTGGGTGGGCTCATCCAAAAGCATCAACTCCGGCTCCATAGCTAAGGTGGTGGCTATCTCTAGAGCCCTTTTGCGACCATAAGCCAGGTTCAGGGTTTCTTCGTTGGCAAATTCCTCCAAACCCACCTCGTGCAGCAACTCAGTGGCGCGCTCATTCAAGACGCTTAAGGAGTCACCAGACCTCCAAAAATGGAACTCGGTGCCCAAACCCCGTTGTAGTGCAACGCGAACATTCTCTAAGACTGTTAAATGCGGAAAAACGGCAGAAATCTGAAAAGAGCGAATGACACCGCGCCGAGCAATCTGCGCTGGCTTCTCTTTGGTGATATCAAAACCATTAAATAAAATCTGGCCGCTAGTGGGCTCTAAAAATTTTGTTAAAAGATTGAAGCAGGTAGTTTTTCCGGCGCCATTTGGCCCAATTAGCGCATGAATTGTCCCTCTGGCGACATCCAGATTGACATCGGTAACCGCCGAAAATCCCTTGAAAGATTTCCCCAGCCCAATTGTTTTTAATATTGTCTCTTGCAAGCTTTTGCCCTCTGCCCCCAATATGGAGCAAGACATTGAGGATAACCCAAGAAAGCTACGCCTTGCATAGCAATAACCCTAAATATACAAGGGGGCACTTAGTTTGTCTGAATGGTTTTAACAAACTTTTGCACAGCAATCTGTGCAAGCTCATCTAAGACATCAACTGGTATGCGTTGAGATCCCTGAACAATCATTAGCGCGTATGGTTTGGCTAATGCAGATGCCTCGGGACACAGGCGCAACTCATCACCCACAGATGGTGATTGACTGCGCCAATAATTAATTGCCGCTTCAAGCTCTTGAATTGTTACGTACAACATTAAAAGTGTTTGTTTATTTTTCTTTAGTGGCGAGCATAGTACCGCGGCACTTTTTAGCGCCACATCGGCACTCGTAGTCTTTTTTCATCTGTTTGGTAATTCGACCTTCAATATCTAAAGAATAGTCGTAAAAGAGTTCCTCGCCAACCTTAAGGTTACGCTTTGCGTATATGAAAACTCGGGGCTTACCACCAAAACTATCCTCGCGAGTTTCACAGATTGGTTTGCATGAGTGGTTAATCCAGCGCGCTGCATTACCGCCGTACTTGGCATCAATGACTCGACCGTCTTCTAAAGAAAAATAAAAGGTGTGGTTTGGGTCTTTAGGATCATGGGGGTGGCGCTTTTCTGCCAACTTCCAACTAATGCGCTCGCCCTTATATTCAATAATAGCCTGCCCTTTTTTAATGGGCTTAGCAACAAAAACTCCTTTGCCGTGTATGGGTGATGACTTAACAATAATCGCTGAGCGATCCACCTTGGGTGGTTTTGCTTTTTTAGCTGTCATAAATTAAACGTCTAGGTTGCGGGCAATGAGAGCATTTTTTTCTATAAACGCACGACGAGGCTCAACCTCATCTCCCATTAATGTTGTAAAGACCTGGTCAGCAGCAATTGCATCCTCAATTTTTACTTGCAGCAATGTTCTTGAGCTAGCATCCATTGTGGTTTCCCAAAGCTGGGATGGGTTCATCTCACCAAGACCCTTATAGCGTTGTCGACTTAATACCCTCTCGGCCTCGGATAACAACCATGCAAAGGCTGCGCGGAAGTCGCCAACCGTTTGCTCCTTCTGATTTTTATCTGGGTCGCCACGGCGAACTTTCGTTCCCGCCACTACTTTGCCCGAAAGAACCGCTGCTGCATTGGCAAGGCTCTGATAGTCATCGCCATGAACAAAGTCTGAGTTAATGGAAGACAGTCTTAGGTTTCCGTGAATTCTGCGGGATAGCAATAGACGGAAGCGCTCGGTGCGGTCTTCTTTTTGCACAATAATTTCTGGCGGCAAAGCCAATGGATTTAATGAGTCAGCCAAGGCTTGCCTCAATCGATCTGCAGATTCATTGGCAGATTGCTCGGTATCTAAATTCAATGGAGTGCCAGAAGCAATCGCACGCAGGGCATCCTCATCGATGGTGCGCGATAAGCGATCAACGATTGACTGAATAACCTGATAGTGCTTTGCTAGTTCATTTAATGCGGCGCCTTCAATTACCTCACCGGTTGGTGTCTGAAGTGAAGCAGTCTCGAGGGCAATTTTTAACAATAGTTGATTCAACTCATTGTCATCTTTAATGTATTGCTCGCTCTTACCAAACTTCACCTTGTATAGAGGTGGTTGAGCAATATAAATATGTCCACGCTCAATTAACTCGGGCATCTGTCTATAAAAGAAAGTTAATAGGAGTGTACGAATGTGACTACCATCAACGTCCGCGTCGGTCATGATGATGATGCGGTGATATCGAAGTTTGTCAGCTTTGTATTCTTCAATGCCAATACCAGTCCCAAGCACAGTAATTAAGGTAACCACCTCTTGGCTGGCCAGCATTTTGTCAAAGCGGGCTTTTTCAACGTTAAGAATTTTTCCTTTTAAAGGAAGAATTGCTTGAAAGCGACGATCGCGCCCCTGCTTTGCAGAGCCTCCCGCAGAGTCTCCCTCAACAATAAACAGTTCGGATTTGGTAGGATCTTTTTCTTGGCAATCAGCCAGCTTTCCTGGAAGACCCAAGCCGTCTAATACACCCTTACGACGCGTCATGTCGCGCGCCTTACGTGCAGCCTCGCGCGCACGTGCAGCATCAACAATTTTTCCACACAAAATCTTGGCGTCTGCTGGGCGCTCTTGTAAATATGCGCTCAGAGCTTCTGCAACAATTTCTTCTACAGGTCCACGAACCTCGCTAGAAACCAACTTATCTTTGGTTTGACTGGAGAATTTTGGTTCTGGCACTTTTACTGACAATACGCACGCCAAACCCTCGCGCATATCATCACCGGAAATTTCTACTTTTGCTTTCTTCGCAACCTCATTTTCATCAATGTATTTATTGATGACGCGTGTCATTGCGGCGCGCAAACCTGTTAAGTGAGTACCGCCATCTCGCTGAGGAATATTATTCGTAAAACACAGAACTTGTTCGCTAAAACTGTCGTTCCACTGCATCGACACTTCTGCAGTAATTTGACCGCCTAAGTCTGAGGGACGAACACCTTCGGCATAAAAAATATTTGGATGTAAAACGTTCTTGTTTTGGTTGATGTATTCAACAAAGCCCTTAACACCACCAGAGAATGCAAAATCTTCTTCTTGACCTGTGCGCTGATCAATTAACTTGATGTGTACGCCGTTATTTAAGAATGAGAGCTCACGAATACGTTTAACCAAGATCTCATAGTGAAACTCTACGTTTCCAAAGATTTCTTCATCAGCCAAGAAGTGAACTTCTGTTCCCGACAGCTCGGTATCGCCAGTTACAGTGATTGGCGAAACCAAAACACCATCCTCATCGACAATATTACGATTCTGGATAACGCCACGCGCAAATTCCATATAGTGCGCTTTGCCATCACGACGAATGGTGAGTTTTAGCCATTTGGATAGTGCGTTTACACAACTAACACCCACGCCATGTAAACCACCAGAAACTTTATAACTATTTTGATCAAACTTTCCACCAGCATGAAGCTCGGTCATAACAATTTCAGCTGCACTACGTTTTGGTTCGTGTTTGTCGTCGTATTTAATACCCGTCGGAACGCCGCGGCCATTATCAACAATAGAAATTGAGTTATCCGTTTGGATAACGACTGTAATTTCTGAACAGTACCCTGCTAAAGCTTCGTCAATCGAGTTATCCAACACCTCAAATACAAGATGATGTAAGCCAGTGCCATCAGAAGTATCTCCAATGTACATGCCTGGACGTTTACGAACAGCCTCAAGACCCTCTAAGATTTGAATCGATGCAGCGCCGTACTGCTCTACTACTTTTTTTTCTTCAGTCATTTTTTTCTAAATTAAATACGCATTGGCATCACAACATACTTAAAGTTCTCTGAGCCAGGCAGAGTAATTACAGCACTGCTGTTTGCATCACCCAAGCTAATTTGAATCTTTTCGCTCTTTAGGTTTGATAAAACATCTAACAAGTAACTCACATTAAAACCAATCTCAACAGCATCTCCGCTGTATTCAGTTTCAATCTCCTCTTGCGCTTCCTCTTGCTCGGCGTTGGTTGATTGAATAGTGATTCGGTTTGGTGATAAAGAAAAACGAACACCTTTAAATTTATCGGTAGTTAAAATTGCGGCGCGTTGTAATGAAGCTTGAAGCTCATCACGACCAACTACCAAGGAATTCTTGTGCCCT
>Ga0114968_10003078_pt1 | contig 12592 bp, 9 predicted proteins | sample M_130807_EF_Meta_FD_87020 | JGI IMG/M metagenome (GOLD analysis project Ga0114968, IMG submission 87020) | Freshwater microbial communities from Lake Montjoie, Canada to study carbon cycling - M_130807_EF_MetaG | ecosystem: Environmental > Aquatic > Freshwater > Lake | place: Lake Montjoie... | reverse complement strand
TCTTGCTTTCTGCGACAGGGATGCTGGTGACCTTGACACCTGCAGCCGTAAGCGCGTCAGAGACCGACATTGCAATGCCCTTGCCGTAGTCGGTCTTCTCCTCGATGACGACGACGTTCTTGGCCCCCATCGTGGTGGCGATGTAGTCAGCATCCGTCGGACCCTGAACTGCGTCAGTCGGCACCACACGGAAGAAGCCGGGGTTGGCGCCGTTGGACAGGTCCGGGTTGGTGGCCGAAGCCGACACGTAGCCGATGCCAGCGTCCTTGAAGGTTGGGCCAACGGCCGAGACTTCCTGAGAACCGGCAGGACCGACCACACCGATGATGGTGTTGTCGGAGGCGATGGCGGTCGACTGGGTGCTGGCCTGCCCGGCATCGAGCTGGGTGTCCGACTCGAAGATCTTGTACATGCTGCCATTGGCCATGTTGAAGTCGTCGACCGCGAGCTTGGCGAAGTTCAGCTGCTCCTGACCGATCGATGCTGCACCGCCGGTGAGCGGGGCCATCACCGCGATGGTGCCGGCGCACTCAGGCGCCGTGCTTGCTGGGGCGGATGCGGCAGCGGTCTCCGCCGCAGCCTCTGTGGACGTGCTTGAGGACGAGCTGCCCGCGCAGCCGGTCGCCATGAGAGCCAGGGCAGCAAGGCTGCTTACCCCGAGCACCACGTGCTTCTTCATACGTGCTCCATTTCGTCAAAGAGATCGTGAGGTGAATCCTGCGCCCCCGCAACGCTGCACGGATGCTCAGTTATGCGATTGTGACGGTCGGAAGACACACGCGATCCCAGAGTCGCGCTCAGAGCGCCTCCGGGAGCCGTCGAGCGTCAATGAGGCCCGAGACGTGACGCTGGGCCTCCCCGAACCCCAGCCGGCGATAAAGCGAGGCCGCAGCGGTATTGGCTGTGTACATCTCCAACACCACCATCGGGACCTCGCCCGCCCTCGTCACAAGGTCAGCACACACCCGACCAGCGAGCCCCAGGCCTCGGGCCTCCGGCAGCGCGCACACGCTCACGAGCTGCACCGCTCCACTGGGCTCTCGGGTCAGGCCGGCCACCGCCAGCAAACGCCCGCTCCGATCGATTCCCGACCACAAGACCACCCGGGGACTCGTGGCCCCTAGGTACGAGGACGTCGAGTGCGCAAGAACCTCGTCAATGCGCGGATCGCCGGGGTCAATGGCCACGGCATCGCCGGGCCCGACCAGCAGCCCGCGCTCGCCGAGCGCCCACAGCGACCACTCGCCGGCGTCATGGCTGAACATGTCCTCAGGTATCGCACGACGCATCGACGCCAGGACCGTGACCCCGTCAAGACGCCGGCGAGTGTCCAGCGCTCTGAGCATGCGCAGCACGACCGCCGGGTCCTCGCCCATGACCGTTCCCCACGCCTGCGTCCCGCCGAGCCCCGGTTCGATCCACGCGATGTGACCGCTGTCGACCATCAGGTTGGTGGCCGACTCCGGATCAACCCGCCATCTCACGTACGTGTCGTGCGGTCTGGCCGCCTGCAGGTCGGCCAACGTCGTCATTGAGCCCTCATGGCACGGCTCTCGTACCTCATGGCATGGCTCTCGTGCCTCATGGCATGGCCTTCATGCCTCATGGTTTGGCGTCGATTCCTGCTTCCTTGCGCTGCTTGGCAGTGATCAACGTCGGCGCTCCCGTCAACGGGTCCTGCCCGCCGCCTGTCTTGGGGAACGCGATGACGTCGCGAATGCTGCTTGCGCCCGCGAGGAGCATGCACAGCCGATCAAGACCGAAGGCGATGCCGCCGTGCGGCGGCGGCCCGTACTTGAAAGCTTCGAGCAGGAAGCCGAACTTGCTCTGCGCTTCCTCGGACGTCATGCCAAGCAGAGCGAACACGCGCTCCTGTACATCACGCTGGTGGATACGGATGGAGCCGCCACCGATCTCATTGCCGTTGCACACGATGTCGTAGGCCCAGGCCAAGGCCTGATCGGGCGCTTCTTCGAAGGTGTCGCGCCATTCCCTATTGGGAGAAGTGAAAGGATGATGTACCGCCGTCCATGCCGGCTCGCCCTCATCGTCTTCGACTTGCTCAAACATCGGAGCGTCGACGACCCACAGGAACGCCCACTGTGACGCCTCGATAAGACCGCACCGCTCTCCGATCTCCAATCGCGCGGCACCCAGGAGAGCGCGAGCCTCAGAAGTTTTACCCGCCGCGAAGAAGATGCAATCCCCTGGCGTTGCGCCCGCGGCTGCGGCGAGCCCATCGCGCTCGGAATCAGAAAGATTCTTGGCCACCGGTCCGCCGAGCGTGCCGTCCTCCTCCACCGTGACGTAGGCAAGTCCCTTCGCGCCACGCTGCTTGGCCCAGTCCTGCCATGCGTCGAATTGGCGACGCGGCTGCGAGGCCCCGCCCGGCATGACCACGGCACCGACATGGTCTGCCTGGAATACGCGGAAGGCAGTATCCGAGAAGTAGGCCGTGAGATCAACGAGTTCTTGACCGAAGCGCAGATCCGGTTTGTCAGATCCGAACCTTCGCATGGCCTCCATGTACGTCATGCGTGGAATCTCTCCCAACTCCACGTCCAAAATCCCCTTCCAGACGCGACGCACGAGATCTTCGCCAACATCGAGCACGTCTTCCTGCTCGACGAACGACATTTCGATATCGAGCTGCGTGAACTCCGGCTGCCGGTCGCCGCGGAAATCCTCGTCGCGATAGCACCGCGCTATCTGGAAGTAGCGCTCCATGCCGGCCACCATGAGCAACTGCTTGAACAACTGAGGCGACTGAGGAAGCGCGTACCACTTGCCCGGGGACAACCGGGCCGGGACGAGGAAGTCGCGAGCACCCTCGGGGGTCGACGCCGTCAGCGTGGGTGTCTCGATGTCCAGGAAGTCACGGCCCAGCAGCACCTCCCGGCAAATCTGGTTGACCTTCGACCTCATGCGCAGTGCATCACCGGCCGATGCGCGGCGAAGGTCCAAGTACCTGTGGCGCAATCGGACGTCCTCGCCCACCGGTGCTCGATCGTCAAGAGGAAACGGCAGTGGCGCAGATGCCGACAGAACTTCGACCTCACTGGCCATGATCTCGATGGCGCCCGTGGGCAGGTCGGGGTTCTCGTTGCCAGCCGGGCGAATGGATACCTCACCCACGACGCGCAGGCAGTACTCATCCCGAAGCGGATGGGCCACCTCTGCATCATGAATGACCACCTGGACGATGCCGCTGAAGTCGCGCAGGTCGATGAAAGCCACACCACCGTGGTCACGACGACTGGCGACCCACCCGGCGAGGGTCACAGTGCTGCCGGAGTCGGCCGCGGTCAGGGTTCCTGCCGCATGAGTGCGGATCACGGTGTGTCCTCCTGGATGGATGAGGGCGATGACAGGACTGGAATCTCGGATGTCCGCAGAACTCGCGGATGAAGGTCCTCCGCTGGCGGATCCCACGCGGCTGCGTCAGCCTCGTACTGATCCCCCGTGCGAATGTCCTTGACGCTACCGCTATCGGGAAACCACACGAAGGGGATGCCGCGACGCTCGGCGAAGCGGATTTGCCTGCCCAGCTTGTCTGGCTTGGGCGCAACCTCACAGGCGATGCCTCGAGATCGCAACTGTTCTGCCACCTGCCCGCTCATGGATCGGGACTCCTCGTCGAGAACAGCAACCAGGACCGCTGACGGAACCGCGCGGGTTGCCGCGAGCAGTCCTTTGCCAAGTAACACCGACACAAGTCGAGTGACCCCGAGCGAGATGCCAACGCCGGGATACGAAACTTTGCCGTCGGAAGCAAGCGCGTCATAGCGGCCACCCGAGCTGATGGAACCAAGCCCCTCGAAGCCCTCGAGCTCCGTCTCGTAGACCGTGCCGGTGTAGTAGTCCAGACCTCGGGCAATGCGAAGGTCAGCCAGAATCGCGCCGGGACGAAGGGTAGAGACGCCTGACACCACCCGGGCCAGTTCATCGAGGCCTTCGTCCAGGAGCGGATCGCTCACGCCCAGGGCCCGCACATCGTCGATGAACGACGTGTCACTCGACCGAATTGCCGCAAGCTTCAAGCACAAATCAATGGCCGTCTCAGACATGCCCGCCTGCTCAGTGAGCATCGTTCGCAGGGCAGGCTCGGACACTTTGTCGATCTTGTCCACCACCCGCAGCACAGCCGCCGTGTCTGTCACGCCCAGGGCCCGATAAAAACCCTCAGCGACCTTGCGATTGCTCACGTGAATAACGGACCGAGGAATTGGCAGGGCTGCAAGCAGTGCGGACATCACTACGGCCATGTCGACCTCGTAATGGAAGGCGAGGGTGTCCTTGTCGACCACATCGATGTCGGCCTGGGTGAACTCGCGGAAGCGCCCCTCCTGCGGCCGCTCTCCTCGCCACACCTTCTGAATTTGGTAGCGGCGGAATGGGAATTCGAGCTTGCCGGCGTTCTCGACGACATAGCGCGCGAAGGGAACGGTCAGATCGAAGTGCAGACCAAGCCCGGCATCAACGTCGCCTTCGGCATGAAGACGCCGAATGACGTAGACCTCCTTGTCGATCTCTCCCTTGCGGGTGAGTTCCGGCAACGGCTCAACAGCGCGCGTCTCGATCGACGCGAATCCATGGAGTTCGAATGTCCGACGAGCAGTATCGAGGATGGATTGTTCAACGATTCGACCCTCGGGCAGCCACTCGGGGAAACCAGAGAGACGGGCACCGGCCATGGCTACAACCCCGTCTTTCGCGCGGGCACGGGCCCGTGCGCCGCGAGTGCCTGCAGATAGGGATTTGAGGCTCGCTCGCGACCAATGGTGGTTTCGGGCCCATGGCCTGGAAGCACACGCATGTCATCGTCCGCGGACAGAATGACCCGGGCAAGTGAGGAGAGCATCTGCTCATGGCTGCCTCCGGGGAGATCGGTGCGGCCGATGGAGCCGGCGAAGAGCACATCGCCTGCAATCATCGTGTCATCGATCTCAAAGACCACGGAGCCCTCGGTGTGCCCCGGCGCGTGTCGGACGCGCAGGCGCATCCCGGCGAGATCCAGAACATCCTCGTCGGACACCACACGCACATCGTCTGGCTCCGTGAGTTCTAACGAGTTGCGCGTCATCGCCAGCAGCGTCTCCCGGGCCGCGACCAAACTGGTTCCGGCCGGATCAGCCAAGCGGTACCTGTCGTCTGCGTGGATTACTGCCGGAATTCCAAAGCCGGAGGCGATGGGAGCAACGGACCAAACGTGATCAATGTGCCCGTGCGTGAGCAGGACTGCCGCAGGCGCTAGTCGATGCTGCGCCACGAGGTCATGGACACCGTCGATGGAGTCCTGTCCTGGATCGATAATCACGCACGGCTCGCCTGGCCCTGCCGCCAGCACATAGCAATTGGTCGCCCACGACCCCGCGGGGAACCCGGCAACCAGCACAATCACTCCTGTCCTGTAGGCGCGTCAGCCTATCGCCGGCACCCTCCATCGCCGGGGAGCCGCATGAGGGCGAGGCGGGCGTCAGACGTACAGTGACCGCCGACAGGATCAGCCGCAACACGATCTCCGGCGACGGGGTCACCGGCAACAGGAGGCACCGTGGCGACACGCAAGCGCGAGAAGGAGCTGGCCCGCGCCAAGTACGAGCGTCAGCAGGCCCGCCGACACAAGCGGTCAGCGTCTCAGCGTGCACTCCACATCGGCATTGGCATCGCGGTCGCGGTCGTCATCGTCCTCGCGATCGTGGGGATCGGACTGGCCAATCGCAGCACGTCCCTGGAGGCCACTGCGAGCGAGGCGGCATCGCCAAGCACCTCCGCCGCCACACCTGCCACACCGGTGACCTGTACCAGCCCGGGTACCCCGCGCACGAATGTCGAGACTTTCGCGAGCGCACCGGCGACTCCCGGAACGTTGCCGACCACGATGACCTTGCGCACCAATTGCGGGGACATCGTCATTGCCCTCAATCCGAAGGCACCGAAGACCGTCGCGAGCGAGGCTTTCCTCGCACAGCAGGGCTTTTATGCGAACACCTCGTGTCATCGCCTGACGACCAACATCATCTACGTCCTGCAGTGTGGTGACCCCACGGGCGACGGATCCGGCGGCCCCGGCTACACCGTGCCCGATGAGAACCTGCCCGGAAGCGGCGACGCGAACTACCCGGCGGGTACCGTCGCGATGGCCAATGCTGGCCCAGGCACGGCGGGCTCCCAGTTCTTTCTCGTCTACCAGGATTCGACGCTGCCCCCCGACTACACCATCTGGGGCACCATCACTGAAGGCCTTGACATCGTCAAGGGGGTCGCCGCCATCGGGACAAAGAACGTCAATGGCGATGGCGCTCCCACCCAGCCGGTCTTTATTACCTCAGCCGCGGCGAGCTGAGCCGGTGCTCCGGCTAGGGTGTGCTGCTTGACCACCACCCCACCTGGAGGATCCGTGCCCGACAGCAGCGTGCCTACGCCAGCTGCCCTGCGCCCATCCACGACGACATCGGACTCCACCCGATTCGGTCGCGTCGAGGCCGATGGGACGGTCATTCTCTTGGCACCCGAAGGCGAAGTGGTCGTAGGCCAATGGGCCGCTGGCGAGCCCTCGGCCGGCCTCGCCTTCTTTGCTCGCAAGTTCGATGACCTCGTTGTCGAGATCGACCTCGTTGAGCGGCGACTCAACGATCATCGCACTCAGGCAGAGCAGGCCGCCACGGTCCTGACCAAGGTTCGCGAAGCCCTTGCCGCGCGCTCGTTCGTCGGCGACATCGCCTCGCTCGAAGCCCGATGTGATCGGCTGCAGACCGCCATCGACGCCGGACGCGTCAAGGATGCTGCCCGCAAAGCCCAACAGCGCGAGCAGGCGCTCGTATCGCGTCGGGCCTTGGCCGACGAAGCCGAGCGACTGTCGACGTCGACCGCCTGGAAGGCCACGACGGAGCGCTTTACGGCAATTGTCGAGGAATGGAAAGGCCTGCCCCGGGCCGACCGCACCACCGAGCAAGAGCTCTGGCAGCGGTTGAGTGCGGCTCGCACCGCATTCGACAAGGCGAGACGCACGCACTTCAGCGAACTCGATGCAACCCGCAAGACGTCACAGTCTCGCAAACGCGAACTCATCGCGTCAGCCGAGGCACTGGCAGCGTCCACTGATTGGTCCGGAACTCCTCGCAAGCTTCGCGATCTGATGGCTGAGTGGAAGGTCGCCCCTCGCGGTAGCAAGGCAGACGAGGACAAACTGTGGAAGCGCTTCAAGGCGGCGCAGGATGCCTTCTTCACCAACAAGACTGCTGCCGAGCACGCCGAGGAGGAAGCACTTCTGGTCAACGTGCCAGCAAAGGAAGCCCTCGTCACCGAGGCCGAAGGCCTGCTTCCCATCACGGACGCCAAGGTCGCCCGATCGGCACTGCGCCGAATCCAGGACAAGTGGGATGCGACCGGTGATCTCCCTCGCGCGACCCGCGATGCGCTGGAGACCCGCCTGCGTCGCGTCGAAGAAGCTATCCGCAAAACAGAGTCAGAATCTTGGCAGCGCACCAACCCGGAGAAGAAGGCGCGTGCGGAATCCACCGCCAATGCCTTCACCGAAGCGCTCGATCGCATGGAGTCTCAGCACTCGGCGGCGCTCGCGTCCGGCAACATGCGCAAGGCGGAGGAGCTTGCGGGTTCTATAGCCAGCACCAAGGCCCTCATCGAAGCGGCACGGGGCGCTTCGCGCTAATCGCTAGATGCGGTAGACGTCGTAGACGCCTTCGACCGTTCGCACAGCCTTGAGCACCGAGCCCAGATGCTTGGGGTCAGCCATCTCGAACGTGAATCGCGAGAGTGCGATCCGATCACGGGTGGTGGAAACCGAGGCGCTCAGGATGTTTACATGCGTGTCCGAGAGTGCCTTGGTCACGTCGGACAGCAGCCTTGCTCGATCCAGTGCCTCGACCTGAATATTCACGAGGAACACGCTGCTGGATGTGGGTGCCCACGACACCTGCACCAGACGACTCTCGTCCGCGAGCAGCTCTGCGCTGTTCGTGCAGTCACGCCGGTGCACTGAGACACCTGCACCACGGGTGACGAACCCGATGATGTCATCTCCAGGCACAGGCGTGCAGCACTTGGCGAGCTTGACCAGCACGTCGTCGGCCCCCTGGACGTCGACCCCGACGTCCACCGCCGTACGTCGCGAGTGCGATCGCGACAGAGATGGGCGGAACATCTCCGCCGCGTCATCGGCTGCCGCATCTGCTCCACCGACGGAGTCGACAAGCCGTTGCACGACGGTGCTTGCCGCAATCCGACCGTCTCCGACGGCTGCATAAAGCCCGGTGATATCAGTTGCATGAAGGTCGACGGCAATGGCCGTGAGGGCTTGATTGGACATCATGCGCTGTAGCGGCAGACCCTGTTTGCGCATGGCACGCACGATGGCGTCCTTGCCTGTCTCGATGGCCTCATCCCTGCGCTCTCGGGAGAACCAGGCTTTCATCTTGGAGCGGGCGCGCGGAGACTGCACGAAGGTCAACCAATCGCGGCTCGGCCCCGCACCCTCTGCCTTGGAGGTGAAGATCTCTACGACGTCCCCGTTGACGAGGGCTGACTCGAGCGGCACGAGCTTGCCGTTGACGCGAGCACCAACACAGCGGTGGCCCACCTCAGTGTGGACGGCGTACGCGAAGTCGACCGGGGTGGAAGATGCCGGCAGGGCGATGACATCACCCTTGGGAGTGAAGGCAAATACCTCCGTGCTACCGAGGTCGTAGCGCAGCGCGTCGAGGAATTCGTCAGGGTCCTCAGTCTCACGCTGCCATTCCAGCAACTGCCGCAGCCAGCCGAAGTCATCGGGTCCCTGCTTGCCACCCACATCCTGTTGCTTGTATCGCCAGTGGGCAGCGACACCATATTCGGCAGCGCGATGCATATCGATGGTGCGAATCTGCATCTCGACCGGGCGGCCATGCGGGCCAATCACCGTAGTGTGAAGACTTTGATACATATTGAACTTCGGCATGGCAATGAAGTCCTTGAACCGCCCCGGCACGGGACTCCATTGCGCATGGACCACACCAAGCACCGCATAGCAGTCGCGAATGCTCTCTACAAGAATTCGCACGCCGACGAGGTCGTAGATATCCGCGAAATCTCGGCCTCGGACCACCATCTTTTGATAAATCGAGTAGTAGTGCTTGGGCCGGCCTGTCACGGTGGCCTTGACCTTGCTCCGCTTCAGGTCTGCATCGATGAGGTCCACCACCGACGAAAGGTACTGATCCCGAGACGGCGCACGTTGGCTGACCAGATGAACAATTTCCTCGAACATTTTCGGATACAGGGTGGCGAAGGCGAGATCCTCAAGCTCCCACTTGACCGCATTCATGCCGAGTCGGTGCGCCAGAGGCGCATAGATTTCTAATGTCTCCCGCGCCTTCTTCTGCTGCTTCTCCTCCGACATGTACCGGATCGTGCGCATGTTGTGCAGACGATCGCCAAGCTTGATGACCAACACTCGGATGTCTCGTGCCATCGCCACAACCATCTTGCGCACGGTCTCCGCAGCACTGGTCTCCCCGTAAGTGACTTTGTCCAGCTTGGTGACACCATCGACCAACGAAGCGATCTCTTCGCCGAAGTCTTCCCTGAGCGAGTCCAATGGATAGCCGCAGTCCTCGACGGTGTCGTGGAGCAGAGCCGCGGCCAGCGTCGGGGCCGTCATACCGAGATCCGCCAGAATTGTGGCAACCGCTAGGGGATGGGTGATGTACGCCTCCCCCGATCTGCGGGTCTGTCCGCGGTGCAGCACCGAGGCAACCTCATACGAACGCTCGATGAGTTTGGTGTCGGCCTTGGGGTGATACTGGCGCAGCGTGCGCAGCAAGGGCTCCAGTTCGGGGAACGCCGGTCGAGTGCCTGCGAGGCGCGAAATGCGAGATCGAAATCCACTCGACTCCGTGCCGACCGGCGGAACCAGTGGTTCCGTTGCGATTGGCCCCTCGTAGGTCAACAGCCCTCCCGTGTCAAGGTGCTGTCATTCTACGTCCGCGGCGCAGTGGACCCGAGCAGACTCACGCCTCAGCGTGAGCGGCGAGAACGCGGTTGGCGGCGCGGCTGCTGCCGTGGACCTGACGCGACTCGCGTATCAGTGACGATGCCCGATGCCGCGGCACCTGCCGTACTGGCGACGCCACCCTGCTTGCGGCGGGCCAGGACGCGTCCGGCGAGCGCCCTCATCTCCGGCTGCCTGGACTTCAGCTGGGCCAGGAAAGGCGTCGCGATGAATATGGATGAGTAGGCGCCGGCGGCCATACCGACAGCGAGGGCGACCGCTAGGTCCAGCAGCGTCCCGGCGCCAAGAAAGCCCGCACCGACAATGATGATGGCGAGAACGGGAAGAAGTGCCACGATTGACGTGTTGATTGATCGCACCAAGGTCTGGTTGACCGCCAGGTTCGCAGCATCGTTGTAGGTCAGGATTGACTGACCGGTAATCCCCCGGGTGTTCTCCTTGACCTTGTCGAAGACCACAACGGTGTCGTACAGGGAGTAGCCGAGAATCGTGAGCAAGCCGATCACGGTCGCCGGTGTTACTTCCAGCCCGGTCACCGCATAGATGCCAATGGTGATGACGAGGTCGTGGGCCAGCGCAACAAGCGCCGCCACTGCCATACGCCATTCGAAGTAGATGGACAAGAAGATCGTGACCAGCAGCAGGAACACCAACAATCCTTGGAGTGCCTTCTTGGAGATCTCTGCACCCCAGCTTGGTCCCACCACCTGAGCCTTGATGTCTTCTTTGGCCACTCCACATGTCTTGGCCAGGCTCCCGGCAATCACCGAACTCTGGTCTGCGGACACCGGTGCCGTTTGCACGTTGATGCTGCCCGAGGCCGACTGGGTGACAATCACCTGCGACCCTGACTCAGCCTCACCGACCGCACGGGCTTCCTCGATCGAACAGGTGGCCTGAGGGATCGTGAAGGAGGCACCACCACGGAATTCGATTCCCAGATTCAGCCCGCGCAGGCCAAGGGCCAGTACGCAGATCAGCAGGATGACACCCGAGATGATGTACCAGAGGCGCTTGCGCCCTACGAAGTCGATGGAGACCTCACCGTTGTACAGGCGCCGACCTAGCCCGCCGATGCGGCTCATGCCGATCCCTCCCCTTGCGTGGTGCCAGAAGTGTCCGCGGCAACTTCGTTCGCGCCCTCAGCGCGACCTCGGGCACGACGCGACCCAGAGATGGTGCCCAGAACACTCGCGCCACCGAGACGGCTTGGATCCAGCCCCGTCCACTTCGAGCCCTTCTGCATCCAAGTCGAGCGGCCAAGGATCACCACGAGCGGGTGTGTGAAGAGGAAGGCGACCACGACGTCGATGATCGTGGTCATTCCTAGGACAAAGGCGAACCCACGCACACTTCCGACCGACAGGAAGTACAGGACAGCTGCCGCAAGGATGGAGACGAAGTCCGCGGCCAACAGCGTGCGTCGAGCGCGCACCCAACCTGAATCCGCGGCCACCCGTAGCGAACGGCCATCCCGAATCTCATCTCGAATTCGCTCGAAGTACACGATGAACGAATCCGCGGTGATGCCGATCGCCACGATGGCGCCGGCAACTCCGGCCAGTGTGAGGGTCAGGCCGATGGTCTTGCTCAGCACGATGAACAGCAGGAAGGTGACCAAGCCTGCGATCACCAAAGACAGGACCGCGATGATGCCCAGGACTCGGTAATAGATCAGGAGATAGATCATGACGAGCGTCAGACCGATGAGGCCTGCAAGAATTCCTGCCCGAAGTTGGTCACTGCCCACGGTCGGAGACACCGTGGTGATGTCTACCGGCTCCAGCGTCACTGGGAGCGCGCCGTACTTCAAGATGCTCGCGAGGTCCTTGGCCTCTTGCGCCGTGAAGTTGCCCTGGATTTCGGCCTGGCCTCCGAGAATCGGTTCATTGAACCGCGGAGCCGAGACGACAACGCCATCAAGCACGATCGCGAAAGCGTTACAGGGGTTGGCCCCCTGGGCCCCACACTCGGGAAGTGCCGTCAACTGCCTCGATGCATCGGCCAAGGCCTTGGCGCCTTCGCTGTCAAATGTCAACGAGACCGTCCAGCCGATGCCATTCTGCGGCAGTGCTGCCGTGGCCCCGGTGACGTTGGTTCCCTTGATGAAAGCCGGCTGGAGGTTGTACTTGGCCGTTCCATCACGCTCACAGGTACCCAGCCACAGGACCGGGTCATCAGGCCGACCACCCGCGTAGTTCTGCGGATTCGTGCAATCAAGCGCGGCAACCTGCGACTGGAATGCGTCTGAGTTGTCCTTGCTCTGCACGAGTAGCACCGGTGCAGCTGACTCCGACGCCACGGGCGCAGGCGTGACGGCTGCCGAGGCACTCGATGTCGGACTCGCGGATGCTGATGCACTGGGCGAGGTGGCCAACTTCAGTGCACGTCCCGACGGGCTCGCACTCGCGGATGCACTTGCGGATGCACTCGCGGATGCACTCGCGGATGCACTCGCGGATGCACTCGCGGATGCACTCGCGGATGCACTCGCGGATGCACTCGCGGATGCACTCGCGGATGCACTCGGCACACTGGGCACCGCCGTGGCTGAGGAAGGCGGATAGAGACCCCACACCGGAC
>Ga0114968_10003076_pt1 | contig 12593 bp, 10 predicted proteins | sample M_130807_EF_Meta_FD_87020 | JGI IMG/M metagenome (GOLD analysis project Ga0114968, IMG submission 87020) | Freshwater microbial communities from Lake Montjoie, Canada to study carbon cycling - M_130807_EF_MetaG | ecosystem: Environmental > Aquatic > Freshwater > Lake | place: Lake Montjoie... | reverse complement strand
CCCGATCCGCATCGCGTGCCAGCGCCGCATCGAGAATCAGCTTGTGCTCGTTGGCCGACTGGGCGCGCGGAAACGGTCGGGTCTTGAGCGACAGCATCCGGTAACGCTGGCTTTGCTCATACATGGCCTGCCGGAACAGCAGCAACCAGCGCGAGCCGCAATTGGCGATGAGCGCCGTGTGGAACTCCTCGTTATAGCGTTCCCAATCCGCGCCCCAACGGTCGGGATCATCTTCCACCACCGCCTCGACCCGCGAGAGTTTGTGATAGCAGCCAACGATTTGTGCCTCCCATTCGAGATCGGCACGGGCAATCGACTGGCGCAGGGCGTGACATTCCAGCAATTGCCGCATTTGTGTGATGTCGCGCAAATCCTCGATCGATACAGGCGGCACGGTGAAACCGCGCTGCCCCTCGGCCACCACCAGACCATCGGAGGCCAGCCGCGACAGGGTTTCGCGCATGGTGTTGACGCTGACCTCGTAGGATTTGCTCAAGCCTTCCAGCTTCAGTTTCGCACCGGGCTCCAGCGTCCCCATGATCACATCGCGCCGCAAGCGGTCGTAGAGTTGCGCGGTCAGCGTGCCCGAAGAATCGGCCTTGGAATGGTCCGTTTTGGAATGGTCATCACTCACGTTTCTGTCCCTCATGGTCTGCCGCGCGTCGGAAGCGAAATTAAATCGATCATGACTGCAATTCAAGCATTGCCGCAAAATTAAAAAAAAGATATGAGATTTATAGAAATCTAGGAGATTAAAAAATGTTCGCGTGGTCCATCGCTACCGTCTGTCTGGGCGGAACATTGGAAGGCAAGCTGTCAGCCATTGCCAAAGCCGGTTTTCGTGCTGTCGAATTGTTCGAAAATGATCTGACCTTCTTCAATGGCCGGCCCGGCGATGTCAGGCGCATGGCGGATGATCTGGGCCTGTCGATTGTCGCCCTGCAGCCGATGCGCGATTTCGAGGGCATGCCCGCCCCCGCCCGCCTGCGCAATTTCGAGCGCGCCGAACGCAAATTCGACCTGATGGATGAATTGGGTGTCAATCTGCTGTGCCTGTGCTCCAATGTGAGCCCCGAAGCCATCAACAACGATGCGCAGGCCGCCGCCGATCTGGCCGAACTGGCCGACCGCGCCGGTGCGCGCGGTTTGCGGATCGGTTACGAGGCGCTGGCTTGGGGCACCCATATCAAGGACTGGATGCAGGCCTGGCATCTGGTGGAAATGGCCGACCGTCCCAATCTCGGGCTGGTGCTGGACAGCTTCCATGCCTGTGTGCGCGGCAATCCGATTGCGCCGATAGCCGATCTGCCCGGCGACAAGATCGCGCTGGTGCAGGTGGCCGATGCGCCGGGTCTGTTGATGGATGCACTGGCTTTGAGCCGCCACCACCGCTGTTTCCCCGGTCAGGGCGATCTGCCCGTCGATGCCTTTATCGAGGCCTGTCTGGCCACCGGCTATCGCGGTCCGGTCTCGCTCGAAATTTTCAATGACCAGTTCCGTGGCGCCCTGCCTGCCCAGATCGCGCTGGATGGCATGCGTGCGCTCGAGGCTTGCGCGGAACGTATCGCCAAAACCGGCCACACGCCCGACATCGAGCGCCTGCCCGGCGCGCATCTGCCCGCACCGAGCACGGTGTCCAAGGTCGAATTCGTCGAATTCGCCACTTCCGGTCCAGAAAGCGACCAGCTCGAAACCGTTTTGCGCGGCTTGGGCTTCCACAGGGTTGCACAACACCGCTCCAAGGACGTGGTGCTGTTGCGGCAGAACGGCGTCAACATCGTCATCAACCGCGAGCGTGACGGCTTTGCCCATTCCTTCTATCTGGTCCACGGCACCTCGGTCTGCGCCATGGCCTTTGCTGTCGACAATGTCACCCAGACGCTCGACCGCGCCAATGCCTTGGGGGCGACCACCTATCATGGCCGGATCGGAGCGGGCGAGGCGACCATTCCGGCCGTGCGCGGGGTTGAAGGCAGTCTGATCTATCTGATTTCCGATACGCCGGAAGGTCTTGGTTTCTGGGAGCGTGATTTCGTGTTCGAGCCATCGGCGCAAACGGATGGACCGATCACCGGCATCGACCATCTGTCCAACACCGTGCGGCGTCCCGAATTTTTCACATGGCTGACCTTCTACAAGGCGGTTCTCGGTTTCGAGGATGTGCCGCAGGTGGAAGTGGCCGATCCCTATGGCGCGTTCTACAGCCGCTGCGTGCGAACACCCAACCGCTCGGTGCAGATTCCGTTGAACGTGTCGGATGGCGGGGCCACCGTGCTGGCGCGTTTCCTCGATGCGACATCGGGCTCGGGCGTGCAGCAAATCGCCTTTGAAACTCCCGATATTTTCGGCTTCGTCGAAAAGGCCCGTTCGGAAGGCGTCACTTTCCTGCCGATTCCGGACAATTATTATGCCGATCTGGCGGCGCGGTTCGATCTGGATCCCGCTTTGCTGGAGCAGATGCGCAGTCTCGGCATTTTGTATGACCGCAGCGCAAGCGGCGAATTCTTCCATATCTATACAGAATCCTTCGATGACCGCTTCTTCTTCGAAGTGCTGGAGCGGCGCGATTACGATCTGTTCGGCGCGGCCAATACGCCGGTGCGTCTGGTGGCACAGGCCCGCTCGCAAGACGCCCGCCGTGCCATCAGCTGAAAACGTTCAACCACGGGAGTTCGCCCCCGTGGTATTGGATATCCTGCCTCAAGCCTGACGGGCCGCGATGGCACCGGCAATCGCCAGTGTGCGGCGGCCCATTTCGGCATGCATCAATTCGACCATCCGCCCGCCGACCGTGATCACGCCCTTGGAGCGGTTTTCGGCCAGATCGAAGGCGGCGACAATGGCGCGCGCCTGTTCGACTTCATGCTCGGACGGAGCAAAGACCTGATTGGCCGGAGCAATCTGGTTGGGGTGGATCAGTGTCTTGCCGTCCATCCCCATATCGCGGCCTTCCTCGCATTCGCGGATCAATCCGGCCTCGTCCTGCAAGCCGTTATAGACCCCGTCGAGAATATCCAGACCACAGGCGCGCGCGGCCGCCACCGCGGTCGACAACCAGCCCAGCATCGGCTGGCGTCCGGCGGTCAGGCGGGCACGGGTCTCTTTGGCCAGATCATTGGTGCCCAGCACAAAGCAACTCAACCGGCTGGCGGGCATAGCGGCGGTGGCGGCAATGTCGGCAAGGTTCAAAATCGCCAGCGGCGTTTCGATCATGATCCACAATCTGGTGGGGGCGGCAACACCGGCCGCAGTGAGGGCAGCCTCGCAACGGGCGACTTCAGCGGCAGTGGAGATTTTGGGAAACAGGATCGCATCAGCCCCCGCTTTGGCCGCAGCGACGACATCTGCCTGTCCCCAGACAGTATCAAGCCCGTTGACGCGCAAAATCACTTCGCGGCTGCCGAACCCGCCCGCAGCAATCGCCGCGCAGGCCTGCTCGCGCGCCAGCTCTTTGGCGTCGGGGGCCACCGCATCTTCCAGATCGATGATGATGCCGTCGGCATCCAGCACCTTGGCCTTTTCAAGCGCGCGGGCATTCGAAGCCGGCATATAGAGCACACTGCGGCGGGGTCTGAGAGAAGCGGACATGGGACATTCCTTGCTGGGCCAATCTGTTGCGTCAAAATAGCGCGAAATCCGCGCCTGTCATGTGACCAAAAGTTCTAGGGCGGGGCCATGATCCGGCCTATTCAACTAATAGGTCTCTTTACCTTGCGCGGACACCACGCGCAGACTGGCCCGCAGCAAAAAGGATACAGACGGTGCGGATCGCGTTTTGTGCGGATATTCACGGCAATCGGGCGGCGTTTGAAGCCTGTTTGCGCGAGTGCGAGCGGCGCGGGTTTGACCAGATGGTCATTTTGGGAGATGTGGTCGGCTACGGCCCCGATCCGCAATGGTGCACCGATCAGGTCCGCGAGTTGCAAGCCAAAGGGGCAGTGGTGGTGCGCGGCAACCATGATGCCGCCTTGGTCGAGGGCACCGCCAGCATGAACGAGCTGGCGCGCACTGCCATTGCATGGACGCTGACCCAACTCGACAGTGCGTCCATTGAGTATCTGTCCAGACTGCCGCTGTCGCATCGGCAGGAGGACCGGCTCTATGTCCATGCCAATGCCTGGGCGCCTGCTTTGTGGGACTATATCAATTCCCCGCGCGAGGCCGAGCGCTCGATGCGGCTGACCGATGCCCGTCTGAGTTTTTGCGGCCATACCCATGTGCCCCTGCTCTATCACATGAGTGCCAAACGCCCGGCCTCTGCCTTCACACCGCTGACCGGAAAGGCGATTCCGCTGTCGACCATCCGGCGTTATTTGATGGTGGTGGGGGCGGTCGGACAGCCGCGTGACCGCAATCCGGCGGCGTGCTGGGCCTTGTATGATACGGCCAAGCGCGAATACACCATTTACCGAACCTCTTATGACATTGAATTGACAGCCCGAAAAATCAGGGAGACCGCCATGCCGCAAGCCATGATCGAGCGTCTCGCCAAACGGCTGTTTGCGGGGAGTTGAGCATGGAAAGCCATCGTTTGCATGCCGGTCGGGTGATCGACGGGTTCAAGCTGGTCGAATTGGTCCATACCGGCGGCATGGCCGCTTTGTGGTCCGTCACCAAACCGGGCGAACCGCGCGCCATGCTGATGAAAGTGCCGTTTCTGGGTGAAGGCGACGACCATTCAGCCATTATCGGTTTTGAAATCGAGCATATGATTTTGCCGCGCCTGAGCGGACCGCATGTGCCTGCGGTGATTGCGGTGGGTGATTTTGCCGTGCTGCCGCATCTGGTGATCGAACGGCTGCCGGGCAAATCGCTCGATTCCCGCCTCAAGGATGCGCCATTGTCGCCCGAAGATGTGTGCTGGCTGGGCGCAAAAATCGCCACAGCCTTGCAAGACATCCACCGCCAGCATGTCATCCATCTCGATGTCAAACCCGCCAATATCATGCTGCGCGACAGCGGCCCTGCGGTGATGATCGATTACGGACTGTCGCGCCACGACGAATTGCCCGATCTGCTGGCCGAAGAGTCCGATCTGCCGATCGGTACCAGCGCCTATATGGCGCCCGAACAGGTGCTGGGAATCCGTTCCGATCCGCGCAGCGATATTTTTGCGCTCGGCGTGGTGCTGTATGAAATGACCAGCGGTGAAAAGCCGTTCGGCAATCCCTCGACCCGCGCGGGCATGCGCCAGCGGCTCTATCACGAACCACGCCCTTTGCGGGCCCTGCAACCGCATATCGCGCCATGGCTGCAGGAAATCATTCTGAAATGTCTGGAGGTCGATCCCGATGACCGCTTCCAGACCGCAGGGCAACTGGCCCATGACCTGCGCAATCCCGATCAGGTGGTGCTGACCGGGCGCGCGGCGCGGGTCAAATCGCCCGGTCTCGTCAAACGTGTCAAAAACTGGTGGCAGGGACAAAACCGCGTGATCGCCCCGCCGATGCGGGTGGCGGACCGGCTCGACAAGGCCCCCATCATCATGTGTGCGCTGGATTTTTCGGTCGACGAGGCCGATGCCATCACGGATGCCGTCAAGCGGTTGGTGCGGCGTTTGCTGGAAACCGATCCCGGGGCGCGTCTGGTCTGTCTGACCGTGCTGAAAACCTCGCTGGTCAAACTCGACGAGGCACTCGATCAGGGCGGGCGCAACATCTATCTCAAGCGGCTGGTTGCCCTGAAAGAATGGGCGCGCAGCCTCGATTTGCTGGAAGAAAGCGTCAGCTTCCATGTGATCGAGGCGGTGGATCCCGCCCAAGCCATTCTTGATTATGCGAGCTTTAACGGGGTCGACCACATTGTCATGGGCGCGCGCGGCCATTCGACGCTCAGACGCTATCTCGGCAGCGTCTCCTCGCGGGTCGTGGCCGAAGCGTCATGTTCGGTCACGGTCGTGCGGTTGACACACGCTCACGACCAATCCGCAGAGCCTAGGGATCAGGACGCGCCAAGCGGCGGATAGGCATGCACGGTGCCATGTCTGTCACGCACCGACGCGCTGTCGGCTGACAGAATGGTCACGGCATCGGACAGAACCGCGACTTTTCCGTGCCCGCCCGGAATATCGAGCACATAAGTGGGTTGCGCCAAGCCGGACAGGTGGCCGCGCAGGCCCTCGACCAGCGCTTTGCCCTCCGACAGACCGAGGCGGAAATGTCCGGTGCCCGGTGCCAGATCGGGATGGTGCAGGTAATAGGGGCGGATGCCGTGCTCGACAAACCCGCGCATCAGCGCAACCAGCGTGGCGGTTGTGTCATTGATACCCTTGAGCAGAACGCTCTGGCTCAACAGGCCGATCCCCGCCTCGCGCAGTATCCCGCAGGCTCTGGCAAAGGCAGGGGTGAATTCCCGCGGATGATTGGCGTGAATGGCCACCCAATTGGCCTTGCCCGAAGCGGCCAGTGCTTGCGCCAGATCGGGGGTGATGTGGTCGGGCGAGACGACCGGCACGCGCGAATGCCAGCGGATGGTCTTGATATGGGGAATTTGGGCCAAGCTCTCCACCACCTGCCGCAGGCGGCGCGGTGACAGGATCAGCGGATCACCGCCGGTGACAACCACTTCCCAGATCGACGGGGTATCGGACAGATAAATGATGGCTTGCGCAAATTGCTCTGCACTCAACCCCTCGCCTTTGTCGGGACCGACCATTTCGCGGCGGAAGCAGAAACGGCAATAGACCGGACAGATCGCCACCAGCTTCAGCAAGGCCCGATCGGGATAGCGATGCACAATGCCCGCACAGGGGCTGAAGGCATGGTCGCCGACCGGATCATCCAATTCAAGCGCGCTTGCATGCCCTTCTGCCTCCGACGGGATAAATTGTCTGGCAATCGGATCTTCGCGATCATCGGGATCGATCAAATCCAGCATCGGTGCGGTCACCGCAATCGCATAACGGGCGGCAATCGGGGCCAGCGCGTCCTGCCGGTCCGCCGGAATCAGCCCGTGTTCGGCCAGTTGGGCAAGCGAATGGGCGGATTTTTGCGGTTTGGTCATCACAGAGTCCGGTCGGGTTCAGGCCGAAAATGGCGCAAGCGGTGTCCATAGCACATCATCAATGCGCGGTGCACCGGTCAGCAGCATCACCAGACGGTCAAATCCCAAAGCGATGCCCGAAGTGTCGGGCATCAAGGCCAGAGCGGCCAGCAAATCCTCGTCGACCGGATAGGTCTCGCCGTAAATATGCTGCTTGAGGGCCATATCTTCTTCAAACCGGCGACGCTGCTCGACGGGATCGGTCAATTCGCCGAAGCCATTGGCGAGTTCTACGCCGCAGGCATAGAGTTCGAACCGTTCTGCCACCCGCGGATCGTCAGGACACGGACGGGCCAGGGCCGCCTCATGCACCGGATAGTGATAGAGAATGGTGGCGCGGTCATGGCCCAAATTCGGCTCGATCCTGTCAACCAGAATCCGGCTGAACAGATCCGACCAACTGTCATCTTCGGCCACGCGGATCGATTGTCTCTGCGCCGAGCGCGCCAGAATGGCCGGATCGGGCACGCCGTCGGGCGTGCTGGCCAGCAAGTCGATATCGGCATAACGCGCAAAGGCCTCCTGCACGCTCAGCCGTTCGGGCGGCCGGAACGGATCGGCCAGCCTGTCGCGAAACCGCAATTGCGTGCTGCCACAGGCTGTGGCGGCCTGTTGCAACAGATGCGCACAATCCTCCATCAAATCGTCGAGCGAAGCCCCGACCCGATACTATTCCAGCATGGTGAATTCGGGCGCATGCAGCACACCGCGCTCGCGGTCGCGAAACACCCGCGCAAAATCGAAAATGCGGGTTTCTCCGGCGGCCAGCAGCTTCTTGCAGGCAAATTCGGGGGAGGTATGCAGATAAAGCGGCTCGATCCCGCCGTCATGGCGGCGCAATTGCACCGGCACCCCGTGCAGATGGGTCTCGTTGCCGGGCGAGATTTGCAACTGTCCGGCTTCGACCTCGGTAAAGCCTTGCGCCTCGAACCAGCCGCGCAGCGCGGATTTGACCGCATTGCGCGCCAGCAACAGCGGACGGCGGTCACGGTGCTTCACGGGCACCCAAAACGGCGAAACATCACTCATCACACGTCCCGATCACACAAAGCCTGTTGTCAATGGTACCATCAATTAAGGCAAAAAGTGATTTTACACTGGCAACATCCGGTCGAATATGGGAAAAGCGCGCGCGCAGTATGGTTTGTTGCTGCACGGATTTTATCTGCCAGAGATCGTTCGATGCCCGCGCATGAGACGGGCCCAAGCCAAGGATGAGTAACGTGAAGGTCATCGCCAGTTCGCTTCGCAAGGGCAATATTGTTGAAAAGGACGGACATCTCTATGTCATCCTGACAGCAGAAAACATCCATCCCGGTAAGGGCACGCCCGTGACCCAGCTTGATATGCGCCGGATCAGTGACGGCGTCAAAGTGTCGGAACGCTACCGCACCACCGAACAGGTCGAACGCGCCTTTGTCGAGGACAAGGATTACAACTTCCTCTACGAGGATTCCGACGGCTTCAATTTCATGAACAATGAAAATTACGATCAGGTCTCGGTGTCCAAAGATGTGGTGGGGGACCGCGCTCCCTTCCTGCAGGAAGGCATGAAGTGCATCCTGTCGGTTTACGAGGGCAATGCCGTCTCGATCGAACTGCCGGCCCGCATGGTGCTGGAGATCGTCGACACCGAGCCGACCATGAAGGGCCAGACGGCCTCCTCCTCTTTCAAGCCCGCCAAGCTCTCGAATGGCGTGCGCACCATGGTGCCACCCCATATTGCTGTCGGCACCCGCGTGGTCATCATGACCGAAGACGCCTCCTACGTCGAACGCGCCAAGGATTGACGTCCCGATGGTCCTTGCGGGGCCCGCAAGGACACGATGACACAAGGGGTTTTTCATGCGTGCTTTGCTCGATGTCGTGCTGATGGCGCTGGAACTGTTCAGCTGGATGATCATTGCTTCGGCGGTGCTGAGCTGGCTGATCGCCTTCAGTGTCATCAATATGTGCAATGATTTCGTGCGCTCGGTCTGTCAGGGGCTTTATCGCATCACCGAACCGGTGATGCGGCCCTTGCGGCGGGTGCTGCCCTATATGGGCGGCGTCGACCTGTCTCCGATTGTCGTGCTGCTGGCGATCATGTTCCTCGAAAAAGTGATCGTCTATTACATCTATCCCAACGTCTTTTAATGACGGTCGCGCATGGTTGATCCGCTTGCAGCCTGCCGCCTTTGCCCCGATGGACTGATGGTGTCGGTTCGCCTCACACCCAAAGGCGGCCGCGATGCGCTCGACGGTTTGAGCGAGCTGGCCGATGGACGTGTCGTGTTGAAAGCGCGGGTGCGCAGCGCACCGGAGAATGGCGAGGCCAATGCGGCCCTCGAAGCATTGCTCGCCAAAGCCTGCGCCACCGGTAAAAGCCATGCCAGCGTCACCACAGGCGCGACCAGCCGCCTTAAAACAGTGATGATTTCGGGTCAGCCCGACCTGCTGCTGGCCGCCCTGCACAAAAGCCTCAGCGACAAAGGATCACCCGTATGACCGCACAATTGATTGACGGCACCGCCATTGCAGCACATCTGCGCGCCAAAGTGGCCGATTATGCAGCCGATATTCTGGCGCGCCATCATGTGGTGGCCGGCCTTGCGGTGGTTCTGGTCGGCTCCAATCCGGCATCGCAGGTCTATGTCCGTTCCAAGATCAAAATGACCAAGGAAGCGGGCTTGAATTCGATCGAGCATGTGTTGCCCGAAACCGCGACACAGGCGGAATTGCTGGCTGTGGTGTCGGCGCTCAATGCCGACCCTGCCGTGGATGGCATACTGGTCCAACTGCCTCTGCCTGCCCATCTCGATGCGGATGGCGTGATTGCCGCGATTGATCCGGCCAAGGATGTCGACGGCTTCCACCCGATCAATGCGGGGCGGTTGATGACCGGCACCGGCGGCTTGGTGCCCTGCACGCCGCTGGGCAGCCTCAAACTACTGCAATCGGTCAGGTCCGATCTGGCGGGGCTGGAAGCCGTGGTGGTCGGACGTTCCAACATTGTCGGCAAGCCGATGGCGCAATTGCTGCTGGCCCAAAGCTGCACGGTCACCGTGGCCCATTCCAAAAGCCACGATCTGCCGGCCATTTGCCGCCGCGCCGATATTCTGGTGGCCGCTGTCGGGCGTCCCGAAATGATCAAAGGGGACTGGATCAAGCCGGGGGCGATTGTGATCGATGTCGGCATCAACCGCGTGCCCGACCCTGCAAAGGGCGAGGGAAAAACACGGCTGGTCGGCGATGTCGATTTTGCCTCCGCGCTCGGACAAGCGGGCTATATCACCCCCGTGCCCGGCGGTGTCGGCCCGATGACGATTGCCTGCCTGCTGGCCAATACAATGACGGCCGCAGCCCAACGGCGCGGCTGGCCCGACCCCGCGCTGTAGGCGCTTCTCCTCATGTCTCTCTGACAGGCTGATTCTGTCCTGATTCGGACAGGGTCCGTTCGCGTTCCTGCACGGTTTGTCCCGAACAAGGATTTGCGAACGCTTGGCTTTTACCACTTGTTAACGCTGTTCACAGCCGGGGATAACCCAAGCTGTGAATTGTGTTGCCCGTCACCGGCAATGATGGGCCCAAACGCATCCTCGCGATTCGGACATGGCCTGTTCACGCTCGGGCCTGTTCTGTCCCGATCAGGGACCGGACCGAGAGGCGGTATTAATTGCCTATTAACCATCTCACGGCTTCGGCCTTGCCAGCCGGATGAATCACCCCGTCAAAACCGGCTATCCCGATTCGGACATGGCTTGTTCACTCTCGGGCCCGATCTGTCCCGGACAGGGATCGCACAGCCATGCCGCTTTAAGGACTGGTTAACCATCCAGGGACTTCGGACTTGCCTGTTTCTTGAATCAACGGGCCAAAGCCAGCAATCCCGATTCGGACATGACCTGTTCCCGCTCGCCCCCGATCTGTCCCGAACGTGGATCGGGCAGTGATCCGGTATTAAGCATTGATCAACCATGACAAGGCTTTCTCCTTGCCACGACAGCGGATCAGCAGGCTGAAGCCGGCAATGCCGATTCGGACATGGCTTGTTCCGGTTTCAGGCGGACTTGTCCCGATCAGGGACAGGATTTTCACGAGACCGATTTTTTCACAATCCGCACGATATCCTTCATGATGGCATCCATCGCGTAATCTTTCGGCGTGTAAATCGCCGCAACGCCGATATTGCGCAGCACATTTTCATCATCGGGCGGGATAATACCGCCAACCACGACCGGAATGTCGGCCAGACCGGCATTGCGCATCCGCGCCATCACATCGCGCACCAAAGGCACATGCGAGCCCGACAGGATCGACAGGCCGACCACATGGGCTTTGGTGGCCAGTGCTTGCGCGACGATCTCCTCGGGGGTTAACCGTATCCCCTCATAGGTAACATCGAAGCCGACATCGCGGCCGCGCAAGGCAATTTGCTCGGCACCATTGGAATGGCCGTCGAGTCCCGGTTTGCCCACCACCATGCGGGGCGTTGCACCCAGCAATTCGGCCAGATCGGCAACCACCATCCGGACATCATCGGCGGCGGGATCGGTGCGCGTATCCACTGTCACACCGGTCGGAGCGCGGTAGCGGCCAAACACCTGCCGCAGGGTCTCGCCCCATTCGCCGGTGGTCACCCCGACTTTGGCGCATTGGATGGAGGCTTCCATGATATTGCTGTCGGAGCGTGCCGCCTGTTCGAGATCCAACAAGGCTTGCGCCACCTGTCCGGCATCGCGCTTGGCGCGCCACTCCCTGATGCGCAAGACCGCATCGGTTTCCACCTGTTCGGGGACGGTCATCACCGTGCCTTCGCCAGCGGTCAGCGGTGATTGCTCGCTGTCACCCCAACGGTTGACGCCGACGACAACCTGACGGCCCGATTCGATTCCGGCAATCCGGCGGGCATTGGATTCGACCAAAGCCCGCTTCATCAAGCCCTGTTCGATGGCGACCACCGCACCACCGGCAGCATCGATGTCGGCCAAGGCCGAACGGGCCGCTTCCTTCAACTGCGCAACCTTGCGTTCGATTTCAACCGAACCATCAAAAATATCGCCATACTCAAGCAGATCGGTCTCGTAGGCCATCACCTGCTGCATCCGCAACGACCATTGCTGGTCCCACGGACGCGGCAGGCCGAGCGCTTCGTTCCATGCCGGCAATTGCACCGCACGGGCGCGGGCGCGTTTCGACAGCACCACAGCCAGCATCTCGATCAAAATCCGGTAGACGTTGTTTTCCGGTTGCTGTTCGGTCAAGCCCAGTGAATTGACCTGCACGCCATAACGGAACCGCCGGTGCTTTTCATCGGTAACCCCGTAACGGTCACGGGTAATCTCATCCCACAGCTCCGTGAAAGCGCGCATCTTGCATAATTCGGTGACAAACCGCATGCCCGCATTCACGAAGAAGGAAATCCGCCCGACAATCCCGCCGAAGGTCTCATCGCTGAACTGGCCCGAGGCCTTCACTTCGTCGAGCACCGCAATTGCTGTCGCCAGCGCAAAAGCCAATTCCTGCACGGGCGTCGCGCCTGCTTCCTGCAAATGGTAGGAACAGACATTGGT
>Ga0114968_10003073_pt1 | contig 12598 bp, 5 predicted proteins | sample M_130807_EF_Meta_FD_87020 | JGI IMG/M metagenome (GOLD analysis project Ga0114968, IMG submission 87020) | Freshwater microbial communities from Lake Montjoie, Canada to study carbon cycling - M_130807_EF_MetaG | ecosystem: Environmental > Aquatic > Freshwater > Lake | place: Lake Montjoie... | reverse complement strand
TGGTTTCCAATCGCAATTGAACTTCCGCCTTGTGTGAACTGTCCTGCTTGATATCCAATCGCAACCGAAGTATCTTGTTGATTTGAGTAACCTGCTTGATATCCAATCGCAACCGCGTATGTTCCTTGTGAACCCTGCCCTGCTTGGTACCCGATTGCGACGGCTTGGATTTGTTGCGAATAATTACCTGCTAAATAACCAATAGCAACCGAACCTGTTCCTTGTGAGCCCTGACCTGCTTGAAATCCAATTGCGACTGCTTGGGTTCCTTGGGATACCTGTCCTGCTTGATACCCGATAGAAACAGCCCCTGACCCTTGAAACCATTGACCTGCTTGGAACCCATCCGAAACTGTATTAAACCCCTGTGAATACTGTCCTGCTCCTGCGCCAACCGCGACTGCTTGGGCACCTTGCGAATAATTACCTGCGCTATTTCCTATCGCAACCGCGTTTGTTCCTTGTTTAGAATTACCTGCTCCTGTTCCAACCGCAACCGCACCTGTTTGTTGTGCTGTATTTCCTGCTTGAAATCCAACAGCAACTGTATTAAACCCCTGCGAATACTGTCCTGCTCCTGCTCCAACCGCTGTTGCGAATTGTCCTTGAGAATAATTAGCTGCGTAGTATCCAATCGCAACGGTTTGTTGTCCTTGTGAAAACTGACCCGCATTTGAACCAATAGAAACACTGTAAAGTCCTTGAGTTATTTGTCCTGCTTGAAACCCAATCGCGACTGCTTGTTGTCCTTGATTTGAGAAACCGGAATTATTTCCAATCGCAATAGCGTTGTTTCCTTGAGAAATATTACCTGCGTTACCACCAATCGCAACAGCACGCAGACCTTGTGAATAATTACCTGCGTTTTCTCCAATCGCAACTCCGTTTACTTGAAAATATCGTCCTGCTGCAGTTCCAATCGCGACTCCATTTTGAAATTGTGAATATTGTGCTGCTTGATATCCAATCGCGACTGCTTGGGTACCTTGTGAATAATTACCTGCGGTGCTTCCAATCGCAACCGAAAGTTTACTTTGTGAATATTGTCCGGCACTATCTCCAATTGCGACTGATTGTTGTCCTTGATTTGTTTGTCCTGCTTGATAACCGATAGCAACAGAATATGTTCCTTGTGTTCGTTGACCTGCTTGGAAACCAATCGCGACTGCTTGGGTTCCTTGTGAATAATTACCTGCTAAATATCCGAGAGCAACCGCGCCGGTTCCTTGTGTATACTGACCCGCAAAACCACCAATATTTATATTTGTATCTCCTACAGCCCACGCACTTGGAATAGAATTCGTATTCCAATATATATAATCACCATAGTTAATTCCAGTAACGCCAATCACACCGGATGGTCCTGTATTACCAGTTGGACCTGTATTTCCTGTTGGACCTGTATTTCCTGTTGGACCTGTATTACCTGTTGGACCTGTATTGCCTGTTGGACCTGTAGGTCCTGTATTGCCCGTTGGTCCTGTATTACCCGTTGGTCCTGTATTACCCGTTGGTCCTGTTGGTCCTGTATTTCCAGTTGGACCTGTATTTCCTGTTGGTCCTGTATTGCCTGTTGGACCTGTATTTCCTGTTGGTCCTGTATTTCCTGTTGGCCCGGTATTTCCTGTTGGTCCTGTATTACCAGTTGGACCTGTATTACCAGTTGGTCCTGTATTTCCTGTTGGTCCTGTATTACCAGTATTACCTGTTGGACCTGTATTACCTGTTGGTCCTGTAGGTCCTGTATTACCAGTTGGTCCTGTATTACCTGTTGGACCTGTATTACCAGTATTACCTGTTGGTCCTGTATTACCAGTAGGTCCTGTATCGCCAGTAGGTCCTGTATTACCAGTTGGTCCTGTATATCCAGTTGGTCCTGTATCACCAGTAGGTCCTGTATCGCCAGTAGGTCCTGTATCGCCAGTAGGTCCTGTTTCACCTGTTGGTCCTGTATCGCCAGTTGGTCCTGTATTACCAGTTGGTCCTGTATATCCAGTTGGTCCTGTATCACCAGTAGGTCCTGTATCGCCAGTAGGTCCTGTATCGCCATTAGGTCCTGTATATCCAGTAGGTCCTGTTTCACCAGTAGGTCCTGTTTCACCAGTTGGTCCTGTTTCGCCAGTTGGTCCTGTATATCCAGTTGGACCTGTTTCACCAGTAGATCCTGTATCTCCAGTATGACCTGTTGCTCCAGTTTGACCTGGTGAAAGGGATGGATATATACCATAAGTCCCTGTATAACCGGTAACTCCTGTTGGTCCTCCTCCTGTTGCGCCAGTTCCAGCAATCATTCCAAACATTCCATATTGAGTAATAAAAACCGTATTGCCCAAATCTGGATTAGGACTCGAAGGAATAATATTTGGGTTAACATTTTGAACAGAAAATATGCCAATCCCTGCTAATGCTGGATAATTATCTGATATTTGTGTAGGACACGTCTCAAAACTTAATGCCGCACCACCTATATATGATGTTGCTGCCCCAACATAACTTTTTATCCACGGCGTTTCCCATGTTCCTAGACTATAGTTAGAGATATTTTGACCCTCTTTGTTTTGAGTGTAAGGTCCCCCAGGCACCACATTTGTCGAAAATCTAAAATTGTTAGCGCCATCATATTGTGCTAATGATGTATCATAAATATTATTATCTGAACCATAAATTAACAAATTTCCAGACATATCTTGAGGAAGTGCCGTATATATAGGTATTGAACCAGTTGGACCAGTTGGTCCTGTATCGCCAGTTGCTCCTGTATCGCCGGTTGGTCCAGTTTCTCCGGTTGGTCCTGTTGGTCCTGTATCGCCTGTTGGTCCGGTTGGACCTGTTGGACCTGTATTGCCAGTTGGTCCTGTATCGCCTGTTGGTCCTGTATCGCCTGTTGGTCCGGTTTCTCCGGTTGGTCCAGTATAACCAGTTGGACCTGTATCACCTGTTGGTCCGGTTTCCCCGGTTGGACCAGTTGGACCTGTATCACCTGTTGGTCCGGTTTCCCCGGTTGGTCCGGTTTCCCCGGTTGGTCCTGTATAACCAGTTGGACCTGTATCGCCTGTATAACCAGTTGGACCTGTATCACCTGTTGGTCCGGTTTCCCCGGTTGGACCAGTTGGACCTGTATCACCTGTTGGTCCGGTTTCCCCGGTTGGTCCAATTGGACCTGTATCACCTGTATTACCGGTTGGACCAGTTGGTCCTGTATCACCTGTTGGACCGGTTCCAATTGGACCTGTATACCCAGTTGGTCCTATATCGCCTGTTGCCCCCGTATTGCCCGTTGGTCCTACACTTCCAGTTGGACCCGTTGGACCAACATAATTAATAATTTTATTGGTGGAATTCAGCAAATTACATTGATATAATGGTTTTGCGTAAGACATATATAACTTTAAAATAAATTTATTTAATTAAATGAATTTATTATTTATTTATTTGTTTATTTCAAAATACATGTTTGGCATAGATATTATAACACTATATACTCACAATACCACATATTTATAAACTGAGTGTTTCAATCATCTGTCTTAATGTTAATATTTCCTTTTTTAAGTTTTTAATCTCTTCAACAGCATAAAGTAAAATATTATTCCATTCGATACCTTCTGGTTTTCCATCCTTTTTAAATGTAAATAAGGTGTCTACCTCATATATTTCTTAAGATATATACCCAATCAAATGTTGTTTGATTTCTTTCCAATCATATTCCCTTGCCCGAACATTATATATATTTGATGTTCTCTTGTTTAAATCAACTACATTTTCCTTATATTTTATTGATGAACTCGAATCTTACGTTGAACCATCTCACCAGAAGTTCCAAAATACAGAATTAAACGTTGTTGTTGTTAAAGTATTTATTGTTTATGCACCTTGTGCTATGGGATATTGTAAATATTTTTTTGTTAAATCTGTAGTATTAAATAATAATGAATTAAAGGTTGGAATATTTTCAGTTGGAGGTGAATAGGAAGACATTTTTATATTATGTGTGTATTTTTATTTTTATTTTTTTGCTTATTTTATGTTTGTTCTGTTCCGTTATAATATATTATAATACTATATCCGTGATTAATAGGGTCTGGTACAACATAAACTGGATTAGTTGTATTATTTTGATAATTTAAAGTTTCAGTACCCCCACTATTCTTTACCGTTATAGCATATTTTGGATGTACTATGTAACCATCATCTTTATTCGCCAGATTTAATAATCCATAATATCCAACTCCTGCTGACCCATTAACACCAGCACCACCCTGACTTATAATTGTTCCCGATGTGTATGCTTGATTATATACATTAGTGTTGAGATTACACGATGTATATAAAGGAAAAAGGGCATCAACAGCATTATATAAATAAACACCACAATCTCTAACAGTTAAATACGGTGTATAACTTGAAATAGCATTTGTATTTATAGTTTCTTTTGTTATAACTCCAGCTGATGGCATAATTATATTATTACAATTTAGTATATTAGTATATGATGTCCCGGATGATACAGGATAAGATATAGTATAATATATCAGTGTAGGATTCGTATTATTTGTTCCATATGGTGTCGAAGTTGAAACCGTGCAATTTGAATTAACTATAACTGTATTAAAAATACTAGAATTCGCATATAAAGCAACAGATAGTTCAGCAGATGATGGTAGTGGTGTACCAGTTGTATTATATGTAAGTGTTGATGATATATAAAAATTATATGTATTTGTAGTATTAAGGTTATCAGGTATTTGTGAATAAGTAGCAGAAACAGTTGAGATAAATAACCTGACGGAAAAACTTTGTGTGCTTGTGTTATTTCCTGTATAATTAAAATCAAATGAGCTATTATCAGGACTCATAATTTGAAAGGGAAAAGATGTTAATTCTACAGAATTTTTATAAATGTATAGAGTTAGACTTGTTACTGTTATATTAAACGTAAAGCTCCCAGTTGTGCTTAAACCAAAAGAGAGTAATACTAACTTTAATGGGACTAATATATTAAAAGTTCCGTTGAAACTACTACTCACATTCATTGAGTAAAACTCTGTCATAGAACAATTAACAGTTGTTTGTGGTGTATTAAAATATATATTCGATGCTGTGCCGATTATTGTATCAAGGTTAGAAGAAACTTGTGAATTTATACCGTATAAATAACTACCATCATTGGTTTGAAAATTTTCACCGTATATATTTTTAGCGATATTAATTCCTCCGTTACTAATAATAGACCCAAGTGTTGGAGTATTAATATTAGAATCTTGGGTTGAAGTAGATATTAAAGATTTACAAGTTGTATCACCATTCAAATTAATAGTTTCATTTATAGTTCCAATACTAATATTATTATTTCCAGTTGCGATTGAATTATACCCGATCGCAACACTTGAACTTCCCGTTGCGTTTGTATTTGGTCCGATACAAATTGAGTTATCGCCTTGATTCGTTTGTCCTGCGTTTTGACCAATCGCAATCGCGGATGTTCCTTGATTTGAGTAACCTGCTTGATACCCAATTGCGACTGTTTGGATTCCTTGTGAATACTGTCCTGCTTGATAACCAATCGCGACTGCTTGGGTTCCTTGCGAGTTTTGTCCTGCTTGATACCCAATCGCAATTGACCCTGATCCTTGCGAGTTTTGTCCCGATTGATACCCAATCGCAATTGACCCTGATCCTTGCGAGTTTTGCCCTGCTCCAAACCCAATCGCGACGGCATATGTTCCTTGTGAGAGATTACCCGCGTTATACCCAAGAGCAACAGCATTAGTTCCTTGATTATACTGACCAGCAAATCCGCCAATACTTATGTTGGTGCTTCCTACAACCCATGTCGAAGTATTCGAATCCCAATATATATAATCACCATAGTTTGTTCCGTTAACGCCTATTACACCTGTTGGACCTGTATCTCCTGTATTTCCTGTTGGTCCTGTATTTCCTGTTGGTCCTGTATTGCCTGTTGGTCCTGTATTTCCTGTTGGACCTGTTTCCCCTGTTGGACCTGTATTGCCTGTTGGACCTGTATTGCCTGTTGGACCTGTATTTCCTGTTGGACCGGTTTCTCCAGTTGGTCCTGTTGATCCGGTTTCTCCAGTTGGACCTGTTTCCCCTGTTGGACCTGTATTGCCGGTTGGACCGGTTTCTCCAGTTGGACCTGTTTCCCCTGTTGGACCTGTATTGCCGGTTGGACCTGTTTCCCCTGTTGGTCCAGTTGGTCCTGTTTCCCCTGTTGGTCCTGTTTCCCCTGTTGGACCTGTATTTCCAGTTGGTCCGGTTTCTCCAGTATTACCAGTTGGACCTGTATTTCCAGTTGGTCCGGTTTCTCCAGTATTACCAGTTGGTCCAGTATTACCAGTAGGTCCGGTTTCTCCAGTTGGTCCGGTTTCTCCAGTTGGACCTGTTTCCCCTGTTGGACCTGTTTCCCCTGTTGGTCCTGTTTCCCCTGTTGGTCCTGTTTCTCCAGTTGGTCCAGTATTACCAGTAGGTCCGGTTTCTCCAGTTGATCCGGTTACTCCTGCTGACGCATAATAACTAATTTCACTTGTGGTTGTATTATAACATAACACGTTGGGATATGTGTTGTTTGTTATTGGGGCAACAAAAAAACCGGTATTCCCACTAACTAATTGTCCGGTTGTGGCATTTAATACAATTGAGTTCGCGTATGTTGCCGTTGCTTGGTAACCTATAGCAACTGAATATTGTCCCTGAAGTGTTTGTCCTGCTTGATACCCAATCGCAACGGAATATGTCCCTTGAGAATTTAAACCGGATTCTTGTCCAATAGCAACAGCATATCCTCCTTGTGATAACTGTCCTGCATTGCATCCAATCGCAACTGCTTGTTGTCCTTGTGATTGTTGTCCGGCATTAGACCCAATCGCAACTGAATATTGTCCTTGTAACATGTTTCCTGCTTGAGAACCAATAGCAACTGAGAGTGTTCCTTGGAATGTGTTTCCTGCATAGTCTCCAATTGCGAGTGATTGACCTTGTTGTGAAAAATTTCCAGCAAAATTTCCAATCGCAACAGCGTAGTGTCCTTGTGTATATTGTCCGGCATTAGGTCCAATGGCAACTGCGTGTTCTCCTTGTGTTTGTTGTGCTGCGTAAAATCCAATGGCAACTGAATATTCTTCTTGTGTTTTGTATCCTGCTTGAGAACCAATAGCAACTGAGTTTTGTCCTTGAGTTGTGTTTCCTGCCAGGGTTCCAATCGCAACTGACTGTATTCCTTGTGAATATTGTCCTGCTTGGTGTCCAATCGCAAGTGAATATTCTCCTTGTGAATATTGTCCTGTTTCGTGTCCAATCGCAACTGACCGTGTTCCTTGTGTTGAATATCCTGCTCCAGACCCAACCGCAACTGCGAATTGTCCTTGTGAATATTTTCCTGCTTGATAACCGATAGCAACTGACTGTAATCCTTGTGAATATTGTCCTGCGTAATATCCAACAGCAACCGCGTTTAAATCTTGACTAGTTTCACCTGCGTGACCACCAATATTTATATTTGTATCTCCAACAGTCCATGCCGAATTATTCCAATATATATAATCACCATAATTTGTCCCATTAACGCCTATTACACCGGTTGGACCCGTTGCGCCTGTATTTCCAGTAGGTCCGGTTTCTCCAGTAGGTCCGGTTTCTCCAGTTGGTCCTGTATTTCCTGTTGGTCCTGTTGGTCCTGTATCGCCTGTATTTCCAGTTGGTCCGGGTTCTCCAGTTGGTCCGGTTTCTCCAGTTGGTCCGGTTTCTCCAGTTGGTCCGGTTGGTCCTGTATTTCCAGTAGGTCCAGTATTTCCAGTTGGTCCGGTTTCTCCAGTTGGTCCGGTTTCTCCAGTTGGTCCTGTATTTCCAGTAGGTCCAGTATTACCAGTTGGTCCTGTTGGTCCTGTTGGTCCAGTTCCAATTGGTCCTGTATAACCAGTGGGTCCTATATCTCCAGTTGGACCCGTGGTCCCGGTATAACCTGTATAACCTGTTGGACCCGTGGCACCTGTTCCGGATGACATTCCATCCTTACCTGCGGAACCAGTTGGACCCGTTGCGCCTGTAAATGTTAAAACCTTAAGTTGTCTTTGAAATAGCGGTTTTGAATAAGACATATATAATCTAAAAATAATTAACTATCAATATATAAACTAAAATAAACCATCTAAATATAATATTAATTCTATTTATATAATATGTCGTTCGATTTAACAATCGATAATTACAATAAAATAGAATTGATTGATATGTTCGAGTTACCTTCTAATTATGACACTTATATCGTAGAACAACAAGAAACCAAACTAAAAGAAAGTATTTTAAATAATAGCGGTAATATCACGCAACAAACACGACTTAAAATAGTCGAGTTCCTTAAAGAAGCAAAAAAAATATTATTAAACGGTATTACGCCAAAGATGACCGTGTCTGGAAGTCACGACGTCCAAGAACGACCATCCGAACCATATTTAACCTCTTTTCCAACGGATTATGTTAAAGGCGTGATTAACCCTTTAAAAAGAAGAGTTAATACCCGGTATTTAAACATAGATACTCGATTTAGAGAAAATTACTTTACGTGTCAATCAACGAATTACCATTTGGATTTACCGTTGAAAATTTCCGGCGTTATGTCCTTACAGTTATCCGCAATCGAATTACCCACCACATTTTTTAATATCTCTAAACAACTCGGAAATAACTTTTTTACTATTGAGGTGGATAATTATAATAACGGAACAACCACAGAGTCATATTCAACAGTCATCACATTACAAGACGGAAATTATGCCCCGTCTTCTTTAGTTGATTATTTAAATTCGATTGTTGGTACCATGGACGCACCGTTTAATCAATTGATTTTCACGCTAAATATTTTAAATACGATGATTTCCGGAACAGGTCAAATGGTTGTTGGTATATCAAATCCTAATGATATATTTAATTTTACGCTCAACTTTCAAGCAGATAAAAACGGGAATAACGATAACAATACGCCATTACCTTTGAAATTAGGATGGACTTTTGGGTTTCGAAGTGGAAAATATGTAAATAACTCTACATATATTTCAGAAGGTGTTATGGACTTAACCGGTCCAAGATACATTTATTTAGTCGTGGATGATTTTAACAATAATGTGAATAACGCGTTTTACGGCGCTTTTAACTCCTCTATTTTAAATAAAAATATTTTGGCAAGAATCTCGTTACAGTCCAAGTTTTTCGATATTTTTATTGAAAACAACTTAAATGTCATTACCACACCCAGGCATTATTACGGACCTGTTGACATCCAAAAACTACATTTACAATTATTGGATGAATACGGTCGCGTTTTAGATATAAATAATATGGATTATAGTTTTTGTTTAATTTTACATACTGTTTACGACATCTAATTATGCCATATCGCCTGTCAGTTTAAATTTTGACCAAGAAACGGGGCATATTTTTTTACCTCCGTCATATTTCACCGCTAGTCGTTCGTTAATTAATAGGGTATTTATGTGGGTTCCCTCGAAATATACGTCGGCAAGAATTCTTCCGTATTTATCGTTTTGTATATTCTCCAAAGTTACGGTTTTTTGTAAAACCAACGAAGAGACGAAATCCCTGGCTAACTTGGCAACGCTCTTTTCATCCGGATTTTTTCCTTTAATTTCGGGGGTATCTATCCCGTTTAATCTTACGTGAAACCGGTATAATGGCGAATTATCATACGGCATTTTAGATGCGATTGTTATTGTATCCCCGTCATACACCTTAATTACCTTACCGGAATGCACCGGAAATTTGAATTCTACCGTATCTTCCCATTTAATTTCTTGTTCTGTCGACATATACTTATTCTTCTATTTATTATTTAAGTCATTACTTCTCAAATAATAAATATGTATATTATATAAATGGCAATGTCTCGCAGTTTTAATTCTCAACTTCAAATTAATAATACATTTGGAACTGTTAAACCCAATTTATACGCAAGTGATTATATAGCAAATAAAAAAGCAAAGGCTATGTATTGTAACGCGACAGCAACATCCATTCCAACCAACTCGTCCATATCTGTCTCAAACGACAAACAAATCAATAGTCAGGAAAACCTAATATTATTTAATAACGCTTCGCAATTAAAACAACAAGACGCATCTTATTGTGATTTATATTCATTTAACACTGCTAACCTAAATATTAATTTATACACCACAACAGACCTTAGCGGGGTAAGTGTGCTTATTGGCACTCGTGATCAGACTGGTCCTCATACTAATATAACAGCCGAATATTATCCTTTATATGAGTTTTATACTCTTGACCCTTGTGGCAGTTTATTCGGAAATACCGAATGTTATAAAAGAAACTTTTTGAATTATTGGGTTCAAAATTCACCTGTTTAACCCACAAATAATAAATATATACTATATAAATGACGTGTATTTCCAATTATAACGGTATTTCCAATTACGGTATTTCCAATTATAACGCGTTTGAAACTATTAACGAGACAAAGATATATTTATTATCACTTAAAACGCCGTATAATGTCGGGATTTCAAACGATAAAACACACATTTACAATTATAAAGATATTTTAGCGTGTCAAACTTTATTAATTCCTAACGGTATAACACTTATAATTCCGTGTGGTGTTACCATTACAAATTATGGAACCGTTTCTGTTTATGGTTCACTTGATATTTATGGAACCCTTACGAATTCAGGTAAAGTTATGATTTATGATTCAGGGACCATTACTAATTACAGTAACAATACATTTAATAATAATGGAACCGTTAATAATGGAACGGTTTTAAATTCAGGTGCTAGAATTATAAATATTGGAACTATTAATTCAACGGAAACAATCGGAAATATAATTAATTATGGTTCCATCATATCTCGAGGACCATTTAATATTTATAATAAAGAAAAAATCACTAATTATGGAATTCTGGATATTTCATACGGAACACTTACCAACTCCGGGTCCATTACTGGTTCTAATGGTGAAATTATTATTGACCCTAGCGGTTCTATTTCCAACTCAGGTGCTTTTAATATTCCTGTTGATTGTAGTTTTAATAATTATGGATTATTCACAAACGCATCGGTTGTCGCTTCCTTTACTAATTCTTCCGTGAATTTTATTAATTCGGGAATTATAGATATTTCATACGGAACACTTACCAACTCCGGGTCCATTACTGGTTCCTCAGGTAATTTTATTATTGATGCTAACGGTTCTATATCCAACTTAGGCACTTTTATTATTTCGGATGATTGTAGTTTTAATAATTCAGGGGTATTCACCAACGCATTGGATGCTTCCTTTACTAATTCTTCCGTGAATTTTATTAATTCGGGAATTATAGATATTTCATACGGAACACTTACCAATTCGGGAATCATTACGGGTTCCTCAGGTAATTTTATTATTGATGCTAGCGGTTCTATTTCCAACTTAGGCACTTTTATTATTTCGGATGATTGTAGTTTTAATAATTATGGGTTATTCACGAACGCATCGGTTGACGCTTCCTTTACTAATAATTCCGCGAATTTTAATAATTATCGGACTTTAGATATTTCATACGGAACACTTACCAACTCAGGAACCATTAATCTAAAAACAATTTATACGGGTTCACCTAGCATGTTAAACATTTATGAATTAGGTTCATTTGAAAATAGTAATAATAGTTATTTATATTTATCGAGTATTAACGGTGACTACAACACGGAGGTTAATATAAACAATTATTCCAATAATTTTTATAATAGTGGAATAATACGGTATATTAATGGGGATGGACATTCCAATATTAATAACAAAGAAAATGCTATAATATATAATTATAACACAATTGGGGGTGATGACGACGAATTCTTATACATTAATAACTTTGGAATAATTTATAACTTAAAAGATATTAGTTCTGGTAGGAACATTACCAATTATGGAACTGGAACTATTTATAATGGGTATAACGGGTCAGAAACAACAACTAATTCTAATATAAGTATCGGGAGCTCAGGAGGAATTATAAGTGCTGGAACAATATATAATTATAATGATAACACCATACAGATTACGGCAAGTAATTCTCCGTTAATTAATTCAGGAACAATAGATAACTCAGGAAATGTTTATCTTAATGGAGATTTTTCGAATGATACTTCTGGGGTTTTTAATAATTCCGGAATATTAAACTTATATGCTGGAAATGCTGGAATAATACCTATGGATAACTCCGGAAATATTTATAATTATACAGGTGCGTCGTTTAATATATTTAGAGATTTTAATACCTCGGGAACATTCACGAATTCAAGCACTTTTAATATTCTAGTCGATTATAGTTTTAATAATTCGGGGGTATTCACAAACGCATCGGATGACGCTTCTATTATTAATAATTCTTCCCATTTTATTAATTATGGAATTCTTGATATTTCATATGGAAGACTTACCAACACAGGAACCATTACTGGATCAAAGGGTAATTTTATTATTGATGCTAGCGGTTCTATTTCCAACTTAGGAACTTTTAATATTCCTGTTGATTGTAGTTTTAATAATTATGGATTATTCACCAAC
>Ga0114968_10003072_pt1 | contig 12599 bp, 12 predicted proteins | sample M_130807_EF_Meta_FD_87020 | JGI IMG/M metagenome (GOLD analysis project Ga0114968, IMG submission 87020) | Freshwater microbial communities from Lake Montjoie, Canada to study carbon cycling - M_130807_EF_MetaG | ecosystem: Environmental > Aquatic > Freshwater > Lake | place: Lake Montjoie... | reverse complement strand
TAGGAACGGGCGCGCACGGTGTCTGCCAGAGTGAAGAAGGTGGTGGTAGCGCCCCGTTTGGCGTTCAACCGCTGAACGAGCATGGGATACTCATGCTCCAGCATGGCGCACATGCGCTGACGCGAGACGTAGCGGGAACACTTGCCGTAGATCTCGTCGCTGATGGTCATGTCATAGGCTGACATGGTCTTGGCCACGGTGCCGGATGCGCCGCCGGCACGGAAGAACCAATTGGCAATTTCCTGTCCGGCGCCGATTTCAGCGAAGGTGCCGTAGATGGTATGAGCGAGATTGATCTTGAGCGCTTTTTCAAGCGTGCCAGGGCGTTCGTTGACGGAATTCATGCGGTGTTTGATGATGCGCATTCCAGACGGCGATGCACGAAGCATTTGAAGGCAGTTCCGGCTCCATCCGAGTCGGTGAGCCGGGCTGGTGCGGCATGTGAATGCAGAAATTCGGCCAGGGTCTGGTGTGAAACCTCTGAGAGGCCCAGTTCACGCAGCCAGGCGGCGTAGTCGGTAAAGTTGATGTCGGCAGTGATGTCCTGGCGGCCAGGATTGGCATAGATGTCGGCTCCGGTGAGTCTTTGATGCAGCAGATAAGCACGCAGCGTGCCGTGTGGCCGCCGATGGTAGAGCCCTGGGAAGTCGTCGCCGTAGTCGATGGTGAGCATGGCACCACGCTTCCAGTGCGGCGTCCATTGGTACAGCCAGTCGCGCACGCTGGGGTGAAGTTCGCAGCGCTGGCGATCTGCGAAAGTGGTGTGGCGCAACGCACTGAAGTGAGCAGTGTCGAGATCTAGAGGGTGAAGCTGCTCCGGCACCCAGACTTCGAGCCAGCGCTGCTCGGCGGCGCTCCATTGCACCAGGGTGGCGGGGAAGGCGTCGAGGAGTTCGTTGTGGTAGATGAACGCGTGGCCCTGCACAGCAGCGAGTGCGGTGTCGAGATCTTTGTGCCACGTCACCGTTGTTCCCAGTCTCTTCTGCTGCTCCTGCCGGAGCACCGGTGAGGTCTCAACGATGTGAAAGCTGAAACGACGCCGCGCCCACCAGCCGAGCGCCTTGCGCACTGTCTGCATGAGAGATCCACTGCCTGCGCCGATCTCAATGACATGACACACCTGTGGCTGCAGGCGCGATTCAGCTTTAAGCCAGGCCGCGACGGCTTTTCCCAAAGCTGGCGATAGAGTGGCCGAGGTGGAAAAATCTCCGGCTCTTCCGACGGTGCGAATGTGTCGTGTGTAGTAGCCGCGTGCGGGATCGAACAGGGCACGCGTCATGAAGGCGGAGAAGGGCTCAGAAACTGCGGATGATTTCATCGGCGATGATTTCCAAGCCTTCACGTACGATGTGCTGGGGTTGCGAGTAGGTGAGGCGTAGGCATTCGTGCGGATGCCTCCACTCTTTATCCAATCCGTAGGCGAAGTAATGCCCCGGGATGACGAGCACCTTGCGTTCTTTGAGCCGACGATACAGTTCTGCCGCAGGGATGGGCAGGCCATTGATCCAGAGCCAGAGGAAGAACGCCCCCTCCTGGGCATGCAGAGCCCACGGCACGCGATCTCCCAGTGCGGATGCGAGTACGGATTTGGCGAAGTCAGAGCGTTCGCGGTAGAAGGGACGAATGACCGTGAGGCCGAGTTTGACGAGGGTGTCGTCTTTAAGCAGAGGCATGAGGAGCGCCTGGCCCAGATTGCCATTGGCCAGCGAGACGATGGCGTTCATGTTCGACAACGCTTTTACGATGTGCGGATCGGCAACGATCATGGCCGTGCGCACGCCAGGCAGGCCGACTTTGCTCATGCTGATGCTGAAGATCATGCCCGGCTGCCAATTGGGCTGGAAGCCATTGTGGATGACGCCGGGAAAGGGATGGCCGTAAGCGTTGTCGATGATGAGCGGGATCCCGTGCGCATCCGCCAGTGCGTGCAGGCTGTCGAACTCGTTTTGCGTGAGCACGTTGCCCGTTGGATTCGTGGGACACGAGACGCACATCGCGGCGATGTCGGGTGTGATGCGCAGTTGATCGAAATCGACGTGGTATTTGATCTCGTGCGGGGCGGTTTCGACAATGCGTGGCAGACAGGCGGTGAACTGGCCGGGGCAGAGCGCCTGATTGGCGTAGCCGATGTATTCAGGCAGCAGCGGGAACAGGATGCGCTTCTTGGTGGTGCCGGTCTGGCCTGCGAGAAGATTGAACAACAGGAAGAACGCACTCTGTGAGCTGGGCATGACCGCGATGTTTTCGTGGGTCACATTCCAGGCGCATTCACGTTTGAGAAAGGCGGCGAAGGCTTCACGGAAGAGCGGATTGCCACCTGGAGGATCGTAGTTGAGCAAGGTGCGGTCGATGCTGCCGTCATCGAGCATGGCATGCATGCGTGTGCGCCAGAGCTGCTGCACCTCGGGAATGGCCGCAGGCTGGCCGCCGCCAAGCATGCGCATGTCCGGATGGGTGGTGAGCGCGGCTCCGCAGTCATCCATGAGTTCCTGGATGCCGCTGCGGCCCGCAAGGCGCTGGCCGATGTCTGAGAAGGTGGATTGCATCAAGAGCCGACCGAGGTCTGCACCCAGTCGCGAATGCTGAAATCTGGCGCAGCTTTTTCAATCTGCCAGCGGCCATCCGCATTCAGTCTGACACTTCCAAGCCAGCGCTGATGCCACTCTTCAGGCGCGATCATGCTTAGCTGGTGCCTGCCCGCGACTTCGTAGAGGTGATAAACCTCACCACAGACGGGTTCGAAGCCAAACTGGCTTTCGTAGATGAGCTTGTTCCAGTTGAAGGCATCAATGACCTCCATGTAGCGCTCCTGAATTTCGACCATCTCCTGCTGCAGCACACGTTCGACCCGAGAGACGCCGCGAGATTTGAAGTTGCTCAGATCTTGAGGAATGATTTTGGCGGCCAGGCGCGAAACAGGATACGGCAGGTAGTTGCCGCGAGGTTCAGGGGCTTGCAGAGCAGCGTCGATGGGGTCCAAAACGGGAGCGTTGTCTTTCATAAATTGGGCTGCTTGGGTGCGGTATGCAACGGCGCTTTGATTTGAAATGCCGCTGCGGGGGAGTAGAATGAGTTATGATTTACGTCTCGAAACTGCTGCAGGCCGCCCTGCTCTGCGGATTGATGGCATCTTGCGCAAGCACCACGATGCACAGCATCCCAACGCTGGCCGAACTGAACACGTATGAAAAAGTCGTCCGCGCCAGATATCAGGGCCAGTACGATGAACTGGAGCAAAAGCGGGCCAGCGGAGCCATCAGCAAAGCGGAATATGCGGAGCAAAAACGCTGGCTGGACTCCAAAGTCGCCGAGGGCGTCAACAACGCCGCCTGGAACAAGCACTACCTGGCGGAGTCGGAGCGCAAGTCAGACGGGGTTCCGACGCCTGATCAGCCGGTTGCTTTGGGCGCTGCGACTTCAGTAGGCGGGGGGTTTTACATGCCCTCCTATCAGAATTACGGCGCTGTGACAGGCATCGGAGGTTCGGCTGGCATGGGCAGCATTCGTGGTGCCAAAGAGGAACTTGGCAGAGCGCAGTCCACCCGCAATGATGCCATGTCAGCAGGCGGCACCTTCCTTTCTGCGCCACCGCCCGGCTCCATTTACGATAATGATGTGAGACGGTGACCTCACGCGGCTGCGCCGCTGGGTCGGCTCCGCTCTGTCAGGCAAGGGCAAAGGGCAGTGCATCGAACTTAGAACGAGAAAGCCCTGTGAGGATTGATCCCCACAGGGCTTTTGGCGGCGGATTGCTCCGCCACATTGACCTCCCTAGGAGGTCAATGCGTTACTTCTTTTTCGCAGCCTTCTTAGCGGCTTTCTTTGCGACTTTCTTTGCGGGTGCAGCCTTTTTGGCGGCCTTCTTTGCAGCTTTCTTAGCCATGGTGTTTATCCTCGTTTTGTTGTTGGTTGCGTTGTTGCTTTGTTTTGCCACGGGTGCGCTTTTGGCGCCTCCACGGACACTTTTTCCTGCGGCAGCCGAAGAGGCGGCACGCTTTTCTTCGATCGCTGCCTGCGCTGCGGCTAGACGTGCGACCGGGACCCGGAAAGGACTGCAACTCACATACGTGAGGCCTGCACGATGGCAGAATTTGACGCTCTCAGGATCGCCACCGTGTTCACCGCAGATGCCCAGCTTGATGTCGGGCTTGGTCTTGCGGCCTTTTTCGATGGCGATATTGATGAGCTGACCAACGCCGGTTTGATCCAGCGTTGCAAAGGGGTTCTTCTTGAAGATTTCGTTCTCCGTGTAAGGCATCAGGAAGCTGCCCATGTCATCACGGCTGATGCCAAGCGCAGTCTGCGTGAGGTCATTGGTGCCGAAGCTGAAGAACTGGGCGGTCTCGGCAATTTCATCCGCCGTGAGAGCTCCACGCGGCACCTCAATCATGGTGCCGACAAGATAGTCGAGCTTAATTTTTTTCTCAGCCATCACTTCTTTTGCTACCTTATGCACGATTTCCACCTGCAGGTCGAGTTCTTTCTTGAACCCAACGAGAGGAATCATCACCTCAGGCTTCACTTTGATTTTCAGCTTGGCCACATCTGCGGCGGCTTCAAAGATGGCGCGCGCCTGCATCTCCGTGATCTCAGGATAGGCGATGCCAAGACGGCAGCCGCGATGTCCGAGCATCGGATTGAATTCATGCAGAGCAGCGACACGTGCGATGACCTTCTCAACCGACACGCCCATTTTCTTGGCGAGTTCAGCCTGAGCTTTTTCTTCATGCGGCACGAATTCGTGGAGCGGAGGATCAAGCAGACGGATGGTGGCAGGAAGTCCTTTGAGCTCCTTGAAGATACCGGTGAAGTCGTCGCGCTGATATGGCAGCAGTTTGGCGAGCGCTTTTTTGCGATCATCAACGTTGTCAGCCAGGATCATTTCACGCACGGCGTCAATGCGGTCACCTTCAAAGAACATGTGTTCCGTGCGGGTGAGGCCGATGCCCTGAGCACCGAAAGCAATCGCGTTCTGCGTCTGCTCTGGATTGTCAGCATTGGTGCGGACCTGCATGCGCGTGGCCTTGGAGCACCAGACCATGAGCTGCTGGAAGCTCTTGAATTTTTCGGTGGCCTGAGCGGCCTTGTCACCACTGATCATGCCGGTGATGATTTCGGAAGGAGCGGTCTTCAGCTCGCCACCGTAAACAATACCACTGGTGCCGTCGATAGAGAGGAAGTCGCCTTCGTTGAAGGTCTGGCCTGCGACAGAAACGGTTTTCTTGTCATAATCGATGATCAGAGCGGCGGCGCCGCAGATGCAAACCTTGCCCATCTGACGGGCGACGAGAGCGGCGTGGGATGAAACACCACCACGTGCGGTAAGGATGCCTTCAGCAGCGATCATGCCGCGAAGATCTTCCGGGCTGGTTTCGTTGCGGACGAGCAGTACCTTCTCACCTCTTGCCTCGGCGAGGACGGCGCGGTCTGCATTCAGATAGATTTTGCCGGAAGCTGCACCCGGGCCGGCAGGAAGACCGGAAGCGATGGCCGTAGCCTTCTTGACGTCAGCGAGGTCAAAGATCGGAGCGAGGAGCTGCTCGAGCTGATCGGCAGGATTGCGCAGCACGGCGGTTTCCCAGTCGATGAGCTTTTCCTTCACCATGTCGATGGAGAACTTCAGAGCGGCGGCGGCGGTGCGCTTGCCATTGCGGGTCTGCAGCATGAACAGCTTGCCTTCCTGAATGGTGAACTCGATGTCCTGCACGTCCTTGAAATGCTTTTCGAGCTTCTGGCGGACCAGGAGCAATTCAGCATAGGATTTTGGCATTTCCTTCTTGAGCTCAATCACCGGCTCAGGAGTGCGAACGCCGGCAACGACGTCTTCGCCCTGGGCGTTGATGAGGAACTCACCGTAGAATTCATTGGTGCCGTTCGCTGGATTGCGGGTAAATGCCACGCCGGAGCCGGAGGTCGGGCCGGTATTGCCGAACACCATGGCCTGCACGTTCACCGCAGTGCCCCACTCGGCAGGAATGTTGTACTTACGGCGATATACGATCGCGCGGTCATTCATCCATGAACCGAACACAGCGCCAGCGGCACCACGCAGCTGATCCCATGGATCAGAAGGGAACACCTTGCCGGTGCGCTCTTTGACGAGGGCCTTGAAACGCTTCACGAGTTCCTTCTGGTCTTCAGCGGTCAGATCGCTGTCGATGATGTCCTTGCCATAGGTTTCGTGTTTAAACTTCTCGATGGCCATTTCAAATGGCTCATGGTCTTCACCCTCGAGCTTCTGCACGCCGAGCACCACGTCACCATACATCTGAACGAAGCGGCGGTAGCAGTCCCAGGCGAAGCGCTCATTGTTAGTGGCGGCTACCAGCGAGAGAACGGTCTGATCATTCAGGCCGAGGTTGAGAATCGTGTCCATCATGCCAGGCATGGAGTCACGTGCGCCGGAACGCACAGCCACGAGAAGCGGGAAGCCTTTGGCGTCACCGAACTTGTAACCCATGATTTTTTCCATGCCTTTGACGGCGGTTTCCATCTGCGCCTGCAAAGAGGCAGGATAGGTTCTCTTATTCTCGTAGAAGTACGTGCAGACTTCGGTGCTGATGGTGAACCCGGGAGGAACGGGAAGGCCGATGCGGCTCATCTCAGCGAGATTGGCACCCTTGCCACCCAACAATGCTTTCATGGAACCATCACCGTCTGATTTTCCTGGTCCGAAAAAGTAAACGTACTTCTTTTTGTCTGCGCTGCCCTTGGATGCTGTCTTTGCCATATGAGATATTTCAGATCGTCTGATGCGATCCGTGGTTGTTGTGTGTGTTCAGTGGGGATTGAAGCGCGGATTTAAATCGTTGAAGTATATGATGCAAGCATTAGTTGACAATCAAAAGCTCCCGGCCTCAGCAACGCATCAATGCTGACGGCTGCAACGGTCGTTGCTCAGCGTGTGAGCTGCCGCTGAAGTTGGTGCCGGTTCATCACAAGTATTGACGAGGCTGTGCAAAAACGATTAAATGATCCAGTGGAACGACGACTGTTTTTTTGACCCCTTCGTTCCCGATGCCCGCCATCCACAAACCCAACCGAAGATCATGAAAATCAAACCTCGTTCCAAATCTCTTAAACGACCGGGCTTTACGCTCACCGAGCTGCTGGTGGTGATCACCATCATCGCCATCCTTGCCAGCCTGGTCATCTCCCAGGCCAACAGACTGATGGCGGATGGAAGAAAGCTGCAGGTGCAGACCGTTCTCAAGGATCTGCGCATTGCCATCACGAGCTATCAGGTCGAATACAACCGCTACCCGGTCAATTCCAACCTGCTCAGCGCCGCGTCCTCAGGCCAGGACGTTCAAGCAATAGCGACCGATGAGAACAGCGGGATGGTCGGCGCTCTGACGACCCTTACGTCATCCTCAAGTTCATCCAGTGGATCATCCAGCGGTGCCACCAATTTGAACCCCAAGGACATCAAGTTCATCGACCTCCCGGTCGCTAAGAACGGCAGGTTTGGCTTGGTCAATGCCCAGCCTCCGTACAAGCTGGTCGATCTCTGGGGCACTCCTTATTATGTGCTGCTTGACACCAATGGTGACAAACAGGTGGCCAATCCTGATTTGAACAACGCGGATCCCAAGATCTCTTCCAACACCATCAGCCCTGCACCAAAGATGCTTCCCCTGGAAGTAGCCCTTTACAGTTGGGGCCAGGACTTGCAGGCACAGACTCAGGATGACGTGGTGTCCTGGCGCTCCAAGTGAGGCGCTGTCATTGATTTACCGAGAGGCGCAGCGCAAAAACCGCTGCGCTTTTTTATGCCCTGATCAGGCGCGCTGCGCCAGCAGTTCGCCCACCTTGGCAGGATCGACCTTCTCATAGAAGTCGTCCTCAATCATGCAGACCGGGCCAAAGCCGCAGCTCGCCAGGCACTCGGCAAATTCAATGCTGAACTTGCCGTCTGCGCTCACCGCGATGGGATGATGGTGATCCGTGTGTGAACGGTCGATGTTGCTGGCTTTGCAAAGCGCATCCATCAGTTCGTAGCTTCCTGCCATGGCACATGACAGCGTGCGGCAGACGCGAATGTGGAACTTACCAGGAGCGGTTTGACGGAAGCCGGGATAAAAAGTGACCACTTCGAGCACCTGAATCGGCTCCAAGGCGAGCTTGGCGGCCACCCATTTCACCGCTTCCTCACTGATGAAGCGGAAATGTTCCTGCACCAGATGCAGCAGCGGCAGCACGGCGCTGCGTTTTGAAACGGGATAATGCGAGATCGCCTCGTCCATGCGTTTTTCCAATTCGGCTGGAACTTCAAAGGCCATGCGTGGGTGTCTCGGATGAAAAGGTTAGGATGAATCAGCGGTCACATTCGCCCATGACGAAGTCCAGGCTGCCAAGCACCGCCGGTATGTCACTGAGCATGTGACCGGGGATCAGCTTGGAGATGATGCTGAGATTGAGGAAAGATGGGGCGCGGATTTTCAGGCGGTGCGGGACACCGCCGCCGGTGCTGTTGATGTAGAAGCCGAGCTCGCCCTTGGGATTTTCGGCGGCGAAATAAACTTCTCCAGCAGGAGCATCAATGCCCTGAGTGGAGATGATGAAGTGGTGGATGAGCTCCTCCATCTTCATCAGCACCTTTTCTTTCTTTGGCAGGAGCCCCTTGGCGTCGGCCACATTGATCGGACCTTCAGGCAAGGTGACGAACACCTGCCTGAGGATGCGCACGCTCTGGCGCATCTCTTCCATGCGCACAAGATAACGGTCATAGCAGTCGCCCTTGGTGCCGATGGGCACGTCGAACTCGTACTTGTCGTAATCGAGATAGGGATGCGCCTTGCGAATGTCATGTTCGACACCCGAGCCGCGCAGATTTGGACCCGTGAGACCGTAGCCGATGGCGTCTGCTTTGGAGATGACCCCGATGTCCTGCGTGCGGTCAATGAAGATACGATTGCGTGAGAGGAGCTTGTCGATCTCATCGATCACGGGCTCCAACTGATCAAGGAAGGTTTTCACGGCACCGACAAAGCCATCGGGCAGATCACGAATCTGCCCACCCACGCGGGTGTAGCTGGTGGTGAAGCGCGCGCCGGTGAGCTGCTCACACAGATTGTAGATTTTTTCGCGCTCGGTGAAGGTGTAGAGGAACACGGTCATCGCGCCGACATCCATGGCAAACACCCCGACTCCAAGCATGTGGGCGGAAATGCGGGCCAGCTCGCAGCAGATGACGCGGATCGCACGACCACGTTCAGGCACTTCCCAGCCCATGAGCTTTTCCACAGCGAGAGCGTAAGCCACGTTGTTCGCTAGCGGTGCCAGATAGTCCAGCCGGTCCGTGTAAGGCACGAACTGGTTGTAGTGCATGTTCTCGGCGATTTTTTCGTCACCCCGATGGAGGAACCCGACATCGGGATCGGCCTTGGTGATGATTTCGCCGTCCAGTTCCAGGATGAGCCGCAGCACACCGTGGGTGGCCGGATGACTGGGGCCCATATTGAGCACCAGTTTCTCCCCGACGATGTCCGTCGTGGCTTCTTCCACGGCTTCGAGCTGCCGGGCCGCTTTGGCGGCGGTATCCGGGGCCTCGTATTCTCGGGTGACAGTGGGCATGAAAAGCAGGGGGCTGGTAGCGTGCGTGAGGGGTATCTATCTACGCTGCCTAAAGAGCGGCAAGGCGATTTTGTGAAAAATTTCACAAGCGCAAGCAGACCGACCCAAAAGCACCTCATTCTAGACTGGGGGAAAGGGACCGCCGTGCCCGAAGTTGCCCTCTGGCAGGGTTTGGGACACACTGCCGCCACCCATGCGCAGCACCACTCACCGTCAACCACGCCAGCTGTTCCCGGCATTTGCCGGGGTGTGGCTAGCCATCGCGGGGTGGGGTGGGGTGGTTCACGCTGTGCCGCCTGCCGACGGCATTCAGGACGAAACCCGGGCGCTCGCCGCCGAAACCCACCGTTTGCTCGCGGAAGAGCTTACCCAATTTCGCCAGGATTTGAAATGCGATGCGTGGATCCAAGCCTCCAGTTTCATCCCTGCGGGGATCACCGTCCGCAGGCAGGCCCAGATCACCAGGCGGGAATGGAGCGCCACACGGCCCGCCGTACTGATGGCCTATGACCGTGCCAGCAACAGCAGCGGGATGTCCTTCGCCCCCGTTTTTTGGGAGCGCTACCCTGCGGCTGAGCTCTTCGAGATCATGCAGGAGACACGCCGCATCCTCGCCGACACCAAGCTCTCACTCGATGAACGTCTCGCCCTGGCCACGCGTGCGTGGATTGACCGACTGCGAGCGATGGAGAGCGTCCGGCTGCGGCAGTCGCTGTGGATTCAGCGCGGCGAAAAGCAGTTCGCCATAGCTGTGCCCGCCGCGCTCGCAGGAGGTGCCCTCATTGCCGCCGTGCTCGGGTTCGTTTCACGGCGGCGCAGCGCCAGTGCAGGCCGTCGTTTTCTGTTTCCCGAGGTGCAGGTGGGCATGCGATTCGGTGCTGCCTACGGCGGGGGCGTGACGTCCGAGATCAAAACGAATGCTGGTGCCCAATGACCGGGCCTCATTCGTCGCTCGTCTCCGGCTCGTCGCCTTCCACTTTGATGCCCATGTCCTCGAGCTTTTTGTCCAGATCAACGACATACTTCCAGGGCAACTTTTTCCGCTGATACTTGCGGAACAGCAGGTCGCGCAGCTCTAGCCAGCGCTCCGGTGGCGGATTTTCCAACGGCATCCACTCCTCCCCATCTGGATGTGCGTAGCGAAACAGCCATTCGCGCGAGTTCCAATAGGCGCGGATGTACTGCTTCCGACCGTCTTCGAGACGTTCATGCCATTCGTGGATTTGGTTTTTGGTCATTGAGAGCGCGCAGGATGCGCTAGTATCGCGCCCATGCAAGCCGCCAGCCCCGGCAGTTCCCCTGCCCTGCCCAAACTTCTGCTCTATCTTCTCGCCGTCATGCTCGGCGGGGCGCTGCTGGCAGTGCCGCTGTTTCACCTCGGCAAAGCGGCCCATGGCTGGCTCTCCACCTCATCACTGCATGACGTCGGCCTAGTGAAGTGGCTGCTCGGAGAAATCGAGCGAGCGCAGTTCACCCGGTACTTCAACCGTGCCGTGCTCGTCTGTGCCATCGTCTTTATCTGGCCCTTCATGCGCTGGGTACGACTGGAGCGTTCGTTGCTGCCCGCCTGGCGTCCGTTCGGCTCTGGGCTCAAACAATGGGCCATTGGCTTTGTTCTGGCCGCCGCTCTGCTGCTCGTGCTCGGGTTCATCTTTTTCAAAAGCGGCGCGTATCAACTGCGCCCCGACCCGCGCTGGTGGAAACTGGGAGAACCCGTCACCGCCGCACTCGGCGCCGGCATCGTGGAGGAGTTTTTCTTCCGCGGTCTGCTGCTCGGCCTGCTGCTGCGGACCATGACGGAGACCAAGGCGCTGCTCGCTCTCACCTTCGTTTTCGCCCTGGTGCATTTTCTCAAACCGCCGGAAGGCTGGCAGATCAGCGATGCCGCCGTCACCTGGAGCAGTGGCTTCCTCGTGCTGAGACAAATCGCCGCCGGTTTTGGGGATGTGGACTTTCTCCTCGCTGAATTCGCCACGCTCTTCGCCGTGGGCTGGGTGCTCGCCAAAATGCGCCTGCAAACCGGGGCGTTGTGGGCGGGCATCGGCCTGCATGGCGGCTGGGTGTTTGGCCTGAAATACTTCAGCGCCCTCACGACCTACTCGGGCAACTGGCTGCCCTGGATCGGCGCCAACTTGAAAGTCGGGCTCATGCCGCTGTGCACCGTCCTGCTCACCGGCTGGATCGCCAGCCGACTGCTTCGTTCCCGATAATTCATTTGCAGCATGGGTATCCGCACGGAATCATACGTGCATGCAACTCCATGCCGGAGTGGCGGAATTGGTAGACGCGCCAGACTTAGGATCTGGTTGGGAAACTAGTGCAGGTTCGAGTCCTGTCTCCGGCACTTGCGAAGGAGAAATGACGAATTTTGAGTGTTGCGCCGAAACCTCGTAAAAATGTACCTTGGCCACTTCTTGGCCACTTTTGCGGAGCAACATCCCCGGCCAGTTTGTTGGCTGGGTAATCGTGCAAACACCGTCTCCATGGCCTATCCGCACAGTGAGCTGCAATTCCCCGCCCTTTCGCGTTATAAAAATTTGAGAGGCCGGGCTTTATCCCCGGCCATTTTCATCCACCCACCATGCCCCGGCGACCCCATTATTCGCCCTGCATCGACCGGGTCATCATCTGCGCATTGTATCATGAAGGCCGGCGGCTACGCCGTCCCATGACACGACTGGTCAACGATCTGCTCACCTCATCTCTGCAACACACGCAGGGATGGAGCATCGCTGCCACACAGATGAGCGTCCCGGCTCAGGGCCGCATTCAGGAGGCTGGCACCACCTGCTAGCCGCACCACGTCGTCACAGCCTCCCACTTCATCCACCCGGTTCTCTCGCAAGAGGGGCCGGGTGTTTTGTTGTCGGGCCATGTGGCGGCTTCCTCATCCACCCAAGCACATCCACCCCACATCAGGAGACACACCACCATGGCCATCAAACTCAGCGCCAACTACAGCAAAAAACTCGGCCTGCCCCAATACAGCAGCCACAGCTTCAGCGCCTCCGTTGAAGTCGAAC
>Ga0114968_10003070_pt1 | contig 12603 bp, 13 predicted proteins | sample M_130807_EF_Meta_FD_87020 | JGI IMG/M metagenome (GOLD analysis project Ga0114968, IMG submission 87020) | Freshwater microbial communities from Lake Montjoie, Canada to study carbon cycling - M_130807_EF_MetaG | ecosystem: Environmental > Aquatic > Freshwater > Lake | place: Lake Montjoie... | reverse complement strand
TCAAACCAAAACAGTTCCTCGCCTTTTCGAGATCAGCGAGGATCGGTGGTTTCAGAGAAGAAGATCTGTTCATAAGCAACCATGGTGGCGAGCAGGGTGAATGGAATCGTGACAAAAAGTCCGATCACCAGACAAAGCATGCCCAGCACATTCAAAACCCCCAGGAGGAGGAGAAACCCCAAATAAGACCAGAAGTTTTGCGCCACTCCGCGCCAGCTTGTTTTTAGGGATTCCCAGAAATCCATCGAGGTGATGGCGGCTAATGGCACCGCCATCGACCAATTGATCAGCAGATAGAGCATGGCGATTGACGCGGCAAAAATCGGGACACCCATCCCGACCAAAAGCCCGGGATGTTCCACCAGTTTTTCCATGGCCACCCCCGAAGAACTATACAGTGCGGCTGCAGGAATCACGCCCAACAAAAAGGGCCCAAAAGCCAGCAAGCTGGAAACCGTGGTCGCTAGGAAACAGGGTAGAAACCTGACTTTCACAATAGAGATCACCTCACCAACGCCACCCGGCTTACTGTGCAAAGCCTGACGACAGAAAAAGTAGAGTCCTCCCAAAATAGGTCCATTCAGTAAAAAGGCCAAAAAAGCTCCGACCAATGGGATGCTGTTCATCAAAAACCCCAGAAGAAGAACAAGATTGATCACCCCGGTGATTTTCCAAGGGTCCTGCCGATACGCCCTCCATGCACTCCCTAGGCATTCCCCCACTCTCAGGCGGGAGCCAATTTTCAGATCCTTGATTCCGGGAGCAGAGGCCAAAAGAGGAGGGTGATCGGATTGGGCCGCAAAGAATTCCTCAATAGATCCCAGAGCGACCCACACCGATTCGCCCTGACGTTTTACTTTCGTCCCGGCATCAGCCCGCCCTTCCCGTATCCATCGGCGCAACTCGTCCGAAGTGACCGGTCCGTAGGTTTTTCCATCCCCGCCAATAATTTCAAACATGGAAGCATCATCAAACGTTTCCCACGCGTCACAAGCCTCTTTTTATTCGCAACTTAATCCCACTCATCGTCCGAGATGCGTTGGCGATTGCAAACCGGAAACCCATAACAGAAGAGTGAACTATCGCGCGCTACCGTTGATCTTGTTGACTGGATCCCTTCTCATCCTTCCTAAGCTTCATTCGGCACCACCCATGGAGACGCCCTACACCCCTTTCGACTTCGACAACTATCGACGCAACCCCCTTCAGGCTAAACAGACCCAAAAGATCTCTTCGAAAGAAGGTCGAGATCTTCAGTCTACTCTAATTTCAGGAGAAAATGATAAGAAGCGGGATATCGCCCGGGAAGCCGCTTCGTATTTCCCAGATCCGGAAACCATTCCACTACGAAGAGAGCCGGAGACGATCCCCACGCCGAATGAACTGACGGACCAAATCACAGTGGCCCGCAACGGAGAAACGACCAAAGGACAAAAGGATCTACTCGCCCGCGGAAAGGTCGCCAAGGAACTCAATCTTTCCTCCATGTCGGAGGCTGATTATCAGATCTATGTCGCCCAGCATCGTTCGCCCCAAGAAGAACCGGAAGTTCGCTCCGTTCACCTCAACCCCATGCCGACTGTCACCAACCTGAAGACCGATGGACCGGCCCATGCCTATTCCGTAAACCAAGCAGGAGTACGTAAACCTGTCTCAAACGAGAACCCGTTTCAGGACCTCATTCAAGCCCTTCGCTTAGACGAACCGGTTACCCATGGAAACGACCCGCTGCCTTCTGTTAAGACCAAAAGTAAGGCGACTGAACCGGCTTCGACCCCTGCCAATCAGACCGCAAGCGCTACCCCTTAAGCCCTAAAACAACGAAATTCCGGGTTGGCTCCGCTTCACCCGACACGATACCCTTTTCCCATAGGTGCGGTGGCAGAGTGGTCGAATGCGGCGGTTTGCTAAACCGTTGTACGGGTAAAACCGTACCGGGGGTTCGAATCCCCCCCGCACCGTTTTTATTGATCAAACGTAGCCTTAATAAAGCTGGAGCCAACGTTGGTGAAGTTGAAGACGTGCAACCCCATCTCTTCTGCCAAATCCGTGCAAACCCGGATTCCTCGCAAACTGTTTCCCATACTATCCAGACGTGGAGAATAGGTACCGATACCCAACTGGCGGTTGATCACCGCCATAATTCCCCCTGCCACACCGCTCTTGGCCGGAATCCCCACTCGGAAGGCCCACTCCCCGGCAAAGTCATACATCCCGCAAGTGAACATCACGCTCAACACATCCCGAACGGAATCAAAACTCAGAACCTCTTTTCCCGTTACCGGATTGGTTCCCAGATTAGCCAAAGTTGCGCCCATGATGGCCAAGTCCCGTGCGCTCACGAGCACCGAACACTGCTGGAAGTATAAGTCCAACACTTCTTCCACCTCCCCGTCGATCAGATCTACATTTTTCAAAAGATAGCCTATTGCCCGATTGCGATGCCCCGTCTCCTTTTCTGATCGGTAAACCGCCTTATCGATCCTCAAATCCCGTCCGGCGGCACCACTGAGCAAGGCCAAAATCTTCTCGATTTTCTCCTGAGAATTCCTTCCGGTGACCATGCCGGTATCCGTGATGGCTCCAGCATTGATCATGGGATTGAAGGGCTTGCGACTAGAACGAAGTTCCAGAGAATTAAAAGCCTCACCGCTCGGCTCAACGCCGATGCGCTTTAAGACCGCATCCCGCCCATGGGTCTCGACGGCTAGCCCAAAAAGAAATGCCTTGGAAATAGACTGAATCGTGAATTCGGAAGAAGTTTCACCCACTTCATACACTTCCCCGTCCACCTCGGCCACGGCGATACCGAAATGATCAGGATTGGCCTTAGCTAACTCCGGTATGTAGGTAGCTACCTCGCCCTCATGACAACTCCCGTGCTTATGATGAAGACGCTCCAAAGCCTGCAGTAAATGCTTTTGCCCAGAAGGTTTAACTTTTTTGGTCATGGGAGAGTCAGATTTCCCAGCATCCACAAACGATGTCGAGGAGTTTATCCAGCCTGAATCTTCTCGTAGTTCTTTGGAGCGGTTATTCACGAAGCCAAACAACCCGCCTTGACTAGAACTCCAAAAACCCTGATGCTATCCAAATGCAAAAGCTTATTCTTTGGGCACTTTCAGGAGCCGTTAGCCTACTCCTTATCGTCAACCTCCTTCTTGGTATCAGCACCCGCAAGACCGTGAACCAGATCCAAATGGTTCAGTCCCAGGTGGCCAACGGATCCCAATTAGAGATGGTTCTCCGGAACCTAAGCATCCGAATCGCTATGGCCGGGGAAAAAGATCCCTCTTTCAGGGAAATTCTTAAAAAACATGAATTGAATGTAAAACTGGACGGCGGAAGCGAAGCCAAATAAGGAACTATTATGCACGACGAAAATAACTCCCATTCCACATCTTGCCCCTCTTGCACCTGGCCGCTGATCACCGTCCTGGCTGCACTCCTGATTGTCAATTTGGTGCAGTTGGTTTCCATACTTCAGGAACGTTCTGGGGTTAACCAAATGGCGGGAAATGCCCAACAAGCCATTACCCGTTATCAGTTGGTCTCCACCAAGCTTGAAAATATCGCCAAGGATCTGATCAAGCTGAGCGCCAACAACAACGAGGCCAAAGAGATTGTTACCCAGTTTAATATCCAGATGAACCAGCCCAACGCCGCTGCTGGTCAAGCTCCCGCAAAGAAATAATAGTCCCTAGCCTTGGGAAGGCTTGGGTTGGATATCGAGACTAAAGTCGATCGCCTTCGCACTGTGCGTCAATGCTCCGACACTAATGCACTCCACACCCGCCTGAGCCAGTGCTTTAGCTATCTCTGGCGTTACGCCGCCAGAAGCCTCGAGTTCCATTTTTGGGTGTTTCGCATTCCTTAGTTTAACGATCTTCGACACGTCCTCAGGACTTAGATTGTCCAGCAAGACACGGTCGACAGGTTCCCTCAACAACGACTCTGCCAATTCAACGGAATCCGCCTCGACCACCAATGGATACTCAGGAAAGTCCCTTCGGGCTTGGCGGATTACTTCTGGGAGGCGACCTTCTGCCAACAAGGCCTGATGGTTTTCCTTGATAAGAATACCGTCATAAAGCCCGGTGCGGTGATTTACGCCTCCCCCAGCCCTAACCGCTTGGCGCTCGAGCGCCCTTAGTCCAGGAGTGGTTTTACGGGTATCCAGAATCTTAGCCTTAGTCCCCTTCACCGCTTCCACAAAAAATGCTGTTTGGGTGGAGATACCGGACATGCGTTGCAGGAAATTTAAAGCACAACGCTCGCCGGAAAGAATACTTCTAGCGCTACCCTCCACCTCCGCGACGACACAACCCACCTCCACCCTTTCCCCATCTTTGATTTTTGGCAACCACCGCAGAGATCCATCGACCTCACGAAAAACCGCCTCCGCCACATCCATGCCAGCCAGAACACAAGACCCTTTACAGACCAATCTACCGAGAGCCTGAGAATCCTGTGAGATGGTGATCCGGCTAGTCACATCCATCGGTCCTATATCTTCCCCTACGGCTCTCGCGGCCGCTTCACGGACCACCGCCTGCCAATCCTGGTTTGAGCCCTTCACCTGATCAGCGTGCAATCGTTCGGGGGTGGGAGTCGAGGAAAAGGTCCTGATCTTTCTCTTGGCTGTTTTTCCCTTAAGATACTTAGGTGAAGACGGAGATTCAAAAAGCCGACCCAGTATCCCTCCGAAAGGCGGCGGATCTTCTTCTTTCAGGAGAGGTAGTGGCCATTCCTACGGAAACGGTCTACGGATTGGCCGCCGTTGGCCTGAACTCCGACGCGGTAATCAAGGTGTTCCAGGCCAAGGAACGCCCCTCCACCGACCCATTGATCCTTCACCTTCCATCCCCAGATCTTCAGCAGTCCATCCGCTCAGGCATTTTGAGCGAGAAGACTCCACACGAGGCGTTTGACCTCGCCTCTGCTTTTTGGCCCGGCCCCTTAACTTTGGTACTTCCCCGCGGACCTCAAGTGCCAGATGTAGTCACATCGGGTTTAGATACGGTGGCCGTCCGATACCCAGCCCACTCGGTAGCTCAACAACTTCTGACTATGGTGGGACTCCCCCTCGCGGCTCCGAGTGCTAATCGTTTTGGCCGAATCTCCCCTACCGATGCACGCGCTGTTATGCAGGAGCTGGAGGGACGAATTCCTCTCATTTTGGATGGTGGGGAATGTTCCACTGGAGTGGAGTCCACCGTTCTCTCCCTTTTACCCCCGGAGCCCACAATTCTCCGTCCAGGCAAGATCACCTCAGCCGATATCGGCAGCATTCTCGGTCAAGCTCCACACCAACTAACCTTAACCCTCGACCAACACCAATCCATGCAATCCCCGGGAATGATGGAATCCCACTATGCCCCCCAGACTCCTCTCTATCTCTCGGAAGATCCCATATCCCAGTTGCAGCAAGATTGGCTCTTCATCCATTACCGCCCTCCCCAGGGCTCCCTTTCTAGGAACCAGTTTGTTTTATCCCCCCAGGGTGATTGCGAAACGGCGGCGAAGAATTTATACAGAGTGCTGAGGCAGGCGGACGCAGCTCATGGAGAGGCGATCGTAATTGAGCCCATCCCTGATTCGAATTTGGCCACCACCCTAAGGGATCGAATCCACAGAGCCAGTGTCGGAAACGCAAAGTGGAATGGTGATTCTTGGATTCTCTCTCGAAGACAGAAAAACTAAATCTGTCCGCCCGGGCCCTCGCCACTCTCCCGATCCCCATCCTTGAGTTGCACCATCGCTAGAACATGCTGCAGGAGTTTCTGTACCGAAGTTTCAACTGACTCCTTGGAAGTAGGAAGGTTGAGGTCAGCCTTCTCAGGCTTTTCGTAAGGGGAGTCGATTCCTGTAAATCCACGGATCTCCCCTTTTCGGGCCTTTTTGTAAAGACCACGCGGATCCCGCTTCTCACACTCCTCCAAGGACGCTTCCACATAAACCTCCGCAAAGCCGATTCCAGCCGCATGGCAGGCTGATCGGACGCTGGCACGCTCCTTACGCAAAGGTGAAATCAGCGAACTAATCACCACCAAACCAGATTCGGCCATCAGCTTCGCAACTTCCCCCGCACGACGAATATTTTCCGCCCGATCATCCAGACTGAATCCCAGGTCGGCACATAGTCCGTGACGCAGATTGTCCCCATCTAATATCATGGAGGCAATTCCACGCCGAAAAAGAAGCGACTCCAAGGCGACCGCCAGAGTAGATTTCCCGGATCCGGAGAGTCCCGTCAGCCAGATCACCGCTCCCTCGTGTCCGAAATGGGCTGCCCGCGCCTCTTGGGAAATTCTTCCCTCTGTCCAAGTCAGATGCTCCCCAGTAACCGCTTTGGCCAATGAGGTGGGATATTCCGCTTCGAGAATAATTCCTCCTCCGCCCAACCGACTTCCTCTCTGGAGTGCAAATCGACCCAACGACTCCACCCGCTCGTGGGCGTCATAGACCAACGGGCGACGGCACCGAATCCGGACCTCTGCCACCTCAAATCGACCCACCTCCTCCCGCGCATCATTCTTCTGCTCCAACTTTTCCGCATCCACCACCCGATCAATGGCCACCAATCGAGCCTCCAAAGACTGGGTGGCCAACCGAAGTTGGACCGGGGTTTGCAGACGGAGGGGTTCCGTATCCAGCCAGAAAATCCGCGCTTTCAACTCACGTGACTCGACCGGCGGATTTTGCTCATGGGAGCCTACATGCCCCCGCTCCACAAAGATTTGCTCCTCCAAAGTGACAGCAACACTCCGGCCTGATCCCAGTTCTCGGACGGGATCAGGATTTCCCCAATCCTCAATCGAGCGAATCTTGCTGGATTTCCGATCCGGAAAAAATACTACCGAATCCCCTACCCGTATTTTTCCACTCTCCAACTTGCCGGCGATGACCCTTCGATCATCAAACCGGTAGACATCCTGTACCACCAGCCGTAGCGGACCCTCTTTCCGGGCATCCTGACGCCCCACCCCGGAAAGTAACGCCTGCAACAGAGTCGGCCCCTTCCACCATCCCAGCCGCTTCATGTCCGCCGATTTCACATTCGACCCTTCGCGGGCAGAAATGGGAACCACCTCACGTGGCGTAATCTTTAATCCACCCAAATACTCCCGAATCTCCTTTTCCAGATGGCGGAAACGATCCTCTTTCCAGTCCACCAAATCCATTTTATTGACTGCCACAATGACCTTGGAAACTCCTAAGAGAGAGAGAAGGAGTCCATGCCTGCGCGTCTGTTCCCTCAATCCTTCTTTGGCATCAATTAACAGAATGGCCTCCTCTGCGGCGGCCGCCCCGGTCACCATGTTCTTGATAAACTCGCGGTGCCCAGGGGCGTCGATGATTTCAAAACCCTGCCCCTCATAACGAAAACCAATCCGGGTTGTGTCGATGGTGATGTTCTGGGCCTGCTCCTCCAACAGGGCGTCGAGAAGAAAAGCGTACTCAAAAGGCATTCCTTCCTCACGACACGCTTTCTCAACAGACTCGATCTTTCCATCTGGCAGGGATTGGGTGTCTGCCAAAAGCCTCCCAATGAGGGTCGACTTTCCGTGATCCACATGACCAACCACCACAATGCGGGTACGGGGCTCTTCGGGACCGCCGTCGGCTCCGGCTCCGCCTTGGCGCTTTGGAAAGAAGACGGGCTGGTAATCCTTCCCCACGGGCTTGGGTGCCGGTGGCATCTGGATTCCGCCGCTCACATGAACCCCTTCGCCCGCAGCTTCTGCATGGCATTGCGTTCGTGATGGTCTTGGGCTCGACCCGCCCGCTCGGCGGTTTTGGTGGTTTTTAACTCTTGGACAATTCCCTCGATGGTGGTCACCTGGCTTTCAATGGATTTCGTGATCGGCCAGCAACCCAAGGATCGGTATCTACGTCCGTTTTCGGCAAAATACATTTTCGGCACCGGTATCCCCTCGCGACGCACGTACTCCCATACATCCATCTCCGTCCAATCCAACAGGGGTTGCACTCGTACGTGTTCCCCTGGCTTCACCGCTGTGGTGAACTGCCCCCAGAATTCCGGCGGCTGATCCCGATACTCCCATTCGTTGTCCGCCGTCCGGGGGGAGAAATACCTCTCCTTGGCCCGAGTAGAATCTTCGTCGCGACGAATACCGGTCACCAGGGCATCCCATTTGTACTTCGCCAAGGCCTGCTGTAGGGCCAACGACTTGAGCTCATGCGTGACAGTCACCGGGTCGTGCGTTTCATATCCGATACCCCGCTTCCGGGCGTCTTCGTTCACCATGACGATCAAATCGATCTCGTAATGCTTTCTGGCCCACTCGCGGAAGGCCAGCATCTCTGGAAATTCATAAGTCGTGTCGATGTGCAGCAAGGGAAACGGAATCTTTCCGGCAAATGCTTTTTTAGCCAACCAAATCAGGGTGTTTGAATCTTTACCCATAGACCAGGGCATAGCCATGTTCTTGAAATTCGCGAAAGCCTCACGAAATATATAAATGCTTTGATCTTCAAGATGTTGCAAATACGACATAAAAGATAGACTTTATAGGTTACTAAGTTAAATTGCAAGTATGATACCTGCAGTGGTACAAAAAAATGAGTCCTCTTCCAATACGGAGACTTTTCATAAGAATTTTGACAAGCAGTCCGCAGAAGATCGTATTCGATGGGCGATTCAGCAATTTCGCGACAAAGCCGTTCTAACAACTTCCTTTGGAGCCCAATCCTCAGCCCTTCTACACTTAGCGACTCAAATCCAACCGGATCTACCCGTCCTTTTTATCGATACAGGTTATCACTTTCCAGAAACCATCTCCTTCGCCGAAGAGTTAAAGGAAAGACTTAAACTCAACCTCAAGACATACCATCCCCTTCTCTCCCCATCCGAAATCGAGTCACGCTATGGCCAAATTTGGGAAAAGGGTCCGGAGGGGTTAGAGCAGTTTCATGAAATCATCCGCGTGGAACCCCTCCGCCGGGCTCTCCGTGATTTGGATCCGGAAATCTGGATTGCCGGTCTCCGACGATCCTCATCTGAATCACGGCAAAAAATGGACTTTCTCACCCGCCAAGACGCGCGATTGAAATTTCTTCCCCTGCTCGATTGGTCGGATCGCGACCTCGGTCAATACCTCCAAACTCATTCCCTCCCCTACCACCCTCTTTGGGCCCAAGGCTATATCTCCATCGGAGATCGGGTGACTACCAAGCGCCTCGACGAAGTTTCCGACCCGTCCCAACTCCGCCATTTTGGCTGGAAAAGGGAGTGCGGAATTCACGATCGGGTCTGATTTCACGAAAAAGAAGATTTTCTCCAAGGCTCCTTCGGGTACTCTTACCCCTTATGGCAGGCGAGGTTGTTGAAGTAGAAGGAGTCGTAAAAGCAGTGCTGAAGGGCACCCTTTTTCGCGTCGAACTGATCAACGGACATGCCGTCCTGGCCCATATTTCCGGCAAAATGAGAAAGAATTTCATCCGTCTCAATACAGGCGATAAGGTGAAAATGGAAATGTCCCCCTACGACCTAAGCAAAGGGCGTATCACCTACCGCATTCCGCCTCCCACTCCTGACGGCCAACTGGCGGCTCCCGTTCCGGTTTAACCCTCCCCCGCAATCAACTCGGCATAAGTCTCCCAGGGGACATCCCCACCGTTATCGCGGGGTGTTCGATCCAGCTCCTTGGACTGAAAATCCACACCAAAAAGTCCAAACCGCGGAGCATAGGTTCCCCACTCATAGTTATCTGTCAGCGACCAGTGAAAGTATCCAATCAGGGGCAATCCTTCCGCACGGAGTTTTTTCACCTCTAGGACATGCTGCCGGAGAAAATAGCTGCGGCTTTGTTGGTCCTCCCTTCTTTGACACGCTTCGTCCGATGAACAACGTCTTTCCGCCATCCCGTTTTCCGCAATCAGGATGGGAAGATCCGGATATTCGGAGGCGTACCGCTCGACAAAGAAACGCAGACCACGCGGCAGTGCCTTCCAATCCCACCATTTGGTCGCCAGTCCCTTGGTTAACCACTCCCGCAATCCCACCCTCCCCAACTGTAAATCTGCCAAGGACGGAAGCCGGACGGCGTTCCCCACAAACGGATCGTAATAATCAAAAGAAATATAATCCACCACCGGATCATCCCTTTGCTCCCGCACCAACGGCACCAAACGAGAAAAGGTACTCTCATGAAGAAACCTTCGACTCAGGGCGTGTTGGATCTGTTTAACCAGTTCCCCGACCATTTCGGAGAAGATTCCGTGGTGGGGAAAGTCCATTCCCCGATAAGCCCGGGTAAACTCACGATAACGATCCTGCAGAAACGCAAAAATGGATTCATTGGCATGGGTTTGGCGAGCGGCCTCCAGCACATCCACCAGCATCTTATCCATCCAATAAAGATCACTGGCAAAGGTGTTAAACGAAAGCATGGGAGTGCCCCAGTCCGAATAGCGCCGATACAAGGCATGCACGCCTCGCTTAACCCTTACGTGTGCCGCCAGTTGATTCTGCAGGGCCACCAAGGCCGCCGCCCACCAGGATCGTCCACCTGCTGGAAAAGCCCCCACATTGTAGGTGCATGCCGCCAACATATTCGGCTCATTGAGCGTGATAAACCATCTCGGAGGAGCGACACCTCGATCCATTAGTTTCTGATTGAGCAACTCCAGCATTCGACAGGCATAGCGAGAGAAAATCTCGGGGGTCTCATCGCTCAGCCAAGGATCCCTCCCCAGCCAACGCGGCGTGGTAAAATGGGAAAGGGTGACCAAGGGTTCCAGACCCCTCGCCCGTAAGGCTTGAATCATGTCGACATAACGCCCCAAGGCTCCCTCTGATAACTCCCCGTTCACACCGTCTGGTTGGAGCCTCGCCCACTCGATTCCAAGACGGTAGCTGGACAAACCCATCATTTCAGCCCGGTCGAAATCCTCCTCATATCGATTCCAGAAATCAACTGCACGGCCCGAAGTTTCCACCTTTCCCGCGACCTCCCAATCGTACCAGTTGTTCCTCGGTTGCCCCTCCCCATTGTAACCCCCCTCGTGTTGATAAGGGCTGCAGGATACACCCCAGAGAAACTTCTGCTTTCCCGCAACTGGCTTCACTTTTTACGAGCCGTTTCCGCCATGGCTTCCTGCTGATGTGGGTGAACCTCGATCGGCTCATGTTCCTGCTCGGCAATCAAAGTTTGCACCACCTTCACGGCTGCATGAGGTTGACCCATTTTGCGAGCCGCCTGTCGTAAGGACTCAAGTTTACCAGGTTCCCCCAGCACCTTGCTGACCTTGTATCCCAAAATAGAAATTTCATTACACTTGATGGCCGCACCCTTTTCCAGAAGTTGATCACTGTTTCGCTCCTCCTGTCCAGGGATGGGGTCGTAGATCACCATCGGCAACCCTGAAGCCATTGCCTCCGCCGAAGTCATCCCTCCCGGCTTGCTAACCAAAAGATCCGCCGCCCCCATCCAGGAAGGCATATCGTCGACATAACCCAAAACCCGAAACTCCGCCTTTCCAGGGGACACCACTTTTCTTGCCAACTCGGCTTCTACCCGAGCCTTGGAATGTGGATTCTTTCCGCTGATGACAACAACCTGGGCACGTTGGGACATCTGCCTCAGGGATTTCACCACCTGCTCGGCCGGGTTAACTCCCATGGCACCTGCCGAAACCAAAATCACTGGGCAATCCGACCGCAACCCAAGTTTTCGACGTAGCGTTGGTTTGTCCTGGTTCTTTCCGAAATCGGGGTCGACCGGGATTCCACTCACCGTGATCCTCTCCCCGGGAAGTCCCAGCGTAGTCAGATAGGCTTTGGTTTCATCCAGAGCCACGAAGTAGCGGTGAAAAGCGCGGGAAAGCCACATGGCATGAAAATCATAGTCCGTCACCACAATGGAAAGTTTCGCCTGAATCACTTTTTTAGTGATGAGGTGGGAAATGATCTCCGCTGGCATGAAGTGAGTACATACCGTGATATCAGGCTGCATCTTGGCTAGCAAACGAACCAAGGGTCGCGTGTTGAGGCGATCCAGCAACAATCGCATACGGTCCGTCTTCCAGGGTTCATCACTTTTTTCGTACCACCAACCCAACAGTGTCGGAGCATCTTGAACGAGTTTGATGTACAGTTTGGAATAAAAATCCCGGAAAAGCTTGTTGGTGAAAGCCAAGGCATCGACATGGGCTACTTCCGCGATCCCCGGAATTTCGTGACACGCCTTTTCCAACGCCGCCGCAGCTCGCAAATGCCCCGTTCCGGCGCTCGTGGAGAGAATGAGAACTTTCTTCGGATGCTTCACTCGAAATATCTTAGCCCAGTTTCTTGAGGTTTCCCTATCCAAATAGGTCGGGCGTTCCCGTATCCCTCGTCTTACGGCTTTTACCTTCGCGCGGTTTGATCCGTGCCGGTTTTCCGGAAGCATCGGTCTCCCTCTCTTCAAGACCCTGCAAAATCTCCTCTGCCCGCTTGAGGACCTCGGTCGGCAGTCCCGCCAACCGCGCCACCTGAATTCCATAACTTCGATCTGCCTCCCCTTCGACGATCTGTCGCAAAAAGACGACTCGGTCTCTGTCCTCCCGGACCGCGACGCGGAAGTTCCTTACCCCCGG
>Ga0114968_10003069_pt1 | contig 12606 bp, 6 predicted proteins | sample M_130807_EF_Meta_FD_87020 | JGI IMG/M metagenome (GOLD analysis project Ga0114968, IMG submission 87020) | Freshwater microbial communities from Lake Montjoie, Canada to study carbon cycling - M_130807_EF_MetaG | ecosystem: Environmental > Aquatic > Freshwater > Lake | place: Lake Montjoie... | reverse complement strand
GCGGCCCCCGAAAAATTAAGTGCCCCTGTCGAAGTTGCCGTCAAATTTTGCCCAATCGTTAACTTCCCCAAAGTCAACGCGCCACTATTAGTGATCTGAACATTGTTGGCTCCCGTATTACTCAAAGTCACCGCTCCTCCGAAACTATTGAGTGAGTTATTCAGAGTAATCCCTGCCGCTCCCGTGGTGAAACTCGCTGTCCCACCCACCGTAATTCCATCCGCTGCCTGAGTGATCGCCCCTCCCGCGGTTATCGTTAGAGTTCCAGGAATAACGGTTTTCCCAAACTGGATTCCATCAATATCCGTAAAGGACAAATTTGAAGCTGTCCCGGAACCAGTCAAGATCGCGGAAAGAGTATCCACATCGTTTGAACCGCCCAAAGTAACCGCTCCAGCATCAAATAAGTTCAGCGCCCCCACTCGCACCCGGCTGGTGCCACCACCCGTGGCTTGGCTAGTTCCAGCAGTGATCGATCCAGTCGATCCGCTAGCCAAGGTCACCTGGTAGGGCGCGTTAGGGTACTGCAGGTAGTTAAATTCAATATTGCTGTTGATCGTAATCGCCCCAGCCGCCCCAATCGTACCAGTAGCCTTGGCTATGCTTGACCCAAAGGCGGGTTGACTAAATGTAATATCATCAGTCGTGAGTGCCGACGTATAGCCCGTACCTGGATTCGTGATCCGCACCCCGACCACTTGGTAGTAGGTAACCCCGTTAACGAGATATCCGGTATCGGATAGAATGGATACCCCAGTTGCTCCGGATCCACCTCCACCACTAATGGTCACTGTTGGCGGCGCCTGATAACCGAATCCGCCATCCGTGATCTGAATATCCCGCAACGAGCCCGAACCAATCACCAACCCCTTAGCCTCGACCAACTCCAACCCCAAGGCCTGCGGATTCCCGATCCTCAACCCCAACACGGACGAGGAGCTAGGAGCCGTGGCATAAAGATTGATTCCCGTCCCAGCCGTCAATGGGGCCAAGGTCACCTGCGCCGTGTTCGCCCCAATTCCACCTGACCCATAAATCCCTCCGCCCGTCGTGTCCAAGAAGCCCACCACACGGGTTTGTTGGATCTGATCCGCTAAAACCCTGATGTCCCCATTCTGAGTCGTGATTCCCTGATAAAATCTTTGCCCAGTGCCAAACGCCGCGTCCAAGAACACCTCCCCAATCGTCAGAGGAAGCTTACTCGTTCCTGAACTAACTATACTCGAACTCAAAGTGAATGTCGCATTCTCCGCCATACCACTGTCACGAATGATTCCGGAAAAATATTGAATCTGATTCCCCGTACCTGTCAAAGACACCTGCGCCCCTGCATCCAGCACGACGTTCTTAAATGCCAATCCAGTGGTCCCCCCAAGATCCTTGATCTGCCGTGTACCAGCCAACGCGATGCCGTTTGCGATTCTGAGGGAACTAGCCGCCACTGCCTGCGAAATAGTAATCACTCCCGCCCCCACGGCAGGTTGATCCTCTTGCCTACGTCCAAGTACCAGATCGTTCACCGCGAAACGTTGCAGGTCTGTACTTAAGAACGACGTGCTTCCTGCCTGCACATCTCCCAAATTGACGGGTCGCTGGTTAGTATAAGGCGCCACCACAGCAGTCGCCGCGGTCACAACTAACGAAGAGGGTGCCCCAGAAAGAATCGAGAAACGATCCGACGCCAAAAGCAACTTATCTATATCTAGATTATAAGGATCCGCACTGCTTTGCAAATATACCGTCGGGGACGAACTATACCCAGCTCCAGGACTAGTAATGGTGTAACTTGTGATCTTCCCGTTCGTTAAATTTGCAGTAGCAGCGGCCACTCCGGCAGGATCCGATAGGGTCACGACTGGCTGGATATAAAAGATTCCCGAGCTATTAATCGTGAATCCTGTCACTTGACCCGCGCCGTTGATAATGGCTGTCGCTGAAGCCCCTGTTCCAAATCCTGCAGAATCTGTAATCGTTACGGCTGGTGGCGAATTGTATCCCGTGCCCGACTGCCCTACCGTAATGGAAGTAATCCCACCAAAAACGGATAGCCCACCTGTATTCACACGACCAGTTGTTGCTGTGGCGGTTGCTGAGGTTCCTGCAGGCGGACTCAAGGTCACGGTCGGAAGGCTGGTGTACCCAAATCCCTTGTTCGTTATTGTTACCCCTGTCACAACCCCATTCGCAACCGTCGCAACTGCCGTCGCCCCAGTTCCACCACCGCCGGTGATGGTTACCGTTGGCGGATTTCCATATCCCGATCCTACGTTTTCCACCACAATGGAAGATAACTGCCCACCAGAAACGCTTGTCGCACCAGCCTCAGCCTGCACGATTCCACCCCCTGATATCACCACAGTTGGCGCCGTATTATAAAGTGCACCACCTTGAATGGGCGTAATCAGAGTCACCTCCCCATTGGATTGACCAGAAAGCGTAGTACCGATAGTGGCCGTGGCTGAACTAGGGGCGTATCTTTGCAGGGTTAGTTTCCCCTCAAACGCACCTACCTCTACGGTTACCAGCGACTCATCGGGCGTAGTTGCACCCGATGAATCAGTCTTGGTTGCATCCGACTGCAATCTCGAAAGATAAAGATCATTACTGCTTCGTGGTGGTTGTTGTTTGTGATTCGGATCAATCGGCTGGCCGGCCGCTGTCTCCAATTCGCCAGGGGCAGGCGCGTAAATTAGCAAATCTCCCGCGCCTTCATGCACATTATCACGATCGGTCACAAATGCACTGAGAGAACCCACACTATTCCCTCCCGATCCTCCCGTTGCCGTTCCAATCTGAATGGGCATGCCTTCAGACCCAGTTTGGCGCGCAAGCCCGCTGGTATCGTCATTCGCGATACTATAGGCGGTAATGGTGATGCTTCCGGAGCTTGCAATCTCCCCCCCACCCGTAGATCCGTTCACATTTACATCTCCTGTGATCAGCACCCCATCCGATCCTCCGTCGGTGTTTGCTGTGAACGCGATACCGGAATTAATCAGAATTGACCCCGACACCGCACTTGTTCCGCCCACCCCGAAAGCATTACCTGTCTGTACAGGTGCATTGAGATCAATATCTCCCACAGTATTATTCACCGTTCCAAAAGAATCTAAAACAATACCGCCGGAGGCCCGATTCTGATCCACCTGCTCCGTGCTTACCCCATACTCACCAAAATTTCCGAAAGCCTGCCCTTGTCCTATAATTACGTCAGGCGCGCTCGTATAACCCTGGCCAGGGTCTGTAATCTGGTACCCCACCACCTGTCCTCGGGTAGATGATACTGGGTTCGTATCGATAATCGCTGTGGCTTGGGCCACCGCGATTCCACCCCCACTCAGGGTCACGGTTGGTTCTGACGTATAACCTGTCCCATTGTCGCTGATATAAATCGGTGTGATCTGCCCCCCTCGAGCCGAGGGGTTATACCCAGCCGCCAATGCAACTACCGCCTGCCCGGCCGTGGTCTGCCCTCCGCCACTCAGCACGATAGCGGATACCGTCGTGTACCCACTTCCTGGAGTCACAATCTGAATCCCAGTCAATGTCCCGCTTGTGCCGTTACTGAGGATCGGTCTCGCGACAGCCCCCGTTCCATCACCGAATATCTGAATCGTCGGCGCAAACGTGTAAGTCGCAGGCGTGATTACATCAATGGGTGATAACTGCCCAGCCGCGTTGACGAAAGCAGTCGCTATCGCTCCACTTCCACCCCCTCCGGAAAAGGTGACATCAGGCACACTCGTATATCCTGTACCCACGATCTGCGGAACCACTCTTTCCACCGTCCCGCTCGAGCTAACTAAAGCCCTAGCACTCGCCTCTTGAATTCCACCGCCATAAATCGTGACCACGGGAGCGGAATTATAGTCATATCCTCCACCACTATTATTATTGTTACCTCCATTGGGGATAGGGACCACGCTAGTCACAACACCGCCCGTAACACTGGTCGTTGCGGTGGCGCCAGAAGATGTGGTCAGGGAGGAAGCTCCTCCCGCCACATCACGCCCATCCACGACGCTATAGCCTTGACCTATAAAAAAGCTGTAGTCTCCGCCATTCCCGATCGTTTCGTCCATAATCGTTCTTCCTGTCCGCCCACTAATCTCCTCGATTAACGATCCGCTCGCTGTACTAGTCCTGTTTTGCGCTGCATACGTAGTGTTCTCCCCACCCCGCCCATCAAAATAGGCACCATCTACACCTGTCATACTCAGCCCGAATACGTTGATATCTCCATCAGGGACATTTCGCACCTCACCCCTCGCAGAAACAAAACTTACCGTCCCGCCATTGACATGCGGGACGCCAATTACATCAATATCAGGTCCAAAATTCGAAGTTGCGCCAAAAAATGGATTTTCAAAGTACCGAGGCAGATACGTAACTTGGGTCGCAGTGGCGGGCGTACCGCGAAAATAAGTAAGCGTAACGTCAGTCGAAGACCGGATCGCATCAATGTTGATATCCCCCGCTTGTGCCCCGCCGATTCGGATAGCGGGCGCTTCCAGTCGCATGGTTTCATTACGCGAAATATTGTAGGTATTAGCCGTTCCACCAGTACTAATGGTCACAATCCGACCCGCACCCGAATCCGATAGAGGCTCCAACGTCAAAACCCCGCCAATTCCACTAATCTGTCCCGTGCTTCCAACAACTCCAGCAACACGTGTTCCATAGGTTCCTCCAACCGCTTGGAAGGTATTTAGAACACCCGCTGTATTGTAAAAAGTATCAGCCGTGCCGATGCCGCCTCCCAAAACCAGATCCTGAGATGCCAACGTCATATTTCCACCCCCAGAGTTGATGCTTATTCCAGTGTTAACCGTGATCGTCCCATTCGGTGCCCTTAACTCTAAATCGCGAAAATTCGCAGGCACACCAGCCGCTGCTGCTTGAACGTTTCGGACAGCCCCAGTTACGGTAATATCACCACCCCCTGTAAGAGTACTCCGATTTTCGTAAAGAAAATCCACAGAATTAACATTTACTGTCAGGCCAGCAATTGTGGTATCGCCAGCTGCATTTTCAGAGACTGTGTAACCCAAATTTCCACCATCAGAAATATTCTGAGTCAACGTTGTCCCCGCTGTGGTCACATAAAGTTGTGATAGTACTGTTCCGCTCGTCAGACTGAGAGTCGCGCCCTCTGTAACAACCGCCACTCTGCCGCCGCTAATATTCAATGTAGAAGTGCTCCCAATGCTTCCTGCCGCACTTAAGGTCAAAAGTCCCGTCGTAGAGACCTCGGGAACTATGATTGACCCCGTGTCATTAATCGTGCTTCCGGTAACGAAGGCTAGATTGCGTGCGCCCCCCGCAACCGCTCCTCCCGCCCCCAGGGTGATCGCTCCGGCAGAGCGATCCCCAATCGTTAGAGTTCCTTGGATTATACTTCCATTCAGCGTGATGTTCGCGATTTCACTATTACTCACATTAAATGTAGATACAGGGGTCAATCCCACTCCGATCGTAGTGCCGGCAACTGATGGCTTAAGAACCACATCCCCCGCAATCGTCACCCCAGTTTGGATGGTTTTCAGGGTATTCATTGTACCGAGCAGAGCCACATCCGCCGCCGTCACTGTGATATTCCCACCATTGCTTATCAGGGAAAAGGCATTCAACGTAAAAAGGCCACTCCCATTCGCATTGCTATCGGCATTAAAATTCATATTTAATTCGTTGGAGGTGGATGTGATAGCGGCGTTGATCGTGATCGCACCCGTTGCGTCCAAGGATAGCGTCGTTGCATTATCAAGTGTCTTGGCAATCGGCGCGCTCACTGTGATGCTGTATTCGGCTCCGGTCCCCGTTTGAATCGTTACGCTCGTCCCCAGATTCAAAGCACTACTAATATCCGTATTCAACACCGTCGAGGGGTTACTGGGGGCGGTGAATACCAGCGGGTTTCCACCAGAAACTTCGGCCGTGGTCGAGGCGACTCCGATCGTAATGCTTCCGGGATCCAACAGCCAATTTCCCGCCAATCCCTTCGGAGCTGAGGCATTCACCTTGCCCATTGCCTGCAGATTCCCTGCCGATGATGTCTCCACAAATCCCCCGTTGCCACCCTGTGCCCCGCCGAGTGCAGTGACCTCACCAAAAAAGCCAGTGTAGTCGTCCGACCAAAGAATCACCTTACCTCCGTCACCATTGACCTTAGCATCAGCACGGATCTCCGCTGTCGGTGCCATCACCACCGCCTTGGCGTTCGGCACTTCAGCGTTCTTGCCTAGATAGTCACCCCCCACCAAGACCTGCCCACCACCCGCTCCACCGCTCGCATCTACCTTCGCGCTTTCAAACATTCCCACCTTCTCCCCCAGAAGCTGAACCTTCCCACCCTTCGCATTTTCTGACGCCCCAACCACGCTGATCTCACCCCGCAGAATCGTAGTCTCTGCCGCCTGCAACTTCACACTCCCGGCCCCATCCCTCCCCGACGCCGTGATGACCGACCCCAGATCCGAGGTCACATTCTTGGCCGTCATCATAATCGATCCTCCGGTCTCTTTCTGACCATCTAGGCTCCGTTGCAACGCCGCCACAACTCCGGTGTTCAGCAAATCTCCCTCGCCGCCGATGAGGGACACACTGCCATCCCCGTTTTTCACCAATCCCGTCGCCTCAATCACTCCCGTGTTCTTGATCGCCATCGGCAGATAACTTCCCTTGGCCTCCAGCACCGCATTCGCCGCTTGGATCACCCCCTCGTTAACGATTTCTGCAGAACCCTTTGTCTTCTGTCCTCCGTTTTCTGTCATGGGCTTCTCTGCCGCCATCAACCTCACCTTGAAATTCCCCTGACCCACCGCCTGTAAAGAGACCTCCGTCCCGCTGACCATTCCCACCGTCCCATCCTTCGCCATCAACTGGCCTTCATTTTTCACTTCCTTGGCGATCAAAAACACATCCCCCTCTCTGGCGGTGATGTTTCCCTGATTGATCACCGACGCGTCCGAGTTGCCCTGGAAGTTCAACTGCCCCCCCTTCATGAACTCCTCCGTATTAACATCGTGTGTGCTGGCCACAAAAGAAGCTGTGTTAACCAATCCACCCGCTCCGACCAAAATCCCGCCTGGATTGATGAGATAAACATTTCCGTTCGCCTGCAACGTCCCATAGATCGAGGAAGGATTAGCGGTGACCACTCGGTTCAACACCGCCGAACTCGAATTGGGCTGCACAAACTTTGTGAGTTCTCCATTTGCAATGGAAAAACTGTTCCAGTTGATCACTGCCCGGTCGGCATTCTGATTCACAATCAAAGTCGCTGCGTCTGGCCGATTAAAAGCCGCCGCCCCACCCACCACCACCTCCCCCTGTGGATTCGCCCTCAAAGTCGCAGGAATCATACTCATCCACAGCATCGCTACCCCGCCTAACACCCTAATTCCCGCGCCCCCAAAACTCCTTAACCACCTGACCAAACGCTTTGCCCGGGTCCCACCCAGATACAAAAGCGACTGTATCAAGGGCTGAAATACACACGAAATATTGCGAATCATTTGCACCAAAATATTGGAATTTCCTTTCGAAAAACTATCTTTCCAGTCGCCCAAATCACTCCGCAAGGTATCACAAGCGACCCTATATTTGGTGTACCTATCTTGGCTAGTTATCAATACCAGGTGGCTCCTCACCCCTTGAATACAACCTATGGACAGTGGCTCGTCAAATTATTTCCCCCCCAACCTTGCGAATAACATGGGGTCAGCCCCAGGGTCTGACCCCACACCTGGCCCTACACCTGTCCCCAAAAATGAGCCCAGGTTATTTAAAAATAACCGAACCCTTTTGCGATTTTATAAGTTTAATACATATGCCTAGGAAACCGCGAAAATGTCCGCCGGGAGAAATCGTTCACGTTTGCAATCGTGCCGTACAAAAAACTCAAATGTTCTTCAATGATTTCGACTATAGACAAGTCATAAAAGCGTTACAGCAAGCCCTTGCGAAGCACCCTGTGGATCTTTTTGCATATTGCCTGATGCCCAATCATTGGCACCTATTACTGCGAGCTAGAAAGCCTATGGCGATTAGCAAAATGCTCCACTGGTTTAGCTCTACCCAAGCCATTCGCTGGCGAAAAATAAATCTCACCAGTGGATATGGCGCTGTTTACCAAAATCGTTTTCGATCCCATCTCGTTTTCGGAAAGGTCGCCTTTCTTATGGTTGCCCGATATATCGAGCGAAATCCCGTATCTGCGAACCTATGCAGGACCGCGTCCGATTGGCCCTGGTCGAGCGCTTCTCAGAGAAATCAAATTCCTATCCACCCATGGCCTATGCCGAAACCAAAAGATTGGGGAAGATTTCTCGATCTAAAGATTGACGAGGAAACACTTCGCCAAATCCAAGTCGCAAAGAGAACCTGCGAACCGTTGGGCGAAGAACCCGAACGTCAAGAAACTGAGGTCCGACTCGCCGCTTAGGGTCTACCCGCCTCAGCAGAAACAGGTGCAGCCACCCCACCCCATGCCCCCTCGTTGGGATCTTGATTGCCTTTCAAACGATAAACTTTCGCTTTTGTGGTAGGCTGTTTGTCAGGCAAACCCAAAACGGCACAAAAAGCCGACTTCACGGCATCCCCCGCCTTTTCCATGCTTTTATCATCAGCTTGCCCACTTGCCAAAGATCCAGGACCAGCTCCGGTTGGATTGGATGGTTTCGCCAAAATTGCAACCTCCCGCTTCTGAGTTGCCAACCGACTCACTCGACTGCCTACACCACCCACACCCTCAATATAGTAAACTTGGCCACAAACAGAAGGCTCATAATAAACTTGGTCTTTTTCGTCCATGGTCGCAAGCAAGGAAGCCTCGGGGGAGAGAACTGCCTTCCTGCCAAACACCTCCAATGTAATTGGCTTTTGCATCCCAGGGCCCGCGCGCACCAAAACCGATTGCCTCCCCATCTCATCTTTTCCGAAACTTAATCGATACTCTTGTCCCGCCACATCCACCACTTTGCCTGCCGTCCCCAAAGCCAATTCATCAATCAAACTTCCCACCTCATCCCGAACCTCTAACCTATTCGTCTTCTCATTTATAACTACCTTACCCCCTGCCTCATTTTGGATTCCTGCAACAATACCTGCCGCTTGCTGGCCGGCAGGGTCAGGGACAGAGGCCATACCCGTAGTCATAAATTCAATACATAGTATTGATACCCACAACGCATAGTGTCTTCGCATAAATCTTGTCTGCTCCTACAAACCCTACCCGTCCACAATTATTTTTGGCTTAATCGAAAATTTTTTGAATAAGTGATAATCCACCTAATTCGATCGAGGCACATCCTGCAATCTCTGCTCCTTCAACTTCTCCACTTCGCCATTGACTTGCAAAATCTCGTCAGGCGTTATGGACCCCGGCGGAAGCAGGATCGATCCATTTGTGATCACGGTGTCGATCCTCGGGGCATAGACAACCCGTCCATTCACAAGAACTACTAAAATCATGCCTCTTCCAGTACTCGTCCCGACCTCCAGCTTTGTCCGGCCAAAATCATTAAACTCTACCAGCACCGTCCCATCCACACGGGTCGAAACCTTGCGAATCTCTTTTTCCGTTACCTCAGGAAGACTCTGGATGGCAACTGTTTCGTTCGGCTGAAAAAGGGTTACAGGAACAGAAACCATCCCTTTCGCGCCCTCCGTCGCCTGTAAATGAATCCTAAGCAAAAAGGGGGGTTTCTCCGCCGCCCCTATCCACAACGCATAACCCACTACAAGGAGTAGGAACCTATAGCCTGCCTTCATAAGGCAATATCTTATCCCAACCTCCCGAAGGAAACGACCTGATTTGTCATTTTCCGTCAACCTCACTATCTTCGTCTTATGAAAGGTCTCCTATCGGCAATCGCTTTACTGATTGGTTTTCTCGCCCTTTCTCCCCTGCCTTCCCTTGCGGCCGACATTTCAGACACCGCCTCCCGCACCAGCCAACCCGATAAATTCCTCTCAGCCCCTGGACTCATCAAAGGCGGACTCTTTATGCAGGGCTCAAAAAAACGATTTGAGGGCGCCAACGAACTCAATCTCGATTCATACCAAGCGCGGTTGGAAGTCTCCCCGACCGAACTGACTCTTCAGAGAATTCGCGATCCTCAACCCAATGATCAGATCGTGATCAAATTTACTTTAAAAAATGAGTCAGATAAAGGATCTACTCTCTACTTTCCCACCGCTCAACGCTGCGAAGCCGTTATCCGCGATGCGGAGGGAAAAACAGTCTACACCTGGTCAGAGGATTACGACTTTGCGCAAGACGCAGGGTACAGTTACCTAAACGCTGGAGAACATCTAAACTACCAACTAACCATCCCCTACCAGGCTCTTCGCGGAAAAATTCCAGCAGGCCAATCCACCATTACGGCGAGTTTGGTGAACTACCCGCAACTACGGGCCGAAATGCCCCTGCAGATTCAGCCTTAATTTCTCCTTTCACAGGAGAGGGTTGATGAGGATCGGTTGTCCGTCCCTTTGCCTCAAGGAGCCTCCGAACCTCGTACGGACTAAACATCTCTTTTCTACCCTCTCCTAAATCCCGCTTCCCCAAGGAATCATCTCTCACAGCGTTTTCGCGCACCCGAGTTAGTCTTCCCTCATACATAACCAACCCTCCCTCACGACTCTGGAACTTAGAACTGGCTCGCGAAATCCAATCGGGCTCGTCTTTGCTGGCCACACCTCTCGTTTCAAACTCTTCCTTCTTCTGCCAGGTGGACATTTGCCCATCTCCGTATGTTTCATTACGCCTCGCACTCATTCCCGAAGCTTGGCGACCTGACCATGAGGAGTCTTTACCCTCCAGTTTCGAGGTCCTCTGCTCCCAAAGAGGCGTTGAGGCTAGGCTCGACTCTTTTCGATCCCCATAGACTCGAGACCCATCAAATGATTTTCCCTTCTGATAATTTTTGGTATCGATCTGCTTGAAATCGGTCATTTTACCTGAGAACTGGCTGACCTGATTCCCTGGTTTCTTAGGCCAAGACTGCTCCCCCATCCCCTCTTGAGCCCGAGATAGGTTTTCGGCACTTCCTTGAGCCCAGGCCACCGAAACAAGCCCCAAAAAGAGTAGTGAAACAGCCTGTAGCAACATGAATATATAACACACAGAAAGAGGCACGTCTTCCCCTAGAATCTATTATCTATTCTGGGAACATGCCCACAACCCGTGAATGAATTTTACCTAAACCGGGCTGTTGCTTCTAAAACCAGTGGGTCCACCTGGATTTGAACCAGGAACCAAGGGATTATGAGTCCCCTGCTCTAACCGTTGAGCTATGGACCCAACACCAATCCCCATATCTTCCACTCCCCGCGATGAAACTCAATCTTACCTTGTGCATGTTCGCCGAACCATTCCAAGGCTTGGAACTGTCGCTGGAATCTCCATGCCCAAGCTTGAGGGCCTCTACGCAAGGTTGAAACGAGTGCTGAATTAATCCTTTCATTCTATGAATTAATATTTAAATTATGCCAATGCTCCGGCAAGTGGCTTTACTGGGTGTTGTTGCATCGTGCATACTTTTAACTGCACGAGTTCAAGCCCTTGAGACTGGAGATGACCTCAAGCTCGACCCTGATCGATATTTAGGTAAAAAAGTAAGCTTGCTTGGAGTAATCGACGCCAATTATGAGCCTCTTAAAGCTCCCAGTGGTGCAGGCAGTTTTTTTGTTATGGATACTGGAAAAAATGTTCGTGAAAGTTACGGCAATATCAGTCGCACAGTTTTTAATCAACAAGGGGAAGTAGTTGTTTTTGTACCCAACGAAAAGATAACCTATTTTGTGAATACTTTTAAGCGAAGGCTGGAAAATAATTATAATTATGCGGGAAAAGGATTTTCAGGAATCTACCTAAAAAGGGATAAAAGCGATGAAGAGAAGGATTGGAGAGGATGGTGGAACTGGTACTACCACCACAAAGGTTACTACGTTGATGTAACGGGCGGGCAATAAAGAACGCATCCTCACACACTGGCAATCTCCCGCAACAAAGCTTGATTCATCTTAGCGCCACGCTCCAAATACTCGATCGGAAAGGTTTCGTCCGGTCCGTGCGCACGGCAATCAGGCAAACTTAATCCCACCAGTAAGGTCTCCACGTCTAAAACTTTCTTGATGACACTCACGATTGGAATCGTTCCACCCTCTAAAAGGTAATCTACCCTTTTTCCTCCCCAAGCCTGACTCAAGGCTTTGGATGCAGCAGGGCCAAAGCCTTTTGTGGGATCACAAAAATAAGGAAATCCACCATGATGCCGCGTCACCTTTATTTTCACCGTTTTTGGACAACGCTTTTTTAGATCCTTTTCCACGAGATCCGCAATCTGCTTGGGATCTTGATGCGGCACCAAACGAAACGTCAACTTAGCCGAGGCCTTGCTGGGCAAAACCGTTTTGGGTCCTGGACCCTGATATCCCCCCGTAATTCCGTTGATCTCCGCCGTCGGTCTCATTCCGATTCTTTCGATTGCGGAAAATCCAGACTCCCCACCCAATGCCGGACTTCCTGCCTGACGCCTCACCTCCGCATCAGGAACTCCCAAGGCTTTTGCGGCTTTTCTTTCCCAACCAGCCACCTTCCTC
>Ga0114968_10003068_pt1 | contig 12607 bp, 15 predicted proteins | sample M_130807_EF_Meta_FD_87020 | JGI IMG/M metagenome (GOLD analysis project Ga0114968, IMG submission 87020) | Freshwater microbial communities from Lake Montjoie, Canada to study carbon cycling - M_130807_EF_MetaG | ecosystem: Environmental > Aquatic > Freshwater > Lake | place: Lake Montjoie... | reverse complement strand
ATTAAAAAAGTTGTAAACAACTTTTTATTTTTTTTACCACTTTTCAAAAAAGTGGTGTAAAATATTTGTGATAACCTTTTTCCCAAAGGTTTTGGCTCCACCTTTTTTAAAGGTGGATCTAAATAACTTCCATAAATCTATTGTTCAAAAATGTATTATTTGTTAATTCAATATTATTATCAAAAATGATATCATCATCATCGTCATCATCATAATCGTCAACGTAATCATCTTCATCATTTTCATCTAATGCAAGAAATTTTTCTAATGTAGTTTCCATCTCTTTTTGATATTTTCTTTGACTATATTCATCTTTTAAGAAATAGAAATTAAACTCATTTATGTTGGTGTTTACTTTTTCCTCTTCTTCTGGTTTATATTTTGAAATTATGTCAAAGAATAATTCTTCCATGAATGTATTGTATTTTTGGTATTCTGTAAATTTTTCATTTTTGTCATAAACCATTGAATTAAACATGATTGACTTTACCAAACACTCATAAGTAATTCCTTTTTCAATAAATTTTTTTTGGATTAATTCAAAAGAAGGTAATTGTTCATTTGAATTTTGTTCATCATCTTCTTCGTTGCCTTCATGAGCTTCTTCATCATCTTCTAATGCTTCTTGATCCTCTTCATCTTCGTATTCATCTTGTTCATCAGTATCTTCATAATCTTCGTCTTCACTATCATCAATTTCTTCCACCATTTCAAAACGACAATATGGGCAACCAAAACCATTGAATGCGATACTTTTCATCAAACAATTTGAATGAAATTGATGTCCGCATTCAGTGGTTGAGCAATTTTTACATAAATCAATTATTTCCATGCAAATTGGGCACTCAGTTTCACAAATATTGGTTGACATCTTGATTAGTTAGTCAGTTAAAATTGTTATTTGTTATTATTGTATAAAATAAAAAAGGATTTCAATTTTTTTATTTTATATAAAAAAATATGTTGTTTATGAAATAACATATTTATAAAAAAAATTGAAATACTTTATTTATAAATATGAAAATTAAATAAAACAAGTTAACACTAATCAAACTTTGCAAAATCTAAAATGTGTCAATCAATTGTCATGAATCTTTACATTCCCCACGTATTTGGAAATGTTACAAAAGAATTTATGATACAAACTATTGAATTTCAAGGTTTTGGTAAAGTTAAAAATATTGATTTTGTAGAAAAAATGGGTAAAAATGGTAAGGTCTATAATTCAGCGTTTGTACATTTTGATTACTGGTATGATAGTATTACATCAGTAAATTTTCAAGAACGCGTAAAGAATCCAGACAAAGAGGCCAGAATTGTATATAGTGAACCTTGGTTTTGGGTATGTTTTGAGAACACAGGTAAAAAACAAATTCCTGGCGAACGTAAAGAGAGAATTAATTTAAAAGATTCAAAAGATTCAAATGATTCAGATGATCTATCCAATGTTTTTGATTTTGAAGAAGAAAAAAATGAAGTAGTGTTACATCAAGAAATCGCAGATAAATTTGAACGCGAACTACTTGATGAATTTGATTGTGAAGAGCATTATCATAATCATATGAGTGATTTGATTCTTTATCAAAAAAAGAAGGAACATCCTAAAATTTCAAATATAAAAAAAGAAATCAACATGGAATACGTGAGAAATTTAGAGATGTTGAATTACAAATTGATCCATGACCTCTATGAGTTGCGTGGCGATTTCATATCCACCTAATTCCACCTTTAAAAAATCTACCTTTAAAAAATCCACCTTTAAAAAAGGTGGAGCCAAAACCTTTGGGAAAAAGGTTATCACAAATATTTTACACCACTTTTTTGAAAAGTGGTAAAAAAAATAAAAAGTTGTTTACAACTTTTTTAATGTAATCTTTTTGTATGAGAAAAGGTGTAAAACAATAAAGTCAACGAGCTTTGCGCAACTTTTCCCAAAAGTTGCTAATAAAAATGAAAACTTTTTTCATGATTTAAAGACAATAAAATATATTGAGAAAGGTGCAAAAATGAACGGTGGTTATGGTAATATGCGTTATAATGAACAATTTATTGATTTAATGGAAAAATTAGCGAATATTATGTTGAAACAAGGCGAACCATTTAGAGGACGTGCTTATCAAAAAGCTCAAGAAACTATTATGACGTATCCTCACGACATTATTAATATTGATCAATTGAAGGAAAAACCTGGTATCGGTCCAACTATATTAGAAAAATTAAATGAATATGTTACTACTGGAACCTTAAAAATAATAGAGAGAGAAAAAAATAATCCTGTAAACATTTTAGGTGAAATTTATGGTGTTGGCCCCAAAAAAGCAAATGATCTTGTTGATAAAGGAATTGCGACGATTGAACAACTTCGTCAGCGTCAGCATGAAGTTTTAAATGATATACAAAAAGTTGGATTGAAATATTATGAAGATATTTTACAACGTATTCCTCGCTCGGAAGTGCAAGAATATAAAAAAATATTTGATAAAGATTTTGACAAAGTTGCATCTGCTAGTAGTGAAAGTGAATCTAATATGGAGATTGTAGGAAGTTATCGTCGTGGAGCTCAAAGCTCAGGCGACATTGATGTTATCATCACTTCAAAATCACCAAAGGTTTTCGTTGATTTTATTGACGAATTAATAAAAGAAAATATTATATTGGAAGTTCTTTCAAGAGGTCCGACCAAATGTTTGGTTATTGCAAGACTTCCTTCATCAGATGTCGCTCGTCGTGTAGATTTCTTGTATACAAGTCCAGAAGAATTTCCATTTTCCATATTATATTTTACAGGTTCAAAAATATTCAATACTGTTATGCGTCACGAGGCGCTACAAAAAGGATTAACAATGAATGAACATGGATTATATAAAATGGATGGTAAGAAAAAGGGTGAAAAAGTTGATTCTGTATTCAAAGATGAAAAGGATATTTTTGATTATTTAGGCTTGGTTTATAAAACTCCAATTGAAAGAATGGATGGGCGTGCTGTAATAAATACTGAGAAACCTTCCAATCTAACAAAAACCATGAAAAAAAAAGACATAACTATTAAAAAAACTTCTTTTAAAACAAAAAAAAACACTAACTTGAAAATTGTTGAAAATGACGAACCAATAAAAATGGAATTAGTCAATCATTTTATGAAGAATGGGATATCTGTTTTGAATAATTTATCTGAAAAAGAATTATCTGAAATGGTTATTTTGACAAATGATCTTTATAGAAATCAAGAGCCTATTTTAACTGACAATCAGTTTGATATTTTGGAAGATTTTATTAGAAACAAATACCCTAACAATAAAGTGATCAAACAAATTGGTGCGCCTATTCCAGTTGGTAAAAATAAAGCTACTTTACCTTATGAAATGTGGTCCATGGATAAAATCAAACCAGATACCAAAGCTCTTGGAAATTGGAAAACTAAATTTGGCGGACCTTATATTTTGTCTTGTAAATTAGATGGTGTAAGTGGTTTATATACAACTGAAGGCGAACAACCTAAATTGTATACGCGCGGTGATGGTAAAATAGGACAAGATGTGAGTCATTTCATTCCATATTTGAGATTGCCATCCAAAAAGGCTGGAGGTAGTGGTTTTGTAGTTCGCGGAGAATTCATTATTCCAAAGATGGTATTTGAAGATAAATATAAAAAGGTCTTTGCAAATCCAAGAAATCTAGTTTCAGGTATTGTCAACCAAAAAACAATAGATGAAAAAATTAAAGACATTCATTTTGTTGCTTATGAAGTGATTGTTCCTACTTTGAAACCGAATGATCAGTTTGAATTTTTGAAAAAAATGAATATTGAAATCGTTTTGTTTGAGAAAGTGTGGAAAGGTGAATTAACAAATGAGCATTTGTCTAATTTGTTAATTAACTGGCGAAAAAACTATGTCTATGAAGTTGATGGAGTCATTGTTACTGACGACAAAGTCTACACTAGAAAGTCTTGCAATCCTGAACATGCTTTTGCTTTTAAAATGGTATTATCAGATCAAGTTGCGGAATCTAAAGTAGTTGATGTTATTTGGTCACCAAGTAAAGACGGATATTTGAAACCGCGAATTCAAATTGAACCAATTAAATTAGGGGGTGTTACTATTGAATATGCAACTGGTTTCAATGGTGCTTTTATAAACGATAATAAAATTGGTATAGGAACGGTAGTTGAAATTATTCGCAGTGGAGATGTTATTCCTTACATTAGAAAAATCGTTGTTCCAGCAGAACAAGCAAAAATGCCTTCTATTCCTTACAAATGGAATGATACTCACGTTGATGTTATGCTAGAGGACCTTTTATCTGATGACACCGTAAAAGAGAAAAATATTACAGGATTTTTCAGAGGGATTGGGGTAGAAGGTTTGAGTAGTGGAAACATCACAAGAATTATTAAAGCAGACTACGATTCTGTTCCCAAAATACTTAACATGACGGTAGATGATTTGAATAACGTGGAAGGATTTCAATTAAAAACGGCTACTAAAATTTATGATGGTATCAAAGAAAAAATAGCGGGTGCTAACTTGGTTACACTAATGTCAGCAAGTAATATTTTTGGAAGAGGATTCAGTGAAAAAAAGATAGAATTAATTATGGATGCTTATCCTGACGCTTGTACTAATACTATAAGCGACGCCGAAAAAATAAAGAAGATTTCTGAAATAAAAGGTATGGCAACTAAGAGCGCTGAAGCTTTTGTTGCAAAGATTAATGATTTTGAAAATTTCCTTATGGAGACTGATATGTTTTATAAATTATTTGAATTTCAGAATGCGCATAAGAATAAGGAGGTGGATGTAAATGGTGTGAACGCCGTTATGAAAAATCCTTTGTATGGAAAAACAATTGTTATGACAGGATTTCGTAATAAAGAGCTAGAAGAAAAGTTGAAAAGTGTTGGCGCTAAAATTGGAACAAATGTCAGTAAAAATACATATTTGGTTATAGCAAAAGATAAGGATGATGAAACTGCTAAGGTATTAGAAGCAAAAAAAATGGGTGTTAACGTAGTGTCACTTGCCAAATTTAACTTTTAGAAATCCACCTTTAGAAATCCACCTTTAGAAAAGGTGGAGCCAAAAATCAAGTGTTTTAGTTTTTAGAAAAGGTGGAGCCAAATATTCAACGTTTTTGTTTAACGAATAAGCATTTTTGGATTTATATATAATTTACATCCTCTATTTATCATATTCATATGTAATGGTACATGTTCACATATTTGTTGATCAATATGACTAGGTTCAACCCCGATATATTTGGCGTCACTTAAGGATTTTAATTTGTACAACCCCGCGCCTCCAAAAGCAGAGAGAACTGATATTAACTTATTGTCAGTGGGGTAATTAATGCTATATTTAGTAACCCATTCATCATATGCAATATTACCAGGTACACCCTTTTTCATAAGCGTATGTATATTATTCCAACAACACGTAGTTAAATATTTTTTTTTTCTTAAAGCATAAATATCGTAATACGTATCTGAACAATTTGCAAACATAGCATCCCATTGTTCTGGTTTATATAAAAAACAGGTGTGAATTGTATTAATTAATTTACCTGTTATTAATATATCATCAAGATCTAACATTAACATATAATCAAAATTAGAATAATTGTTACGAATATGATTCAATATTTTATTTCTACAATGTGCTATTCTTTCTGTTCTATTTTTGATATTTATATTATCTTCAAAAATATAATCATAATTTGATTTTTTATTTTCTTTGAGTACGTTTCTTGTATTATCTGTAGAATCGTTTTCATAAATTACAACTTTATAAGATTCAAATTTTTTCCCTATTTCATCAATGATAAATAAATTTCTTTTTATAAATTGTTCCGCATTGATACAGCATCCGGCTATAACAACAGAATAGTTTTTTATTAAATTATTTTTGAAGTGCGCAAGGTCTTTGTATGAATTTATTTTATCATTCCAATAATGAAGTTTTAATTTATCATAGTTAAATTTATTTTTTTCATGTTTACTTTTAAAATCAAGAATTGTAGTGTCCAATAATTCTTGAGTTAATGACGACCAATCATCTAAAATTAAAACTGGTAAATCGTCATATAAAGCATCTAATGCTGATGTTTTTACAATAGGAATACAACCCAAACATAGTGCTTCCCACGTTCTGTGACAATCTAATCCATTTCCATGAGGTGAAACTACAAATGCATATTCTATCTGATTTTTCCATGTATCAATACGTTGCAATTTATTATTTTCATAATAAATTAAGTTTTTTTCTATTTTTTGAATAGCATCTTTTCTATCATAACCAAATTTCGTAGTTGTAAAAAAATGGAAATTTGAATAAGATTTTATTATTCTTTCATAAAATGGCTTTGAATTCAATTTAATATTTTCTAAACTCATCTCTTGTTCTAACGGCGAAGATTTATCACCCCACGAATGATTTTGATTTGACATTGTATGATAATCCAAACCAATAGGAATTTGGGTTATTTTTGAATGCTTGATAATACAATTTTGTGCAAACCAATGCAAAATTTTATCCGATTCAATAAACTTGATAAATTCTTCATTGGATGAAAATATATCAAATGGAAATGTACAATCGCTATCACCAGTAACTATAATAATTTTATTTTCAATACTATTAAATATATTTTTAACAAAAAAAGGTATAGCAGAAGTTGCTATATAAACTACTGAATTATCCATTAATTTACTAAAATCATAATTATGTATTTGCGGAATATCTGATATAGGTTCTGAACTATGAATGTCACATGATTTTAATAATCCCCGTGAACATACATATTTGCAAGAATTTTCGCCTTTCATTTTATTATTACATCAAATTATATTATTATATTGTTATTATCAAAATATAATTTATTATATTTTTTCCGCAATTAAAAACCCATTTCTTGTGTTTTCTTTTTTTATAATTTTCCAAGATGGGTCAGATTCTATTTCTTTTACAATTAATTTACATTTATCAACGTTAATATCGTCTAACATTAATATAGTGCACCTATTTTTAAGAATTTGGAATTCATAATAAGTTGTAAATTCGCCCCCATCTAATAATATTACGTCAAATATATCCGGAAGATTGGGTCTATTTAAAAATAAATTACATTTTTTCATATTTATAATATCAACTTCATTCCAATGCTTAAACATATTATTTGTTAAACATTGTGGAAATATTTTATAAAAATCGCTAGGTTCTTCGTTCCATATAACTTCATTCAATATATGTATTTTATCATTATCAGCGTATAATTTAATAGCATCCATACATTTATCTTTATTGCATTCAAGACTATAAAAAACATAATCGTCGTTTCTATTTATAAAACCATTTGAAAAAGATCTTGTAGAACCTAAACCATTCCAAGTTCCTATTTCTAAAAAAGTTTTATATTTTAGATTTGACGCGTATTTTTTTATTTCATTTGAAAAACTATCATCCCATATTTGTCCTATATTATTTTTTTTATGGTAGTTGTAATTTTCTTTGTCATTATATTCCCACATTACTATCTATATAATACATATATAGATATATCAAAAATAATAAACGCAAAAATGAGATTTTTTGGGTAAAATCATAATGTAACTGTGATTTTTTCAAATTGAAAACCATTTATACCAGCAAAGATTTGAAACCGCACCCCGTAGGGGTGCTATGGTTCAAACTGTAACTGGTAACTTAGTTGAAGATTCATCCGCTATGCGGATTGAAATCTTCAACGGTGTAAATTATTCAACTGTGTAAGTTTATTATAAATACTATTATAAAATTTTGTAAATGTTTTTTCTATTTTAAATTCAGGCTCCATCAATTTTGAAAATGTTTTATCATAAAGAATGCAATGATTTTCGTTTTCATTTAATAATTCAGAATTTTGTTTACGCCATTCACTAAATGCTTTGGATATTTTAAATTGTATAACATTTAAAAATCGTATGAATTTTTCTCTGGTTACGATTGACCAAGTCGGTTTCTGGTTGTTATTATTTTTACTATAAACATAAATTGTATTTTTCTTTTCTTTGAAAGCTGAAATTGGTAGTTCATTTTTTTCATTATCTTTATAAATACTTCTAGTGAGTATTAAATTAATAGTTTCCAGAAAACTATTGTGAAACAAGAATTCAATATCGGTTTGTTCTACTTTTATAATTTCGGTAATACTTTCAAAAAGCAATGTTGATGATGCTTGATTAGAGTTTGTAATATTATTTAAGTAATCAATAATATCTATTTTTTTTATTTTTTTTGTAACATGTTTACTCAAATCAGTTACTTTATTTTCTAATCTGTTGCATTTTAATGCTAATTGAATAACTAATTGATATAATTTTTTTGATGACACGTTTTCTTGTAATAATACTTCGTCTATGTCATCATTATTATTATCACTATAATTATTTGATCTTTTTGATTTGTGAGTTATTTCACACAAAATTAAATGTTTTTCCAAATTTAATCTAGTCTTATAACTTTTGCCACAATGAATACAACACATTGCAGAGTGTTTAATTTTATTTTGTTCATCTTTTTGCATTTATTTTATCTTGTGTATTGAATTTCTTTGTTGATAAAATTTTCAATTTTTTTAAAAATAATAATTATAGCATTATATATAAATAATGCTATTAGGTAGAACAGGAATTGTTTTTAATGGAAATAGTTATAGACCATTTTCTGTAGACTCAATTGGATATAGATGCAGAGGTTGTAATACACAAACATTAACTGGTAATACGCCGGCTGATCAATATCAAAAACAAAAACTTATACAAAATACAGTACGTGTTTATGAATCTTTATACACAATGAATTTAGGCTCATTGAGTTCTTATGTAAAAAAACCAAAAGATGTATATCGTGTAGGTTGGAATCAACAAAGTGATAGAGCCTATCCAAGCGTTCAGCCTACACTTGTTAAAACTGGATTTAATAATTCTTTGAATAGTCGTCATCATTCTTACACTTCTAGTCGTCCAGGAACACAAACACCTGGTGGTATTGGTTGTGATATCAAACACAACTCATATGATAGATATTTGAATAAGTTGAAAGGTAAAAAGGTTTTACGACGTGGTGTTATTCCACCAACTTTTGGATTACCACAAATACCATTTAATCCTGCATTCCCAATTTATGGTGGAAAACAATTTAAAACTGCAATTGTGGGAGGTTGTAATTGTCCTTTGGACCAAAATGTTGACTTAAGCGATTCTATACTTTATAATAATCCTCTTTTCCAAAATATTAATGATATTGTCTACAATTATAGTGTCGGAACATTTGTTTATGCGTATGAGAACAATATGAGTAGTAAAGCAAGAGCTGAAATTATTCAGGATTTAGGAAACAATACTTTTGTAATACAATTTGTTGACGGAACAACCAAAACCGTTTCAATAAGTGAAATATTACCATATTATCCATGTAATTGCGATGAAATTACGTATCAATCATCTTTGGATGTTTTAGCAAATGCTCTAGATTCTACATGTTTTCTTCCAAACTATAGTGTTATCAAAAATATTTAGTTGGAAAGAATTAAAATATTTGTATTATTTATAATAAATGCCATATAAACCATCTGTATCTATTAGAATGGATGTAAATTCTGCTTCAAATTCCAGTGTTTATAGACAAGCAATAATTGCTAATTTAGTAAAAGAACAACAATCACAACAAAGAAGTGCGCCATCTGCTTTGAATAGTTCAATGATTGCTCGTATTCACAACGTAAGACCGGGTTGCGGTTCTTGTGGGAAATAAATCAATCCACCTTTTAGAAAGGTGGAGCCAAAAGTTTTGCTCTACTTTTCCCAAAAGTAGATTTTTGGCTCAACCTTTTTCTAAAAGGTTGATTTTTGGTTTTACCTTTTTCTAAAAGGTAAATAAAATATTGATATTATTATATCAATGGCCTCATCATTAATTTTTAATAACAGCAATAATGCTTTTTTTAGCAATGTGAAGTCATACCCTTCTAGTAGTCTTCACAAAAGTAATAATTTTAAAACTCTTGGCGATACAACTATTTTACCATATAATAAGATGTATAATAATTGTAAAAATACATTATGTTATACTCAAAGTAAGGGCACCTTCATATACAAACCACATAATGATTATGGTATGGTTGGTAGAACATCTGCAGGATATTTGGCACAAAGAAGACGACTCTAGCTATCCACCTTTAGAAAAGGTGGAGCCAAAAAACAATTTTTTACATTTTGGGAATAGTTAATTACTATACACAATAATATATGGTATATAAATGGTATATAGATGTCCTATATGTGCTCTAAACCCACTATCACATTCTCTCACGGAGGTTATGGAAAAAGAAAATACGTTATATTATTATACTTGTCCTTCAAAAGCAGAATTGTATTTTGATGCAACAAGTATAATTAACCACTATGATGGTGTATTAAGTGAAATTCCAGAAAATAAACATTGGGTTTGGGTATTTGATTCTAATGATTTTGGATTAAAGCATTTTTTAGAGATAGAAGTAGCAATAAAATTGTCAAAACTTATTTCATCAAAATTCAGTAAAAATTTGAAAAAAATTATTATTATAAATCCGACTTTTTATGTTTCATCTACCTACAATATTATTCGCCCTTTTTTAAATGCAAAAATTAAATCCATTATTGAAATAAATTATGATTATAAATCAATAAGTGATGTTATTTGTAAAATATAATACTAATAATATTTATAGATGAATAAATATTATTTTTATACTACGCTAATTTTTTCATTTATTGTGCAAATTTTCAGTGGTTTGATAGATGTAGGTGCTCTTTTTATAAAGGTTGATCCTGCGTATGCTATTGTAAAACAATTATTAATGTTAGAAGTTTTTGTTCAGTTAATACAAGGGTCATTTTATGTATGGTTAGTTTGCAATTATAAGGAAATACATAATGTAACACCGAAACGATATGCCGATTGGGTTTTAACAACACCAATGATGTTAATATCATTAATTGTATACTTGATTTATTTAAAATATAGCGAAAAAGGTCTTGATACATCAAAATTAGAATTATTCAAATTAATAGCAGAAAATTCCACTGTTATATCATATGTAATATATCTAGATTGGCTGATGTTGATCTTTGGTTATTTGGGTGAAACTAAAATAATTGATACATTAACAGGGGTTTTATTAGGGTTTATTCCATTTTTGATGTATTTTTACATGATATATGCAAATTATGTGCGTCAAACTACAACTGGGTGGAAATTGTGTTTATACTTTTTCTTTTTCTGGTCTCTCTATGGAGTAGCAGCTCTTCTACCTTATTACATTAAAAATACATTTTATAACATATTGGATTTATTTGCTAAAAATTTCTTTGGTTTATTTTTGACTTATATTATAGTATCAAAAAGCTATTTTCTATAAACATTTTTTAATTTTTATCAACGGATTTTACATGTGGATGGATAAATAGATAAAAGCTATCCCAATCAAGGTTTATTAATAAAGTAATAGCTGCTATTTTTAATAATATATTTGTTTTTGTATCTATTATAATTCCTTTTTTATCACCTGGTCTAAACATTATAAAAATTAAGATTGCAAATAAAAATATGAATAGAAAATCCACTTGTTTTTTAATTATAATAGTGTTTTCCATTTTTTTGTTATGATATTCACTTTCTTTGTAATTTTTATTATCTGTATATTTGACACTTATTTTTTTGTAGTATGATATAATCATACCCATAATTATAGAGGTAAATCTTAGAAAAAATAGGAAAAAAATAAAGTAATCAAAAATTGGCATTTCTATTTGTCTAATATAATTATATAAATATAATAATTATATTTATACAACATGAGTTTTTCAAACATATTTAACAATAACTTGGTTGAAACACCTGTTAACGTGGCTTATCAATTTAATACGCATAGTGAATTCATCAAGAAGATGAATACGCCTACCTTCTCTCCTGTTTGTATTTTTTGTTCTAATAGCGAATCAATTTCTTTAAATCAAGACGGTTCTTTTAGACAATGTAAAAAATGTAATAAGCAATTCAAATCAACTTTTTCCAAAAGTTGCGCAAAACCCTAAAAAAGTTGGGATGAGTCTTTGGATCAACCTTTTTTATGTGAAATGTTGAAATTGTAAAAGGTTGATTTACTTCGTTTTAACATGTTTATTAAAATAATAAGTCAATAATCCTTGTAGCAAAGCGAATACGCACATTACTACAACTATTTTTATCAAATCTTTTTTACTGGGTAGTACAAGTTTTGTTTCTTTATCACTAAATCTACCAATATTATAGTGAATCAGATTCTCAAAAAAGTTTACGAATAAATACACGAAAAACGAGATGGCAATGATATGGAAGGCCGCGCCTGAAATAATATACATTATATAATAATACAATGTTTATTTTTATTTATTATTTTACCTTTTAGAAAAAGGTAAAACCAAAATTTTTGCTTTTTGGCTCCACCTTTTTTTAAAAGGTGGATTTAAAAGGTGAATATATATATAAGAGAATGGTATGTTCTATTACTTGTTCCATAGCTGCTGTTTTTATTATTGGTAAAATTTATT
>Ga0114968_10003067_pt1 | contig 12616 bp, 11 predicted proteins | sample M_130807_EF_Meta_FD_87020 | JGI IMG/M metagenome (GOLD analysis project Ga0114968, IMG submission 87020) | Freshwater microbial communities from Lake Montjoie, Canada to study carbon cycling - M_130807_EF_MetaG | ecosystem: Environmental > Aquatic > Freshwater > Lake | place: Lake Montjoie... | reverse complement strand
TCAACATTCCATCAACTGCGATTCCATTTGCGGCTCTGCTGGCCCAGTTATATGTAGTGCTCGCCCCCGTATAGCGCGCATCTGTCTTCAAAGATGGTCGACTACCAAAACTATTTTCTTCAACGGTGGACACGAGACCATAATTGCGCATCGGAATTTTTGACAGCACCAAGTTTTGCACTGCATCACGAGTGACGTCACCACAATCGTATTTGCTGCACGTAGCCGTTGGCATTGCGCCAGGTGGACGCCGAATATCATTCAATCCATTGGGTTTATCAGATGTGTTGTAACTAGCCATCACCATGAATGGGTGGTGTACACCAGCATTATCGGCTTCGTTGGTGAAGTAGACATAAGGAACGACGTGCTGACCCACTACACCATTTGCCACACTGGCGCTTTCCAATATTCCCGCCAACGCCTGATCGCGAAAATTACGGTAGAGCGCAACGTCGTAACGCAAGCTGCCACCTTCAGCTTCTATCGTTGATTTGATAGTCAGCAGCATCGCATCTGCAGCAACTTTCGTGGCAGCATTCACTCCCGCAGTAGCAATTTGGGTCTTGTACACATCTTTAAGGTCGCGAAGTTTGATTCTGCTTGCATCACGCGTGCCGTTCGGAAGCAATACTCCTTCCATTTCGACGATGGGGTCATCACCAGCAATATAGGACGCGATTGACACCCTTGGGTTCGGAACCAATTTGACTGCACTGGGGTTAAACGCGGTAGGGATATCGAAATCTATAGGTGAGTTGAAAAAATATAGCGGCGTCGCACTTGCTGCGGAAGCAACAAGTGAATACACGCCATTATTGACATTTACATAATAATTTGCGGCACTAAAACTTGAGTCAAGTGAATGTGTATAGGAAGTTGTGTTGAGAACATAACGCTTTTTGGCCTGCAGTATTTTTGTTGTCTTGTTATAGGTAAAGGTGACATAGCCAGGAGATCCCGTCGTTTTGGCATGGTTAATAGCAAAGTTCAACTTATTCCCTTGTGACGGGACATAGTCGAGCGTGTAAACAGAGTGCAATTGCGACTCAATACTAAATTGCGTTGCGTCAGCAGTATCGGCAACTGCCGAGAAAATTCCGCGCAGGTAACTACCGTAAGTTTGCGCTGTCAACGCAGATGTAGATGCCGCAAAGGAATTATCGATGGCAAAATATTGATTAGATAACTCTGCATTGCTACTTGTTGAAATAAGAAACTTTGCGCGGTCGCACAAAACCGCCATAGAAGTAAGCGCTTTCCCTGGCAATGATTTTGTTAACGTCTGAGTGAATGGCGCCGGCGTGTAATACACAGTTGCATCGCTCACGGCAACAGCCGCCGCAGCTTTCACCGGTTCGCGCGAGACTGACGTAGCTATGACGCTTGACCCACTGCCCTCGCAGGCACTCACGCTTGTGCCTGATCCGGAGTTGCCACCGCTTGACCCACCGCCAATGCCAGATGCAATTGTTGTCGCTGGAGCAACCGTTGACCCGGTATAACCCTTCGGGCGTATTACGAAACGTTTCACCGCTTTGGCTGCTTTGTACTTCCCTTTTTGAGCAATTTTTAAGGTGACCGTACAAGAACCTGTTGACTTCACAGCGATGGCAGACTTCGTTTTATTCAGCGCGCACGCTCCCGAAACCGACCACGTTTTTGTTCCGGTTGACGGAGTACTCACCAAAGTTTTCAAGGTGACAGTTGAGGAAGAGACGAGCCAAGTCTTTTTCCATGTCGTTTTCGCTACAGAAAGCGCCGACACATAGTTCACTGCCAAAACAGTGACGAGCAAAAAGGAAACAAGAAGTGCGCCAGCACCTTTGACAGAGCGATGAAGGCCACGTTGAAGTTCCACGACGGAACACTAATGCAAAGTGGAGCTGAGGGGAATTGAACCCCTGACCTCTTGCATGCCATGCAAGCGCTCTGCCAACTGAGCTACAGCCCCTAGTGGGACACCGAATCCTACCGAGAAGGTTCTTGCCACTCAACCTTGGGGACATCTTTATAGAGGCGTTCAATTTCGTAGAAGCGGCGAGTTTCTTCGGCAAACACATGCACCACTACATCGCCATAGTCAACAAGTACCCACATTTGCTCGCGAATACCTTCGGTGCGAATGGGTGAACGTCCGTAGCGCTCGCGCATTTGCGAGGTGACCTCGTCGGCAATTGCGCCTACCAAGCGCGGGTTGCTTGCGCCGGAAAGCACGAAATACTCGGTGATGCCAAGCACCTCGCCTACGTGGAGCACAAGTACTTCATCGGCTTTTTTGTCGTCGGCGATGCGAGCGATTTCAACTGCGAAATCTTTCGACGAAACGTCGTAGTTCGGTACTTGGATATCAGATGTATTGGTCACGAAGTTTGTTCACTTTCATCGACCGCTATTGAGGTCGTGGTGGTAATGCCGCCACCCGAAGGTTGGCCAGCGATGAAATCTCTAAAGTTGGTTCCTAGGACGATACGGGCATCAATGCCTTCTACCTGTTGCGACACTCGCTTTGGTGTGAGTGGCCCAAATATTGACGTATAGCTCTCAACTTCCGCGCGCACGGGGTCGTCGTTGTACTGCACGATTGTTTCAACAGCGGGCTCACCAGGCACTTCACGCACCAAAACAACGTTCACTCCCAGCATCGCCAAGCGCAGCACAGCTTCACGGGTAATAGAGGCATCGGTAAATGCGCTGTCAATTTGCACGTTGATGGACGCGTATAGCGACGACACCGATGACGGGGCCACGCTGGCAACCACCATGATGACTTCTGCCGTGTCGAGCGCATACATGTCGGAGTTCGTGGGGTTGAGTTCGCCTTGAGGAATGGCATTGGCAGCAAATTGCCACACCTGTACTTCACCAGTGAGCGTGTGTTGTAAAAAGTCTTGCACAGTAAGTGCTGGCGCAAGCGTGGTTCCAGTACCCGTTGCTTCCGATGTTGTTGTTGCCGCATTCTCGGTCGCCGATTGCGCTGCAGTATTTAATCCTGCGCCAGCAATGCCTACCCATAAAGACTTAATGATGGGAAGTCGATCAGACTCGGGGGCGCCCGCCTGATTGGAAGCAAGAATGCTGGCAACTTGAGCTGAAGTGAGCGTCTGTTTCCCTGCCGGAAGAATCTCTTGTATTCCTGTTGGTAAAAGAGTCTTGACTGCGCGATCTATTTCCACATTCACATCGCGCTCGCCTACCAACATTGTTGCTAGTTCTGTTTCGGTGACCGCCGCTTTTGCCGTGAAAGTAACGTTGAGCAGGCCTTCAACATCGGTAGTCAGCCCGTCAAGACCATTCAATAAAAATGCATCGCCCAAACGCCGCGGAGCTTCACCAGCAGCAACAACCGAGGCTGCACCGACTGGAATAGAAACGATTGTTCCGCCACGCCCACCAGGCGCAAGCGCAATCATTTGCAATGATGCAACAAACCCGTTGCCATCGACCACAGCAAGCAAAGCTGCAGGTGTTGAAGGGATCTTGATGACATTTTTTGTGTCAACACTGTCACCATCGGTGGAATGCAATAACGAGTTTGCGGCAAGTGCAAGACCCGATGGCAACATCACCACGCCAAGTAGCCCGCACAAAAATGCTGCAACGGTTCTGTTATGACGACGCGAAGGTATTGCGGTCATAATTGCGAACCAACGCGCAACCCATACAGGCCACGGTCGCGAATGATGTCGATCACAGGTTCAGGTACGAGGTAGTCGAGCGGGCGACCATCGGTGACGCGACAACGCAGGTCGGTACTCGATACTTCAAGCCGTGGCACTTCAACATGGCGCCACTCGTAGTCTTGCGACAAAGTAACTGGCGACCCTGGTCTGTCAATCACAACAAGGCTCGACATTGCCACCACTTCATTCACACGTTCCCATGTGTCGATGTGTGCTGCTGCATCGTCACCAACAATGGTGAAGAAGCGCGCACCTGCATATTTCACACGCAAGGTTGCCAAGGTGTCGGCGGTGTAACTGGGGCCACCACGTTGCATCTCTTCAGAGCCTGCTTCCAAACCTTCGATACCTGCAACAGCTGCTTGCACCATGGCAAGACGGTCGGTTGCTGGCGTAATAGGGCGAGCTCCCGATTTTTGCCAAGGGTCATTTGCCACCATGAGAAGCACAAGGTCGAGGGCAAGTGCGTGCCGTACGTTGACAGCGGTGACAAGGTGCCCTACATGAGGGGGGTCAAAGGTTCCACCGAAGAGACCAATTCGTAAGGGCACAAGGCTGAAGTCTAAGCCAATAAAGGCTTTCGCGGTTCCGCCAGCCCTCTGGCAAAAAATCTCAAAATTTCTCGTGACAAGATCCCAAAAGTGGTCTAATCTTGCCATTCCCCCGATAAAGGGCCTCGCCCTTCATCACATCCCCCCATCCACCCCTCTTACCTTCTTCTTATATGCATCGGTCATGCTGATGCAGACGCAATGTAACGACCCCCTGAATACCCCCTTAACGAAACCGGAAAAGAAAATGAACGACGCAATTGGTCTCTATTTAAATGACATCGGCAAGGTAGCCCTCCTCACTGCCGAAGATGAACGCACACTCTCGAAAGCCATCGAAAAAGGCCGCGAAGCTGTCGCGCTGTACGAAGCTGGCGAAAAGACCGCCGCTGTACGCAAAGACGTGAAGGCTGCTGCTGTAGCGAAAGACCACTTCATTCGCTCCAACTTGCGACTCGTTGTATCTATTGCCCGCCGTTACCCATTACCACAGGGCATGGACCTTCTCGACCTCATTCAAGAAGGCAACCTCGGCCTCGAGCACGCTGTCGACAAGTTCGACTGGCGCCGTGGGTTTAAGTTCTCAACCTACGCAACATTCTGGATTCGTCAAGCAATTGGTCGTGCACTCGACCAAAAGGCCAGCCTCATTCGTATTCCTGGTGACCGTTCGGCAAGCTTGCGCGCTGCACTTCGTCAGTCATCTGGCGATGGCGAGAACCTCGACATTGGTAATGCTGAATTGCATCGCCTCACCACCCCGGTATCGCTCGACAAAACTGTTGGCGACGATGGCGACGCCACTTTGGGCGACCTCATGGACAACGGCCAGGGCACTCCTGAAGATGCCGTCATGGCACTTGTTGATGGCGAGTTGCTCGATGAGCTTCTTGGCACCCTCGACGACCGTGCTCGCTACGCAGTTGAGGCACGCTTTGGGCTTCTCGACGGCGAGCGTAAGTCTTTCCGTGAAGTGGGCGAAGCCTTGGGCGTCACCGCTGAAGCTGCTCGTCGCTTGGTGAGTCGTGCGGTCATTGGTTTGCGTGAAGATGCTGAACGCATCTACGCCGCTTAACCCTTCGACATAAAAACACTTATGGCACGTACTTGGTCTCCCGATTCTTGGCACACGTTCCCCGCTGAGCAACAACCAGCGTGGCCCAACGATGTGGCGCTTTCAAGCGCTTTGAAACAGGTTTCTGCGTATCCCCCATTGGTCTTTGCGGGTGAAGCTCGCAACCTCCAAGTTGCACTTGGGCACGTTGCTGCTGGCAATGCCTTCTTGTTGCAAGCCGGCGACTGCGCCGAAAGCTTCGATGAGTTTTCTGCAGTCAACATTCGCGAAAAACTACGCGTCATTTTGCAAATGGCTGTAGTGCTTACCTACTCAATGGGAGTTCCCGTGGTGAAGGTGGGCCGCATGGCTGGCCAGTTCGCCAAGCCACGTTCACAGCCGTTCGAAAAAGTAGGCGACCTCATGTTGCCTTCTTTCCGTGGGCACATTGTCAACAATGAAGCAGCAACCGAAGAAGCTCGCCAACCAAACCCCGATCGTTTGGTTCAGGCGTACCACCAATCGGCAAGCACGCTCAACTTGTTGCGCGCCTTCACCAAAGGTGGCTTTGCCGACCTAAATCGTGTTCATGCGTGGACCCAAGAGTTCGTTGGGTCTTCTCCTGAAGGTCAACGCTATGAAGACCTTGCTAACGAAATAGAGCGCGCACTCGACTTCATGCGCGCATGTGGTGTCGACACCGAAAACAATTCGAACCTGCATGAAGTCGATGTCTACACATCACATGAAGCGCTCATCTTGGGTTACGAAGAAGCACTCACCCGCCAAGACTCACTTACTGGCGACTGGTACGACTGCTCTGCACACATGTTGTGGATTGGTGAGCGCACACGTCAACTCGATGGCGCACACATTGAATTCTTGCGTGGCGTGCACAACCCCATCGGCTGCAAAGTTGGGCCTACTGCTACCCCAGAGTTCGTCATTGAACTGTGCCAAGCGCTGAACCCCACTCGCATTCCTGGTCGCCTCACCCTCATTGCTCGCATGGGCGCAAACGACGTAGAAGACAAACTGCGCCCGCTCTTGCGTGCAGTGCGCGATTCCGGACACCCCGTGGTGTGGGCTTGTGACCCCATGCATGGCAACACCATTACTTCTACTGGTGGCCGCAAAACACGTCGCTTTGAAGACATCGTTACCGAAATTGCCGGCTTCGTGCGCGCGCACCGCGCAGAAGGCACATGGCCTGGTGGCATTCACATTGAACTCACTGGCGATGCGGTCACCGAATGCTTAGGCGGCACCGACGCACTGAGCGATACCGATCTTGACGACCGTTACCAAACAATATGCGACCCCCGCTTGAATGGCCGCCAGTCGCTCGACTTGGCATTCCGTGTTGCCGAGCTCATTCGTTCTAATCTGAACGCATAGAGCTTTGCTCACACTATGACTCAAACACTTTCCTCTTTCTCGCTCCTCGATACCTGGCCAGTTGAATTCTCAGCCGTTGCCGTCATCAATCGTCGTGGCGAAACCGTCACGCATGGCGACACTGCAAAAACAGTGCGCATTGCGTCGGTCAGCAAACTCTTTACTGCGTGGGCCGCGATGATTGCAGTTGAAGACGGAACCATTTCGCTTGCCGACCCCGTTGGCCAAGAAGGCTGCACCGTTCGTCATTTGCTTTGCCATGCCGGTGGCTATTCATTCGACGGTGTTAATGCCATTACATCGCCCGAACGCAAACGCATTTATTCCAACACGGGAATAGAAATGTTGGCCGACCATATTGCACAACGTGCAGAGATGCCCTTCGATGAATATTTGCACGAAGCGGTGTGTGTGCCGTTGAATCTCACTTCAACTGTGCTCGAGGGCTCCCCCGCAAAAGATGTGCGCAGCAACATTGCCGATTGCGCACTGTTCACCGCCGAGTTGCGTCGCCCTACTCTTTTGTCACGCGAAACTGTGCGTGACATGACAACTGCACAGTTCCCCAGCCTTGAAGGCGTTGTTCCAGGCCTAGGGCGATTCGACCCGTGCCCATGGGGCTTGGGCCCAGAACTTCGTGGCACAAAACATCCACACTGGACCGCACCAAGCAGCAGTGGGGCCACATGGGGTCACTTTGGCGGAACGGGCACTTTCTTATGGGTCGACCCCGTTGCCGACGTTGCTTGCGTGATGCTCGCGAATCGCGACTTCACCGAATGGGGTATGGAGTACTGGCCAACATTTAATGAGGCCGTACTACACGAAGCCTCACAGCGCTAAAGACTCTGCATGACTACGGCGAAACACAACAGTAAAGAAGAACGCGATACCGCAACCATCAATGTCTTGATGTTTGCCGTCTTTGCAACAGCAGTATCTAACTCCATCATCTTTGCTGCACTCAGCGACCTTCAAGATAAATACGGATTCGGCGACGCCGGCCTAGGACTCATTGCAGGTAGCGGATTCTTCGTGGGGCTCATCACCCAAGTTTTTTTAGCGCCCTTCGCCGATTCACGCCAGCCAAAAAACCTCATGGTTCTCGGTTTGCTTTTTGCATGTTGTGGTTCAGTTCTTTTCGCCTTCGGTAACAACTTGTGGCAGTTCATCGTCGCTCGCGCAATTGTTGGCGTTTCTTTTGGTTGCACACAACCCGCAGCACGCGCAGTAGCAGCACACCTCGACAAAAGCAGAGCCGCCGAACGACTCGGCCGACTTGCCGGAATGGAAACTGCAGGAATTGTAGGTGGGCCATTCCTTGGCGGAATACTGCTCGACCCTTTGGGGCTGCGCTCCACATTTCTTGTGTTTTCTGGAATAGCGCTACTTGGTGCACTCATTTTGTCGGTGAAACATTTACCTCAACTCGAGCACAGCTCAGAGTCGAAGAAACTCAGCTTGACCTTGTTCCGTTTTCCCGGTGTACGCATTGCTGCACTCACCACCATGAGTCTCTTCTTGCCTATAGGTGTTTATGACGCTTTATGGGACCGCTACCTCACCGACCGTGGAGCAACTAACTTCGCTATTGGGCTGTCATTTTTGTTGTATGGATTACCCTTTATTCTGCTTTCGCGTTACGGCGGAAAACTTGCCGACAAATGGGGAGCACTGCGTGTTGCGCTGTACGCCATCTTCATTGTTGCCCCTATTACGGGAAGCTACGGGTTGTTTACAACCCCTGTTGCCATCATCATCGTTTCCATGGTGGAAGGCATATTCCAAGCAATCTCTGTTCCCGCATCGCAGGCAACAATGGCCGCAGTAGCTCCACCAGGGCGTGCAGCAGCAGCACAGGGTTTGTCGGGTGCAAGCAACCTTGTTGCCGCATCGCTGATGGCATTCACGAGCCCACTTATTTACGGACGCTACGGACCCGCAACAACTTTCATTGTTGCTGGGTGCTTTATGTTGATGGTGTCCATTACTGCGCAAATGATGGCACGTAAGCACCACTTGCTCTAACGCAACAATTAGCTCAGGCGTTCCACAATCATGGCCATGCCTTGGCCGCCACCAACGCACATTGTTTCCATGCCGAAAGTTTTGTCTTCCCACTGCAAGCCGTTGATGAGCGTTGTCATAATGCGCGCACCGGTCATACCGAATGGATGACCAAGAGCAATGCCGCCGCCATGAATGTTGAGTTTTTCCATTGGAATACCCAAGTGCTTTGCTGACGGAAGTACTTGTGCAGCAAATGCTTCGTTAATTTCCACCAAGTCAATTTGATCAATGGTCATACCAGCACGCTTCAATGCTTGGCGGCAAGCTTCAATGGGGCCAAGACCCATGATCTCGGGGTTCAAACCCGACACGCCGCTTGACACAATGCGAGCAAGTGGAGTGAGGCCAAGTTGTTTTGCCTTGGTATCGCTCATCACCATGACAGCTGCTGCACCGTCGTTCAACGGGCAAGCATTACCTGCCGTAATTGAACCATCGGGGCGAAACACTGGCTTCAACTGCGATGTTGCCTCGTAGGTAGTTCCTGCACGTGGGCCGTCGTCTTTTGAAACAACTGTTCCGTTTGGCAAAGTAAGCGGAGTAATTTCGCGCTCGAAGAAACCGTTCTCCTGATGCGCTACGGCAAGGTTGTGCGAACGCACACCAAAGTGGTCCATGTCTTCACGCGAAACTTTTTCTACTTCCACAACGTTCTCTGCTGTTTGACCCATTGCAATGTATGCATCGGGTAAACCAACTGGTGGAGTCCATGCTCCATGACCGCCTTCAGAACGTGTGCGCGTGCGTGCACCTGGTTCTTTAAAAATGGGGTTTGGCGCAACGTCGCTCGCACCCGATGCGTATCGGCTCACTGTTTCAACACCTGCAGCAATAAAGCAGTCGCCCTCTCCGGCGCGAATGGCATGTGCAGCCATGCGAATGGTTTGCAATGATGAAGAGCAGTAACGATTCACGGTGACACCAGGAACATCGTCGAGACCAGCAAGGATGGCAACCATGCGACCGATGTTGAATCCACCTTCGCCTGCAGGCTGACCAATACCCAACATGAGGTCTTCCACATCAGATGGCTTCACCTGTGGAACTTTTGCCATGAGTGCGCGCACAATTTGTGCACTCATGTCGTCTGGCCGCAGGTCAATGAGCGAACCCTTCATTGCACGCCCAATTGGGCTACGAGCGGTGGCGACGATGACTGCTTCTGGCATAACTACCCCTGTGTGTGATGCGGCCCCAAACGGGCGCCTTTATAACTTACCCAGCGGTAAGCAATTGCTCCAAGTGCACTTAAGGCTGTTTTGCGACGATCCGCTGCATCTCTTCTATTTGTAGGGGATCATGCAGGTGAATGAGCCGCGCATATGCCTTCAGCCCCCGCGCAGTAGCCCGCACTCTGATGGGTATCCGATCCCCTAGGTCGCTTGCGTAGCCCCGAGGGATATCGACGGTTTCAATTCCTAAATCGTGCAGGTCTTGCTCGGTGGCATCGAGCTCGCCGCCATAAGACATATACGTTTCTGCATCAACAAAAAAAGTGAACTCGTGCAACGGCTCAGGGTCAACTTCGGAGAAACTCACCCAAATATATTCGCAGAGAGTTCTCTCTTATGCATGATCCGCCCTACCATCGCGTTTATGAATATCGCCAAGGTGCCCCTCAATGAAATCAATATCTCAGACCCAGAGTTTTGGGCGAAAGATCGCGAGTACCGCGAAGGAGCATTTCATACGTTGCGCCAAGAGTCGCCATATCAGTTTTTTGAAGAGTGGGAATTTGAAGACTCCCCCATTCCACGTGGCCCCGGCTATATCGCCCTCACCCGCCACGACGATATTTGGCATGTGAGCCGACACCCCGAGCTTTTTTGCAGCGGTCAAGGTTCGAACATTGCCGACCTGACCGTAGAACTCAATGAATTCTTTGGCTCCATTATTGCGATGGACGACCCCAAGCACTTCCGTTTGCGTTCAATCGTTTCGAAAGGATTCGCGCCGAAAGAAATTAAGCGCGTTGAAGACTTCGTGACTAATAAAGCAACTGAATTAGTTGACAATCTTCTTGCCAAATTTCCCAATGGTGAATGTGATTTTGTCAATGAAATAGCCGCACCATTTCCACTAGAAATTATTTGCGAGATGATGGGAATACCACGAGCCGACTACGCACAAATTTTCAAGTGGACCAACACCATTCTTGGTATTGGAGACCCAGAACTCGTCACCAGCATCGACGACCTCCTCATGGCTGGCTTAGAAATGTTTAACTACGCGCAAGCTTTAGGTGAAGATCGCTTGCAAAACCCAGTAGACGACATCACCTCAGTGATGATGCATGCCGAAGTTGATGGTGAGCGCCTCACTACTCAAGAGTTTGGCTCATTCTTTATTCTCCTCGTAGTTGCCGGCAACGAGACAACCCGCAACGCAATTAGCCATGGCATGAAACTTCTTACCGACCACCCTGACCAACGCGAGATTTGGTGGAATGATTTCGACAAGAACACCAAAACTGCTGTTGAAGAAATTGTGCGTTACTCCTCGCCCGTTATTCACTTCCGTCGCACCGCCACACAAGACACCGACATCAACGGATTTCACATTAAAGAAGGTCAGAAATTGGTGATGTGGTATAACTCGGGCAACCGTGATGAAACTATTTTCACCAACCCTCACTTGTTTGATGTATTGCGCATTCCACAGCCGTCGCAAATTGGTTTTGGTGCCGGTGGCCCACACTTCTGCTTAGGGGCAAACCTTGCACGCAGAGAAATTGCTGTGATGTTCGATGAAATTCGACGTCGCCTTCCCAAGATGCGCATTACTGGTGAGCCAGCAATGCTGCAAAGCAACTTCATCAACGGCATCAAGCGCATGCCCTGCGCCTGGAACTAACAGGAGTGCTCTCGACGCCGCATGTTCCCTTCTCTGGTGTCTTTGGTGGCGGTGGCCTCTTTGGCATTGGTTACGGAATGGGCGTTGTTGACGGACTCCATGCCAGAGGCATTGACTTAACGAATAGCCCGATGCTTGGCACCTCTGCTGGTTCTTGGGTGGCCGCGGCAACTGCGTTACGTGTTCCCTTTAGCGCGCTTGCAGCACTCCCCGTTCCTCGTTTTCCAAACCCGAAGGCAGGAGTGCTTGCTGCTTCAGCAGAAAAGGTCTTTGGAAAGTCAAACAGTTCATTGGTGCAAGTTGTTACATGCCAACTTCCTAGCTTGCGGCGTACTCAATTAAATGGATCTGACTTCCCACTCTCGTCGCTCGTGGCGGCATCGTCAGCTGTACCAGGACTCCTTGCACCACAAAAACTCGGTAAGCACTTCTACATTGACGGAGGAGTTCGCTCAGGCGTCAGTGTCGACTGGGCTCACCCGTCAGAAACACTCATCGTTATTGCACCACTAGCCGGAGCAATGTTTGGCCCGTTTGGCTCTTTTGTCGAGCGCAAAATGAGACGTGAAATGAAAGAGTGGATAGCGAAATACTCTGGTCGCATTTTGCTTTTTGCTCCGAAGGAATCGACTTCGCATATTGCGACTCTTCCCCAACATCTTTTCAACAAAGAAAAAGCGTTAGCTGCTTATGAGCACGGGCTCAATGAAGCAACTAACGCTGTTCTTTAACGCTGAGTTAGTTCAGCTGCAGCCAGAGGTGCTGCCACATGATGGGCACGCATGGCACGAGCCGGCACGCTGCATTTGCACACCACACTGCATGCACATTGGAGCATCGCTGTGCGTAATGACGCGAGGGATGCCTTGTGCTGGTGAGTGGTCGGTGCTTGGTGCAAGCGGTGCAAGGCCCGCATTCATCTGATCGGCAAGTTCACCGGCAGAAGGAATGGTCTTTGGGTCTTGAACCATTTCGTTGCCACTGTTGGTTTCGACAACAGTTTCGTC
>Ga0114968_10003066_pt1 | contig 12616 bp, 10 predicted proteins | sample M_130807_EF_Meta_FD_87020 | JGI IMG/M metagenome (GOLD analysis project Ga0114968, IMG submission 87020) | Freshwater microbial communities from Lake Montjoie, Canada to study carbon cycling - M_130807_EF_MetaG | ecosystem: Environmental > Aquatic > Freshwater > Lake | place: Lake Montjoie... | reverse complement strand
TTTGGTTTTTTCCGGGGTGGGGGGGGGCGGTAGGGAAGAGGCGAAGGGAGTTTTTGTGGTGTCGACGATTTTGGGGGCGGGCCGATTTGGAGCAGGAGCCGGGGTGGGCAGGGATTCTTTGGCCTGAGCAGCGGCCTTTTCCTTGGCCATCCGGCGTTGGAGGCGTTTTTGTTCGATTTCGAGTTTCTTTTGTTCGAGTTCGATGCGTTCCGTCGGTGGAGCCTTGCGGATTCGGTAATCCCAGTACTGGTCGACAATGGCTCGACCTGCCTCCCCGAAGGCACGGGCCAATTCGGCGGGCCGGAATTCGAAAAGAAGTACGAGAACCACGAGGTAGGAGAGTCCAAAGACGAGAACGGCTCCGACTTGGCCGAGGATGGGGGCGAGGAATTTATCGTTGAGGAAGTAGCCAATGTAGCCGCCGGGCATCTTGCCGGCGGCAGAGGGTGCGCCGTCCAGTCCCTGGGCTCCGGAGAAGAGGGGGTTGGCGAGACCGGGCCCGAAGACGGGTGCAGCGAGTTGTAGGAGGCAGGCTCCGGTGACGAGAAGGATTCCGAGATAGAGGAACTTTTGCGAGTAGCGAACCTGTTTGGCGAAGAAGAGAAGGAGGCCGCCGCTCATCAGGACCATGGGAAAGAGGTAGGCGCCCAAGCCAAAGAGCAGGAAAAGTATGCCGCCAACGTAGGCTCCGGCGGGTCCCACGAGGTTGTCTTTGGGCTGTAGGGCGGGTTGCGAGTAGAAGGGAAGGTCCTTGGGGTTGAACGAGAAGAGGGACAGGAGCAGAAGGATGCCCGCACCGAGAATGGCCAAGGCGATCACCTCTTGGCCGAGGCTGGGGCCGGTAGGAGTAGTTTTGGGTTTGGCCATGGTTGAAAGAGAGATTCTAATTGAGCGTAAGGATGGCCTTTTCCAAGGTAAGTTTATGGGGAGCAACAGCTCTTTTGCTAACAATCTGGGGCGTGGGGTGTGGCCCGGATCCAAGGGAGGAGTTTCGAATCGAGGTGGAGAGGATGGTCGGGGTCGCCAACCAGAGAAAATATCAGGATTTGGAAAAGGCGATGTCGAGCCGGTTGAAGGAGAGAGTTCGGTCGGAAGGCTGGGAGCCGGCGCAGGCCCTGCTGGCGGTGGCCAAAAAGGATCGGGAGGACGGGGCAAGCTATCGGTTGGCTGATATTCCAAAGTTTGAGACGGGTCAGTACGCCGAGGTGGAAATCGCAAGGGTAAGGGATGTGGGAGAAAAGAGGTTTATGGTTCCTTTTATTCGAGAAGACGGAAAATGGATGGCCGGGGCGGCCTATCGCGACGGGAGGGAGTGGGAGGAGCCAGAATTTTGAATCGAATAGGGGATTTAGGGAGTCTTTCATCGCCCAGCATTCCAATCTAGGAAGAGAGTATGGCGATTTGGGAATTTGAACCGCTGGCCCAAGAGAGGATCTGGGGTGGAAGAAATCTGCAGGATCGATTCGGAAGGTTGCTGCCCGAAGGGAAAAAGATCGGGGAGACTTGGGAGCTGGTGGCCCGGGCGGAGGCACAGTCGATTGTCCGGGGGGGAGGGGAATCTCTTCATTCGTTTTGGGATTCAGCCGACAGGAAAAAAATATTCGGGATAAAAGCTCCGGATACGGATCGTTTCCCAATTTTGATCAAGCTATTGGATGCTCAGGAGAAGTTGTCCCTGCAGGTTCACCCGCCTACAGCGAAGGCGAAGGAGTTGGGTGGGGATCCTAAAACTGAGATCTGGTTCTTTTTGGAGGCGCAAAAAGGGGCGGATATTTATGCGGGGTTGAAGAGAGGGGTCGGAAGAAAGGAGTTTGAGTCAGCCTTGGCGCAGGGAAAGGTGGCTGACTGTTTTCACCGGCTGATGACAGAGGCGGGGCAGGCGATGTTTCTGCCTTCCGGTCGGGTGCATGCCATTGGGGCGGGGAACGTGATTTTGGAAATTCAGCAAAATTCCGACACGACGTATCGCGTTTATGACTGGGATCGTAAAGATGACGCTGGGAAGCCACGGGCCCTGCATGTGAAGGAGGCACTAGCGTCGATTCAGTGGGAAGATCACGAGCCGGCTTTTGTCCAGCCGCGGGGGGAACGGCTATTGGTTTGCGACTATTTCAAGATCACCCGTTGGTGGGTGGCACCGGGAGAAGTTCGTGAGGTGCTGCCCAACTCGGGATCGTTCCGTTATCTATTCGTGGCGGATGGGAGAGTCAAAGAGGAGGCGAGTGGGGAAGAATGGAGGAAAGGGGCGGCACGATTCGTCACTGCGGATCATGGGTCGGTTCTTCTCCACGGGGTAGAGGACAGCACCGTGGTGCAGGTGGAGTTTGCGTAGATTTTAAATCAGTCGAAAATCTTTCTTGGTCGCTAAGGCCCGTTGCTCCTCATCGAAAGTGACGAGTCGGAGATCAGGGAGAATGCGGAAAATGCGGGAGAAGGCGTAGAGGTGGGCCGCGTCGGCGGCCCGTAGCATCCAGTGGCGATTTTGTTTGCGGATTTCAGACCACTCTTGTGGGGGGAGGTGAATCCACTGAAAAAGCTGGGAGATCTCCGACCACTTCTCCCATTGGGAGTTTCGGGCCCTACGCCGGGATAAGGCGGCCTCTGTCTCCACGGCCATCCAGTCCCAAGCAAAAAACCCCTCTCCCTGCTGGAAAGCGCGAAGAGCGAGAGGCGTGTGGGGTTCGTTAAAAATCAGAGGAACGACGGCACTGGTGTCCCAGAAAAGATCCATCCGGAGTTACCAGTTTCGGTTCTTTCGCATCGAGGCGACTGTGGCGCCCTTCGCCATCAGGGGGGCTTGTTGGGGAACCAGACGGGGTTTGGCGGGTGAGCGAGAGGGAATCGAGAGTTGCAGGCCCGCTTCCCGAGCCTGAGCCAACAGAGTCATTCGGCGACGTGACCAATCGTTTCCTGGTATCTGATCCAAGGGGCAGAGCAAGGCCACGGGGCGATCGCGGTCGCACACCACATAGGAGGCTCCCTCTTCCCGGACGCGGTGCAGATACGAGCTGAGTTTGGCTTTCAGCTGGCCCGTTTTTACTTTCACATGACCAAGTTAAACACAAAACATAGTCACGTCAATACCAGGAGAGATGGGGCGTAGGAGCGACACGGACTTTGCCTCGTCTAAGCGGGCCGGAAGTCGACCTGACGTTTCGGGAGATCGATTTTAAGGACGGCGACCCGGAGTTGGCTGCCGGCGCGGTAGGTTTTTCCGGAGCGACGGCCTCGAAGGGAGCGCTGGGCTGGGTTGAAGGAGAAGAAGTCATCCTTGATGGAGGAGACGTGGATCAGGCCGGAGAGCAGGAAGTCCGGGAGTTCGACAAACATCCCAAAGTTGGTCACTTCCGTGACGATGGCGGGGAAGGTCTGGGTGGCTTGCGGGCCGGCCTGCATCTCGAGGTATTCAAGCAGTTTGAGTTTTTTCGATTCCTGTTCTGCTTCGGCCGCTGTCCTTTCCGTCCGGGAGAGATGCTGGGCCAGTTGATCAAGGGATAAGGAAGCGGTTTTAGACGCGCCCTTGGGGTGGGCGAGGGCACGATGGACAAGAAGGTCTGCGTAACGGCGGATCGGAGAGGTGAAGTGGGTGTAATGAGATTTGGCCAAGCCGAAGTGACCAAGGCTTTTTGGCGAGTAAACGGCGCGCTTGAGGGAACGGAGCAGACCGATTTTGAGGGCGTAGCCGTCTGGTCGGCCCGGAAGGAGTTTCAGGATCTTCTGGATTTCTCCCCGCTGGGTGAGGTCGCCCGCTTTGATTCCATGGGCGATGAGCAGTTTGCGGTATTCTTGGAGGCGGGACTCATCGGGTGTTTCGTGGATCCGGTAGACGGCCGGTCGGTTTTCGTGGTTCAGATGGCGAGCCACGGACTCATTGGCCAGAAGCATGAACTCCTCGATCAGCTGGTGGGATTCGTCCGAGGATTCCTTTTCAATCCGGTCGGGTCTGCCCTGGGCATCGAGTAGGATGCGAAGTTCGGGGAAATCGAGGTCGAGAGCACCCGAGGCGAAGCGCCGGCGCCGCAGAGCGGAAGCGAAGTGCCAGGCGCGCTGCAGGAAACGATCCAGATCGTCGCTGGCAGAACGTTTCAGTCTTTGCATCGCTTCGGCGTAGGTCAGGCGGTGGCGGGAATAAATGACAGAGCGGGAAAAGCGGGATGAGCAGGTTTTACCGTCTGGTCCCACTCGGACAAAGGCGGAGTAGGTCAAACGCTGCTCTTTCGGGCGAAGGGAACAAAGGTCGTCAGAGAGACGTGGGGGAAGCATGGGGATCACTCCGTTGACGAGGTAGACGCTATTGGCACGTTTGCGGGCTTCGTGGTCTAGGGCGGAGCCGACTTTGACGTAGTGGGAGACGTCAGCGATGTGGATCCCAATTTCGGCGTGGCCGTTCGGAAGTTCGCGAAGGGAGATGGCGTCGTCGAAATCGCGTGCGGTATCGGGATCGATGGTGATGATGAATTCTTCGCGGAGATCCTCACGTCCCGGCGGATTGTCCGGCAGCTCGACTTTGGGAAAGGAGGAGGCTTCGGCGATGGCTTCAGGTGGGAAGTGGGCGGGAAGATCAAACTTTCGGATGATCGAGAGAATGTCCACGCCGGGATCGGTGTGGGCACCAAGCCGTTCGACAATAATTCCCTCAGGGTTGGAGTGGCGGTTCTTCCATTCGATCAACCGGGCCACGACCTTGTCGCCTGATTGGGCAGAGGGGGAGCCTTCGGTCCCGGGGGCGGGGACGTAGAGGTTGTGAAGGAATCGGGGGTCATCGGGGATGACGATATGAAAGCGGGCGGTTTTTTGGAGGGTGCCGACGATGTTCGCTGCACGGCGCTCCAGAATCCGGAGGACACGCCCGCAACGGCGTTCCGTTCCATCGGGTCGACGGCCTCGTGGACCGGAGTTCTGAGGCCGGCGATCCAAGCGGGCCACGACCAAGTCGCCATGCAGTGCGTTGGCAGTGTCCTCGGCTGGAATATGAAGATCGGGTGATCCATCCTGGGGAAGAACAAAGGCGAAACCTTTGGTGTGAAATTGAATGGTGCCGGTGACGAGATCGGCGCTTTGGGCAGAGATCCAGTGGTTTTCGCGAACCCGGGCCACCCGACCTTCTTTCTCGAGGAGCGTCAGGGTGCGCACGACGGCCCCTTGGGGAACGCGGAGACGCCGAGCGAGGGAGGCGGCGTCGAGGGGTGTGGCTTTCTTCCCCTCCAGGAGGGAGAGAATGCGGTCGGGCAAGCGGCTGGCGGCGGGCATGGGTTTAAGGGCATAGTGTACCCTACTTCCAATGAATATTCTATTCGTGGCAACCGAACTGGCTCCCCATGCCAAAGTCGGAGGTTTGGCCGACGTGATGGCGGCTCTGCCCCAGGCCTTGGCGAGGGCGGGGCACGGGGTGAGTTTGGCGGTGCCATTGCACCGGAGTCTGAAGAAATCCGGTGAGTTTCGGCCGACCGATTTGGTGATGGAGATCGTCGTCGCGGGAAAGAGTCGCCCGACCCGGGTTTGGGAAGGGCAACGAGGTGAGGTGGCTCTTTGGGGGATCGAGCGGGACGAGTTTTTTGACCGGGCGCATCCCTACGGCGATGGAGCGGGAGATTACCCGGATAGTCTGGAACGCTTTAATTTTCTGGCGAGAGCCTCGGTGGAGCTGGCCCGCTACATCGAACCGACTCCCGATATTTTGCATGCGAATGATTGGCACGCGGCCTTGGCGCCGGGACATTGCAGGGCGCTGGGGTTGCCGATGAAGTCGGTCTTCACCATCCACAACTTGAAATACCAAGGGGACTTTCCTGCGGAGAATTTTTCCTCACTGGATCTTCCTCCCGGCATGTATTCCCCCGAGGGATTTGAATTTTACGGAAGATTGAATCTGATGAAGGGAGCCATTCTGCTGTCCGATGCGGTGACCACGGTCAGCCCGACCTACGCCAAAGAAATCCAAGGGGAGGCCCAAGGATTCGGGCTGCATGAAGTGTTGCAAGGAAACACCAACAAATTAACGGGCATCCTGAACGGCATTGATGAGGAGAGCTGGAATCCCTCGGCGGATACTGCGATCAAAACTCCCTACCGCAGGGGGGCGTTACGCGGGCGAGAGGAGTGCCGGGCAGCCCTGGAGATCGAATTGGGTCTGGAGCCTGCAAACGGGCGGCCGATTTTCGGAATGGTGACCCGGATGGCGGCAGAGAAGGGAGTCGATCTAGCGTTGGCCAATGCGCTCCACCTGATTCGGAGTCGAGCAAGGTTGGTGATTTTAGGAACAGGGGATAAGCGACTGGAGGAGGCGGCCCTCCAGTTGGCCCAGAAGCATCCAAAGCAGGTGGTCTTGCGGCGGGAGCACAATGAAGGGTTGGCGCGGAGGATTTTCGCAGGGGCAGATTTTTTTCTCATGCCCTCGGCCAGTGAGCCCTGTGGGTTGACCCAAATGTATGCCATGCGATACGGAGCCATTCCGGTGGTGGGTGACACCGGCGGGTTGCACGACACCGTGGAGGAATGGGATGGGAAGGCGAAAAAAGGGACCGGGTTTCTTTTTCGCCCGCACACAGAGGCCGCCCTACGGGGAGCGATGGATCGCGCCTTGGCGTTGTGGGATGAACCCGCAATAATGAAAGTGGCCCGCCAAAACGGGATGAAAAAAGAGTGGGGATGGGGTTCGGCGGTGCCGGCCTACGAAAAAGTCTACCGCTCGGTATTGGCCTGAACCATAGAGAGGAAAGAAGGGATTTATGCCGGAGCTGAGAAAAGACCCTGTGGTAGGACGCTGGATTGTGTTCAGTCCCGAGCGTCAAATCCGCCCTGAGAGATATCGTTGTGAGGAAATTCCTCCCACCCGACCGGAGGAGGATCCCTTTTTGGAGGGGCACGAGGCCTATACCCCGGGTGAGGTTTACGCGATCCGTCCGGGCGGGGGAGCGCCGAATACCCCGGGTTGGCAGGTGCGGGTGGTGCCGAACCGGTTTCCCGCCCTTCGGGTGGAGGGAGAGTTGGAGCCCGAAGCGGTTGGATTCTATGATCGGATGAACGGGGTCGGTGCGCATGAGGTGGTGATTGAGACGCCACACCCAAAGCTGGTTCTCGAAAAGCAATCGCTGAGCGGCGTGGCGCGTGTGCTGGAGGCTTGTCGTTGCCGGATCCTCGATCTTTCGCGGGACGTCCGGTTGCACTACATCCTCGTCTTCAAGAATCATGGGGCTCGTGCGGGAGCGACCATGCCCCATCCCCACACGCAGTTGATCGCGATGCCGGTGACACCAATCGTCGTCAAGGAGAAGCTCGCGGCCGCCCGTTCCTACTTTTTGGAAAAGGACAGAAATCTTTTTGAGGACATCCTTAAGGCTGAAAGGAAGACGGGCGATCGGGTGATTTTTGAGAATGACGGGTTTGTGGTTTTTTGTCCTTTCGCCAGCCGATTCCCGTTTGAGACCTGCATCATGCCGAAAAAACAATCTCCGGATTTTCACGCCACAAGCGATGGGGATTTGGTTTTGGCGGCGGAGGCCATTCAGCGGGTGCTGGGGGCTTACTCCACGGCCTTGGATCAACCGGATTACAATCTTGTCCTGCATACCGCACCCCTTCGGCGGAGCCGGCGGCCCGATGCCTGGTCGACAATCGATTCGGATTTTCGGTGGCACATCGAGATCCTGCCGAGGCTGACCGGCATTGCCGGGTTCGAATTTGGCACTGGGTTTTACATTAATCCGACGCTGCCAGAGGAAGCGGCGAATGTCCTTCGGGAGGCCATGACTCATGGCTGACGTCGCCCTCCTTTGGCATTTGCACCAACCCTCCTATCTCGATGCCGAGACCAGGGAAGTGCTGATGCCTTGGGTGCGGTTGCACACGGTCCGGGGGTACGCCGACATGGCAGAGATGGCCCGACGCCATCCAAAGGTGAAAATCAATTTCAATCTGACTCCGGTCTTGGTCCGGCAGATTGAGGAGTTGGCCGAGGGAAAGGTAAAGGACCGTTGGGGCCAGTTGGCGAGGAAGGAGGCGGACAAGCTTTCGGCAGAGGAGCGGCAGCAGGTTCTGGAACACTTCTTCAAGATCAACTGGGCCACCTGTATCGATCCATATCCTCGTTACCGACAGCTCTTGGATCTTCGCGGCAGAAGGCTTGGAGCCGCGCAATCGATGCAGAATGTGAAGCGGTTTAAGGAAGGCGATCTGAGGGATCTGCAGGTGTGGTTCAATCTTGCCTGGTGCGGATTTGCCGTTCGGAAGCGTTTCCCAGAACTGCAATCCCTGATGGAGAAAGGAAGAGGATTTACCGAGGAGGAGAAAAACCGTGTTCTTGAAATTCACCAGGAGGTTCTACGGGGAATTTTGGGGGAGTACCGGGCTCTGGCCGAATCCGGACAGGTCGAGCTCACGACCACTCCTTTTTATCATCCGATTCTTCCGCTGTTGGTAGACACCGACAGCGCCAAACGGGCGATGCCGTGGGCCCGGTTGCCTGAACGGATGCAGGCTCCCGAGGATGCGTTGGCCCAGCTTCAAAAAGCGCAGGAGTCCCACACCCGGATTTTTGGGCGCAAAGTGCGGGGCCTTTGGCCCTCGGAAGGGTCGGTCAGTCCGGAGGTCATCCCGCTGATGGCAAAAGCAGGATTCGAATATTTTTGCACCGACGAGTCCGTTTTGTTCCGGGGGCTGGAGGCCCAAGGAAGGGCGGCCGACCATTTGGAACTTTTTCAGGTCTGGCGGGTAGAGGAGGCGGGGGCGGCTGCAAAGGTTCTGTTCCGGGAACGTCCTCTCTCCGATTATATTGGCTTTACGGCCGCACGGACAGAACCGGGGGCAGCGGCAGATTATTTGAAAGTTCACCTTGAACACATCGGGCAGGTGATGCCCAAGGACGGGGCCGTCCTCATTGCCTTGGACGGAGAAAACGCATGGGAAGCTTTTCCGGACAGTGGGGAGGCTTTCCTAGATGCATTCTACGGACGCTTGGAAAAGTCCTCCATGCTGCAAACGAGAACTTTGGGGGAGATTATGGATCGGAGCGAGGGGAGGTCGGTCGGGCGTCTGCATTCCGGTTCTTGGATCGGTGGGAATTTTGACATTTGGATCGGGGACCCCGAGGAAAACCAAGGATGGGAATGGATCCGGCGTACCCGTGAATTTTTGAAAAAAGAGGAAAGCAAAGGAAAATTGGCGGAGGAGGTTCGGTTGGCGGCGTGGGAGGATCTCTATGCGGCCGAGGGAAGTGATTGGTTCTGGTGGTACGGGCCCGATTTTCAGACGGATAGTGACATGATTTTTGATGCACTTTTCCGGGGCCGCTTGCAGAACGTATACCGGCGTCTTGGCGTGACTCCGCCGGCAGCTCTGAGTGTCCCGATCTGCGGAGCCGAGATTCGGTTGGGCCATCCGCCGGTGCGGAGTATTGAGCCTAGATTGTCTCCTCAACCGAGCTTTTTGGAGTGGTCTGGGTCGGGTCGCTATGAGGCGTGGAGGGATCAGGGGGCCATGGCACAGGGAGACCGGAGAGTGAGATTGATCCAATATGGTTTTGGAGAGAGCGACTTTTATCTTCGACTCGACGCCAAAGGAGTGCCCGGGGATGAAGTGTCGATTGATTTTGATCTCCCCGTGCCTGCGAGGGTTCAAGCCGTCTGCCGGGAAAACAAGTGGGTGGTGGAGGTGCACAAGGCGTTGGACGGGGTGGCTTATAGTCCTGTGGAGTGCGAGTCGGAAGCGGTGGGAGGACAAGGCCTGCAGCTCCGGGTTCCTTTTTGTGCTTTGGGGTGGAGAAAGTCGGGAGGGGAGGTGAGTTTTCTGGTGCGGATCATCCGCGGCGGAGCGGAGGTTGAGCGTTATCCTGAGAGGGGTTTAATTGAGTTCAGCGGGCCGAATCTTTCCAAAGAACTCCAGAACTGGTTTGTTTAACGGAACTCTTCCATGAAAAACGTCAACCTCGTCCTCTGCCTCCACATGCATCAGCCGGTGGGGAATTTGCCGGAGGTGGTCGATCGGATTGTTCAAGAGGTTTATCGACCTGTGATCGGGGTTTTGGAAAAGCATCCGGGAGTTTCAGTCAATCTGCACATCAGCGGGTCTCTTCTCGAAATGTTGTTGGCTCGGCATTCGGATTTGATTCAAAAAATAAAGGAACTGCTGAAGACCGGCCGGCTGGAGATGCTGTCAGGGGGGTTTTTCGAGCCGGTCTTGGTGGAGTGGTCGGAAGAGGATCGCGATGGGCAGCTAACCAAGATGGCTGCGTGGTTGAAGGAAAAGTTGGGGGTGGAGCCGGTTGGGGCCTGGTTAGCGGAGGGGGTTTGGGGGCCGTCGCTTTGCGGGGCTCTTAGCCGGGCGGGTTTGCAATATGCACCGGTGGAGGGATCCTTTTTTCTCCAAGCGGGGATTATTCCGGCAAAACTGAATGGTCACTATGTGACGGATCAGGCGGGGAATCTGATCAGTGTCTTGCCCACTTGTCCCGATCTGGCCCGTCTGCTGCCGCACGCTCCGATGGACGAACTTTTTGGATATCTACGGCGAATGGCCAACCGAGCGGAGGATGTGACATTGACCCTAGCGGCTGACCTTGAAACCTGGCCGCAACTCACCGGCGGGGTGGCCGGATATCTGGACCAGTTTTTTATCCGTCTCGAGGAGTCGCATAGCTGGATTCATACCCTAACCGGGCGGGCCCAGCTGGATCGGCAAACTCCGAAAGGACGCGTGGCGCTGCCGCCAGGTACACCGGCGGAGTTGGGCGGTTGGTCTTTGCCGGGGAACGCGCGGAGGGAATTTTTCCGTGAAAAGGCGCAGTTATCCCAACGCTATGATGCAGCCAAGTTGTTGCCGTTCTTCCGCGGGGGATCCTGGGCCTCTTTCCGTGTCCGGTACGGGGAGGTGAATCTGATGTATCGAAAGAATCTGCAATTGGGGCGTCGGCTTCGCAGGAAGAGCTCTCAGCCGAACACGCGGTCTGTGCAGGAAAGGCTTTGGCGGGCGCAGTGTTCCACGGCTCAGTGGCACGGAACACGCGGAGGGTTGCATCTTCCCCATTTGCGGGAGGCGATTTGGCGGGAGCTGTTATCGGCCGAGGCGGAGTTGAGGAGTGGGCAGAGCGAGGTTGAGCTGTTACGGGAGGATGCGGATGCCGACGGCCAGACCGAGGTTTTGGTGGGTCATCCCCGTCTGACTTTCATGGTCTCCCCGCACCAGGGGGGGGCATGTCTGGAGATGGGCCTGCCGGAGTTTGGGAGAAATCTGGCGGATGTGTTGACTCGGCGGGAGGAAGCGATGAATGGGACGACTGTCCCTGTGACAGATTGGTATGAGCGGCATCTTTTTCACGATCATCTTTTTGCCCGTGGAACCACTGTGGATCAGTTGGCCGGCGGGCATTGTCCCGAATTGGGAGATTTTATTCTGCAGCCTTTCCAACTGCGCGGGATGAGGCAGACGGGCAACCGGGTAACCTTGGAGATGCAGCGGGACGGGGGTTTGTACCGCATGGGCACGCGACAGCCCTGCCTACTGCAAAAAACCTATGCCTTGGATGCGGGGGAGGGTCTGGTCGAGGTTTCCTACCAAATCACCAATACCGGCTCCCTACCCTTGGAGGCGGTTTTCGCCAGTGAATTGAATTTGAATGTCGGGTCCGACCAGTCCGACCGAAGCGGATGGAAATGTGGCAAGGAAAAGAAACCGGGGCGTGCCAGTTGGCAGCAGGAGGGTTGTGGAAGCGTGACGGTTTTCTCCTCGGATGGGTTGGAAGTCCGAGTCGTTCCGGATCACCTGCCTTTGACCTGGGCCTATCCCTTGTTGGATGCGGAAAAGGGTCCGGATGGTCCGATCCGGCAGGGGTATTGTCTCCTTTTCGGCCTGCATCTGGACCTGAAACCGGGGATGAAGGCCGAGGCGCGTCTTCAAGTCAATTATCGCAAGGGTTAGGGCGGGATTGCCGTTCCAAAGCCCTTCTGATAAGGTGCTTTTTCATGAAAAAACACCCTTTGGCGTTCTTTTTGAGCCTCTTGGCCGTTCTCGGCTTAGGGGGTTGCACGATTCCCGATGACGCCACTGATGTGCAAACAACCTACGGAGACACGACGAGCAGTTCGACGGCTTCGAACGATACTCCCGCTGCTTCTTCGGATAGTCCGAAGACTGAAAGTGCCGCCACCCAGGAGAAAAAGCCTTGGACTCCGCCGGAGGGTGCAGAAAAAAGCACGCCAGCCAAAGCTAGTTATCCCAAGGGAGAAAAAGTTTCCGGCAAGCCTGGAATGGTCCGGAGTCCCTACGCGCCGTACGCCGGTTTGGTGGATGTGAAGGGCTTCGCCCCTGGAACCGAAGTGAAGTGTCCCTATACGGGCAAAATCTTCCTCGTTCCGTAATTCGGATTCACGCCAGCCTTTCGGCTCCTTTGTCATGGATCCTCTTCTGCAGCTTCTTAAAGAGAAGGGGCGTGCCACCACGGCTGAACTTTCCCGTTTGACCGGAAAGAGTGAAAAAGAGGTTGAGGCGGCCATCCGAAAATTCGAGTCTAATCGGGTCATTCTCGGGTATCAGGCGGTTTTGGATCCGGACAAAACCGGCAACGGTGGGGTTCGTGCCGTCATTGAGGCGAAGATCACGCCCGAAAGGGACGGGGGATTCGATC
>Ga0114968_10003065_pt1 | contig 12619 bp, 10 predicted proteins | sample M_130807_EF_Meta_FD_87020 | JGI IMG/M metagenome (GOLD analysis project Ga0114968, IMG submission 87020) | Freshwater microbial communities from Lake Montjoie, Canada to study carbon cycling - M_130807_EF_MetaG | ecosystem: Environmental > Aquatic > Freshwater > Lake | place: Lake Montjoie... | reverse complement strand
CGATACTCCTTCGCCGGAATATATTGCTAAGCTATCAAGAGAGTTGGGGGAGATTGCAGTTTCTGCAAATCCAAATGTTGCCCGTTTTTATGAGATTACAAAAATGTTGCAGGCGTTTGGGCATGCAGATCGTCATGCGCAATTAAAGAAAGTTCAAGAGCAGAGTAAGGCGCCTAAGTCAGCAAAACCGAAACCCTTAAATGCAGGGCCACCAACGCGACAAAGTGCTGCTCTTTTAGCGCAGATAAAGGCGACCCAAGACCTTCATGTCCCGACAGATGGAAAGGCATCCGAAGAAGATCAAAAGGGCTTACAGCGGGTATTAAATGCCTCAATTGCTGGATATCGCCAATCAGCACATTTGCAGCCTTTAGGAGTCCCCCTATTAGAGCCAGACGCTTTGCTTAAGGCGGTAGAGGAGGGCGCTAACTCCAAAGGGACTCAGTCTGAGCATCACGATTGGTTGGGCGCTAAGTTAGATGGCAAGGCGCTTGATGGCGCTAATTTTGCGGGCGCCTTTCTTGATGGCTCTAGTTTTAAAGGTGCATCATTGGTCGGGGCAAACTTTTCTGGTGCTACCTTGTCTAGAGCTGACTTTACTGGGGCTAATTTAAAGGGGGCCAATTTTTCATATGCTAACCTTGGTAGAGCCATTTTGAAAGAGGTCAATCTTGAAGGGGCCAAGCTCGATAAAGCCATTTTAGATATGGCGATTTTTGCTGACGCCAAACTTACTGGGGCTAGCCTTAAAAAAACCTCTTTTATTAGAACCTCTGTAATCAATACGGATTTTTCAGGTGCCAATCTGAGTGGCTCTAAATTCATGGGGATTAAGCTTGGTATGGACGCTGTTGCTTTACTGCAAAAACCCCAGATAAACCCTAATGATTTTATAGATCCAATTGACTTTAGTGGCCTTGATTTCACGGGCGCTAATTTAAGCGCAGCCACGCTATTGGGCTGCGAAGTGAAGGGGTCTGGCAAATTTGCTAACGCGAATTTATCAAAAGCAACCCTAATTAAATGCAAATTTAATAATTCAAACTTTTCTAAATCGAATTTTTCAGGAGCCAAAGTAGCCCTAGGAGCCCAGTTTATAAGGTGTAATTTTGAAGGGGCTAATTTTGAAGGAGCATATTTCAGGGGGGTCAATTTAAATCGCTCTAATTTCAACTTTGCCAACCTCAATTCTGGACATTTTTCCCTGGCTAATATGAGCTCAATAAGTGCCACAAAAATAAGCGCTGTAAATGGCAGATTTGAACGCACCAAATTAGTGCAAGCCTGTTTAATCGCCTCTAATCTAATTGGTGCAAGCTTTAGGAATTCTGATCTAATAGGAGCTAATTTTGATGATTCTAAGATGACGCATTGCGATTTATCCACAATAATCACTGATAATAAGACTAGCTTTATACATGCAGATTTAAGCCGTGCTTTATTACCAAAACAACATATAAAGAGATAAATAGTGCCGGGTTTTGTAAATAATGGGGATGTGATGAATATGGGGACACCAGACGTTTGTATGGTCGGTCCTGCACCCGTTACTTATGTCAATATTTCACAAACCGCTGAAGCAGAACCTGCTGCCCCAGATATTTTAGTTGAGGGCACCCCAGTACAAAATTTGTTGTGCATGATTGATATGTCAGATGGCGATGCTGGAGTTGGTGTTGCATCTGGAATGTGCATGGGTCCAACTATCCCAATGATCGGTTCTTTCACCGTATTAATGGAAGCAAGTCCAGTAACTACGATGATGGATATGACAATGCAAAATTTGAGTAATTGCGTTGGCATGTCGACTACACCAGGGCAGGTTACTTTAACTTGTTTAAGTTCTTAATTTTAAATAATAGGCATAGATCTAATGGATTTTTCGAACCCCATCTATTGGCGCCAAGGAATTTTTCTACAGCCTCAACACTTTCAATATGATGATCGGTATCAATCTACCACCTACGAGAAATTATTTAGTCTAGGCCGCACCCAGTCCTATGGTGCGCTATCTTTTGCCCTTTCAAGAGAGCGTTTAAATGCCGGTTATTTATCCTCTGGGGATCTTGAAGCCGTCATGCCTGGCGGTACTTGGGTAGATATTAAGAAAAATGCCAGATTGCCGGATCGAAATATTCGTCATTTGCAAAATACCAATGGTGTGTACAACTTAGCTTTAGGTTTGCCTAAGTTAATTCCAGGAATACCTAGCGTTGCCAATGAGCATCGAGATGGTCGATATGAGGTTACTGATTATCCAGAAACACTGCCTGATCTCTATGATGATTCCCCGCCTGTTGAGGTGGAGCGCTTATGGATGCGTTGCCGCTATTTAATCGGTGATGAGATTGATAGTGCAAGTAACTTAGTCATACTCCCATTGGGAAAAATCCGAGTTGAGAGCCAGGCCATTACTTTAGACCCAGAATGCTCGCCACCATGTATGCGCGTCAGTGCTCATGAGCCACTTCAAGCGCTGACTCAAAAAATCAGTGACTCTTTGGAGGTGGCTTTTGCGCGCCTGTCTAAGTTAAGTCACCCATGGCGCCTTGATGGCCGTCCGATTGATCCGGCATGGCTGAGAGATCGTATGGTTCAGACTGATTTATCGCAAACCTTAGCTGAACTACATCATCGCACTCGCCTTGATGTGGAGCCAGCCATTTTGTTTGAGAGTCTATTGGTATTGGCCATGCGTTTATGTTCGTCTGGTGGCTTAAGTGTGCCCAATCTTCCTCTTTGGGAGCACGATGATCCCTATAAATCATTTAAGCGCATTGGCGAAATTGTTGTAGCCTTAATTGATCAGTTACGCTCAGGTCCAGATTCCATGGCAGTCTTTGAGCAGCAGCAAGGCTGGCTAGAAGCGCAGATACCGCATTCAGCAAGAGTTGGCAAACATTATGCGTATTTGATATTGGATCAAATAAGTGAAGAATCATTGTTGCAGGCCGGCCCACCAAAACTAGCCTCACTCTCAAAGATCGAAACTATTGTTAGTCGTGCATTGCCTGGCATTCCATTGGAGCGTCTGCAGCACATACCTTATGGGCTTGGCGAAGGATTTGGTTCTTTTGTGTGGAGCATAGTCACCCATGATCCAATGTGGCAGGAGGCCTATGGAAGCGGCACTTTATGCTTGAACTGGTTAGATTTGCCGAAAAGTGCGCGAGTAACAATCGTGTTTTTTCGAGCGTGATTAACCAATAACTTTTTATATTAACTAAAGAGCCGACATGTTTTTAAGCGAACCAACAAGCTTAATAAAAGCATCCACCGCTTTTTTGTTAATGAATAAGTTTTCTTTTTTGATCATGATTGCGTTTGCCCTTTCTTCATGCTCTTCAGTGAATTCTATGATTGGCGGCAATACTAAAAAAGAAGCAATCACCAGTGCGCAATATCTGCCTGATCCGGCAGGCATTACTATTGATGTCAAGTCCGTGAGTACCTTGAACTATGTCAATGATGAGCCTCATACTTTGGCGGTTGCTGTGATTCAAGTGGATTCGCCTAAAGCGGCCATAAAGCTTGCGCAAAATCCAGAGTCGCTTGATAAGCTCCTCATAGGTAGTGGAACAAGTGATGCATCGGTTACTGCGTACGATCGTTTTGTAGTGCAGCCATCCTCTTCCGACGAGATTGTTCTTGCTCGGGCGCAGGATACTCAAATTATTATTGTGTATGCGGCTTACTTTAATTCTCTGCTTGAGAATCGTGTGCGTCTACAAGAAATTCCTTTGAAAATTTCCTCTACAGGTTTGGTTGCACAAACCTATCAAGCTGATGCTGCTCCTTTAAATATTCAGTTGCAGCTTGGCGATACAGCCATAAAGCAAATGACTGTCCCCAAGGATCAAAAAGGGGAGGGTGAGTTGCTATTTAAGAATTCAAATAATCCAACCTTAAAGAGCGCAATTCCCATTCTTAAAAGCGTGGCACAGGGGGTAATGGGTCTATGATCAGATCCTCTTCGCGCTATATTGTTCGTGCAGAATTCTCTCAGCCTTTTTCAAGTTTTATGGCAAATGCCGCTTTGGCCTTAGAGGAGCGTTTTTTTGATGCCGAGCAACTATTTCATTACTTGTCTGCAGGCGTTGACCAGACGCTCGTAGAGTGTCAATCCAAAGGTTTTAATTCAACCGCAGTGCAGGCGGCATTGTTGGCTGTATGCGCATGGGCTGATGAACGCATCATGAATGCCGAGTGGGAAGGGGTTTCTGATGTTTGGCCAGATACACTTTTGCAGAAAAAATATTTCAACACCAATCTGGGTGGAGAGCTTTTTTACGATAAGTTAAAGACTCTCTTTTCAGACACCCTAGTTGCTCATGATGTATTTGCATTGTGTCTTGCTCAGGGATTCAAGGGTAAATATGTTCTCAACTTGGATCTTGAGGAGTATGAGAAAAAAAAGAAAGAGGTCATCAACAATTCTTTAGTTTATACAGGGCTCTATTTGCCAGACGCGGAAACCTTTGCATCATTGAGCGAATACTCTCGCAACGATAGTGTGCCCGCCGTTAACTACAAAATTGTTCAGCCTATTGTGATTTCTTTGGCATGCCTCGTGGGATTGGCTATATTCCTTTATTTCTTGGTTGTTAATGACGTTTCTAGTTTATTAAAAATGATGAAATAGAAATGTTTAAGAAGATATTACGCATCCTTCTCATTGTTTTTATTTTGTTGCTACTGGCTTTTATCGGCTGGATATTCCAACTCTATAACGACTGGCCCTTCGCCACTATTTATCTTTGGCCGCTGGGTGGGGTTGCTTTGTGGCTCACATTTTATTATTGCCGCAAAGCTTGGATAAAACACCGCGCAGCGGAGCGTCTTAAGACGCATTTGCCACCGGCGGAGTTGGCCCCCACTGATGCAGATTGGGTGAATGGCGTTCGAGAATTACTCGCCCTCAATCGCAATCAAGATTCCTTTGCTGCGGATATCACCCTAGAGGATGATTTACCGAACATCAGAAAATTTTTAATTTACATTGACTCGGTAATATTAGAAATCCTCAATGGACATCGCTTTCAGTTTTTAATGGATTATGGATCTGTTGAAAAGTTCCTATCCAATCAGCATAGCAAGATCATTCAAACCCTGGAGGCTAATCGGATTGAGTTTTTATCTGATATTCCATTTGTCAGCACGCTACTTGACAAAAAGGGCGTTAAAAAATCTGCTTTAGGAACTCACCGCCTTCACTTTATTTTGGGTTTGCCTGGCTCCGGTAAGAGCACTTTACTGCAGCGGAGTAGTTATGGATCGCAAATAGGAAATGCTAATCCAGATAGCCCTGTTGCTCCAACTGAGTCTTGTAGATTTTCTTTTTTAGATGCTGGTATTGCGATTGAAATAGCAGGAAAGCATGTAGACCCGTTAATTGACGCGTCAATTCGTGATCAGGGTTGGGATAGCTTACTCGCCAGTATTGAAGTTGACTCAAGCCCCCATCAAATTGCGTCGGTAACTATTTGCATTACCCCAGATAGCCTTAGTCCAGAAAATATTACCGAGACCTTGCGTGGCATGCAAAACATTCGTCAGCGTGTCACTGATCTGATGAATATCTCTGGTAGGCGACTTCCTGTCTATTTGGTTTGTACTCATATTGATGAAATTGGGATGTCGGGTTTATTGCGTTCTCTACCTGATAACTTACTGCGTCAAGCAGCTGGATCATTACTTCCAATTGATCGCATTGCAATTAAAGGCAATGAGGCACAAGAGGCTATCTCAGAGATTACTTGTTATATGCCATGGTTGGCGCTTCGAAGTGCTGCACTAGGTAGACACCCCCATGACTCTGCATTGCTTGCTACGAAAGGTCTGCTTGATATTGAGGAGCACTTTGATGCGGTTATCTCAACATTGTTTAGTGCCTCAAACTATTTAGAAGCGCCAATTTATCGCGGACTATTTCTTTCTGCAGACTTAGCCGCCGCCGGTCTAGATGTTGGCAAAAGTCCGGATGCACCACGTTTAGCCTTTGGTACTGGTTTCTTAGAATCTGTATTAACGGAAGATCGAATTTTTCAACCGCTGACTTCCTATGAAAGGCGTTTAAAAAATCGACGTAAGCTCGCTTGGCTTTCTTATTACTCGGTAGTTTCTTTGGTAGCGCTTTGGCTATTCTCAGGATTTGTGTATCGAGTTGATGAGATTAGAGATCTTAAGATTGCACACTTCCCTGAAACGCCTGTAGATAATAGCCCTGATACCGCCTATATTCAGGGTATTACTAAGATGGTTCCGTATGTTGCATGGATACAAAATCGAGAAGATAGTTCTTGGAGCTTCTTCCTGCCTTTTTCTAGTCCAGGGGATGAAGTTGAGGTGCAGATTAAAAAACGTTTCTTAAGAAACTATCTTGCCTTTACTGAGAAAGTACTTAAAGTCAATTTTTTAAGAATCGTTCCGCTGTTATTGCAGCCAAATAGTCGCTATTTGGGAGTGGTATTAGAAGCTTTAATTGATCGCCTTAGAATTTTTGAGGCCGCCTATACAGGCGAAAATTTGGTTCGCATCAAGATGTTGCGGGAGCCTTCTATTGTGCCAATTTTGGAAGTAGTTAAGGATGCCAAGCCATCTGACGCCAAAATTCTCAGTCAATTATTTTATTATTTTGCCTATTGGAGTTCTAAGGCAGAACTCCAGGGTTATCTAGAAGATTTCACTGCCCGTTTGGAGAAGGTGGCGATAGTGGACCCTAATTTTTCTTGGGTTATGCCATGGGCATCGCTACAACCGACGGTTCAAGATGTTTGGCTCTCCGATTTCTGGGCACCTACAGCCAATCCTCAGGGATCTAAAGTCTACGGCCCATTTACGAAGGAAGGCGAGATCGCCATTTCTGAGTTTTTGCAGAGAATGAAGTCCATCCAAATTCTAGAGAAAATTTTTGGCTACAAGATTGATGACTACATGAAGGTCTATGAGTCAGAGCGTGAGGCCGAGTGGCGCCGTTTTGTGATGTCATTTGATCAAGGGTCTGAGTTGCTTCTATCAGAGGGCAATTGGTTGCAAACATTGTCTACTTTTAAGGGTAAGGAAAGTCCATTTCGGAAGTTGAGCGAGCGGATCTATTCGGAGTTTCCTGCTGATGGCGCCTTAGTAGAGCGACCAACTTGGGTTTCCGCTTTAAATCTCATTACCGTAACCAGGATAGCTGCCACTAAAGAATCTTTCTTTGGATCAATCAAATCTCGGATTGAAATCCTAAAGGCTGCCGGAAGATTAAATGCAAGCAATAATGGCGTTCTGTTAGACCGTAAGGCGTACCAAGAGGACGGTAAGGTATACGGTGTTTACGGCGATGCTTTTGTAAAAGTTTTGCCCCAGGTCATGTCTTCAGGTGCTAATGCTGGCAATCTAGCGATTCAGTACAGCGGGCTAGGTCGTGATGCCAACTTTAAAGAGTCCGACTTAAAGAATGCGTGGGATGCACTACGTCGCTATGAGGATCAAATTAAAACTGCTTCCCAACCCTGGAATGAGCCTGCTTGGACTATTTTACGAGGTCCTTTAACCACGGTTACAAAGTATGCATACAAACAAGCAGCTTGCACAATGCAGTCTGATTGGAATTCAAATGTTATCTATCCAACAAAATTAGGTGCAACAGAAGTTGAAAATTTCGAAAAGACCTATGGATCTCAGGGAACTTTGTGGAAATTTATCGATCAAAATGCAAAACCCTTTATTACTGTCGATGGATCAGACTTCAAAAATGTTTCCACTAATGGCTCGACTCTGCAGTGGCAAGATAATTTCATCAACTTCTTGAATAATGCTGCTAGCAAAAAACGCGCGCGAGATGCGGCAATCAAAAAGGCGGAACTAGAAGATAAGCTTGCTAATGCTAAGGATAAAGCGCGTCTTGCTGAAATTGAGGCTCGAATAGACGCTATTAATAAAAGCCAAGAGAAATTCAATAGTACAAACTATGTTGTTAAGCTAGCCTCTCAGCCAGTCGAAACTACAGGTCAGGCTTCTCAACTGCCATTTGGTGTTGGTCTGACCTTGAATTGTTCTAATGGTGCACAAGTCATGACGCAGTTAAATTTCAAGACTTTGCAGACATTCAACTGGAATCCAAATACCTGTGGGGATACGGAACTTAAGATTTTTGTAGGTAAGTCGGTATTAACGAAGACTTGGACTGGAAAATATGGCTTTGGTAATTTCTTAAGCGACTTTAGAACCGGTAAAAAAGGCTTTACTGCAAAATCTTTCCCTGATAAATCAGATGTCTTGACTCAATTAAATATTCAAAAAGTTGATGTTTCCTTTTCAATAGTCGGGGGTACTAAGGCTCTAGCTGACAGCAAGCAAAGTCAGGCTGAGGTCACTGAGCTTGAGGCTTTAATGGCTGAGAAGGCGAAGCTATTGAAGGATTTGTCCAATCGTCAATTAAGACAAATCAATGCTGAAATTTTGGCCTTATCTGCAGACAATTCTGGTCTGATGATTCCTGAAAAAATCGCAATGTGCCCATTTTGATTATGGCACTGGATATTCAATCATTACTGCAACCCATATCTGCAGAGCAACCCGCAGGCAGCGAGTGCCGTGATGGCGCAGATTACCAAGCCATTGCTTCACAAATTGATCAATTAACCCGTGCTGATTTCACGGGCACAATTGATTGGAGCAAAATTGAAGTACAGGCAACCCAAATCCTTGCCAAGCAATCCAAAGATTTTTTAGTTGCTGGTTGGGTTGCAGTCTCTTGGGTTGAATTGCAGGGTGTAGGTGCCATTAAAGATGGCGCTAATTTATTTATTGCTATGTTGGCGCAATATTGGGATAACGGATTTCCACCGATAGCCCGTATCCGTGGCAGAAGAAATGCCATCACCTGGTGGGTTGATCAAGCATCAGCCTTTATCACGCGCGGTAACTTACCGCCTTTGCCACAAGATGAGTATGACGCTATTCAGGCTGCAGTTAAAGATCTTGATAAATCCTTTGCTGAGCATGATCCTGATGCGCCCAGTCTAGGGGACTTCATGCAGTTAGTCAGAGCTCTGGAGATTAAACCGGAGCCAAGTGCAGCTACAGTCAGCCCGGTTACAGATGCAGCGCAGGTGCAGGGGGCTGCAGCAATAAGCCAAAGCCCAGTAGCAGGCCCAGCTATTAATCTTTCTGCTTCGCTAGCCTCTCTTGATGATATTGCTTTGGCCTTGGATTCAGTAAGGCCATATGTTGGTACAGTTGCTCAAGCTTTATTTGCCATTAATAAATTAGATCCATTGGCTATTACCTTAAGTCGTTTTTCTGCGCGTGCATCTATCGTGGATTTGCCACCAGCCAATGCCGGTGCGACTTCATTGCCTGAGCCACCATATTCTGAATTGCAAATGTTCACTGCTGTAACAAGCTCCAATGACCCAGAGAATATAATTGAATTTTGCGAGGGGCGGATATCGCAATATCCTTACTGGTTGGATTTGGATTATTTTTCTGCTAAAGCTTACGAAGCTCTTGGAGAGTCAGCTTTACCAATGAAAGATGCAGTAGTGGACTCAGTTCTGAGTTTTATTAAGCGTCTTGATGGGGTCGAGACCTTAAGTTTTGCAGGTAAAACAACACCTTTTGCAAGTCAAGCCACTCAAAAATGGCTTTCTGATTGCGCAATGAGTCGATCAGGTGGCGGGGGTGCCTTAGATGCTTTGGCAATAGCCAAAGCTAAAGTCTTGGAAAACGCAGGTGGCAATAGCGATAACGTCATTAAAGGTATGCAAGCGTTTATCGATTCCACACGCTCACCAAGAGATCAGTTTAGAGCTCGCATTGAGTTACTAGCACTAGTGTTTGGTTATAAAAAGGGTACTGATATCTCGCCTCTAACGGAATCGCTGGTGACAGAATGTGAAGAGCGTAAGTTAGCAAACTGGGAGCCAGAGTTGGCATTAACGGCATGGAACTTGCGCCTTCATTCTCTTCAGCAAGCGCTTTTGCTGGATGAGGTTAAAAACGATTCAGAAAAAGTTTCTCGTTATCAACAGGGTGTCGGAGAAGCGCTTGCGAAGATTGCCTATCTGAGCTACTCAGAGGCAATTCGAGGTCTCTGAAGGAATGTCTAATTTTGCATCAGCGCAATTTTTTGTCAGGCTATCTATTGGCGCCATTATTTTGTTTCTAACATTTGGTATGGTTGGTTGTGCTACCAACTCATCTGATTACCAGTATGAAGTGAGTGCCTATCAGAAGGGGGATAAACCTGTACATGTCATTTATCGACCAAAAATGACTGACTACTACACGCGCATAGCAAAGGGTTATGCCGAATCTGGAATTACTGAATTAACTTTGAGTCTTGATGAGTTCGGTAAGGTGACGAATGTGGAGTTATTCAAAGGCTCTGGTTATGGCAGGCTAGACACATCAGCAATTGATCTTGCCTACAGCATGGTTTTTGTGCCAGCAAGTGTAGGTGAGAAGACTCCCCGAAAAATTCAATTGTTTGTGAACTTCCATAAAGAAAAGATCATCCCTCCGGTAAAGGTGACAAATGTTACTTCTCGTGTCGAGTTGTTGACCGGATTTCAATATCGCGTGATCGTAGGAGCGATAGCTAATCCCCAGGGTTTTATGGAGTCCGTTTATCCGCTTGCTGGGTCAGTGCAAGTGATGGTCAATGAGGAGGCTCTCGGGTATGGATCTAGGTATATCCTGGAGGAATTCCCAGAAAACCAAAGGCCTGAGAAACAAGACTTACGCCTTCAAATTACCTTTAATTGACTATTTAGACCCCCAAATAGTCCTTCTTTTTTGTAGTATTCCCCCATATATCCTGGTAAATCATTGTTTTTAATGATGATTTTCCACTCCTGAACATTTTCAATCTTAAATATGTTGCATTGCCGCATATATGTCTTGCACCGCACCATTTTTCTTTATACAATGGTGCATCGCAATAAAATTTAACCAATTACTTAAGTTAGGAAAAATTATGTTTCAAGCACAATTAAACGACCAGATCGCTCAAGCTCAAGCTAAAGCAGTTGAAAACGCAAAACATTTGGCACAAGTTGCTATTGAAAGCGCCCAAGAGTTGGCAGAAATCAACCAAGCTGCTGCTAAAGATGCATTGGCTGCTGCACAAGATGCAAGCTCACAGTTGTTAGCAATCAAAGATGCACAACAGTTATCTAAATTGGCTCAGCCAGAAGCTGCTCAAGAAGCTGCCAAGTACGCTGCTGCTTACCAGGCTAAAGTGAACCAAGTTGTTCGCAATGGCAATAAAGAAGTTGCACAAGTAATCGATGCTTCTATCGATGACGCACGTGATGACTTAGTTAAGTTTGTTAAAGAAGCTACTAAAACAGTTCCTGCTGGTTCTGAGGCATTTGTATCTGCATTCAAAACTGCATTCGAAACTTCACTCCAACAATTCGACCAAGTTCGTGCAACTGCAACTGACGCATTTGCTAACTTTGAGAAGAGTGTTGACGCTGCAATGGCAAACATTCAAGGTCAATACGTTGTTGCTAAGCCAGCTGCTAAAAGCCGTAAAGCTGCTTAATTCGCATCAGTCGTAATTGCTCTATCAAAAACCGCCTTTGGGCGGTTTTTTTTCATTTGCGCCAATACTTTTCCCTTAATATCTTCCTATGTCTTTAGAAATAAGGCATCAAAACAATACTTGGAGATATAAATGATTTTTGCAATCTTATTGATGGATAAACCGGGAACAGAAGAGTTGCGTATTCAGGTACGTCCAGAGCATCGTGCATATTTAGCGAAATTATCTGATCGTATGGCATTTGCTGGGCCTTTGACTTCAGAAGATGGCCAAAGAACAGTGGGCAGTCTTCTGGCTATGGATTTTCCAAGCAGAGCAGATCTAGATGCTTGGCTAAAAGACGAGCCTTTTACAAAAGCAGGTGTCTATGAAAAACCGATCATTCATGTTTTTGATAATAAGTGGGCTCAAAAAGTGGGCTTTCCATCTGCACTGTAATGCTAGATCTATAAATTAGCCTTGCCTATAACTTAATATTGATAGATGATTTTTTTCAAAAATTCTAAGATGAAGGTTTGGAGTATCCGCCTTGGCATTCTCTTGATGGGCTTGCTCGGTATTTTTTGGATTGCTTCTCAGGCCTTGGTGCCTGGTCAGATCAAAAAAGCAGCTACTCAGTATGGTGCGCAGTGGGGTTATGAAATTACCTACAAGAATCTGAGTCTTTCACCTCTTCTTTTGCGAATCGAGGTCGATGAATTTCATTTGAGCAAGCAGGGCAGCAATGAATTATTGGGATTTAAGAAACTCACCGTTGCCTTGAAATGGACAAAGCTCATGATGGGCGAACTCGGCTTTGATGAAATTATTTTGGATGAGCCAAAGTTGTTAATCGAGCGGGTATCGGGCAAGCCCAATGGCATCAAACCTGCAAACCTATGGAACTGGGAAGAATTTATTCAAGCTGTAGAGAAAAACGTCCCCCCAAAAGAGCCCGGACACGAAAGCAAGCCAATCAAGATTTCCGTAAACGAGATCTTGGTGAATTCAGGCGCTTTAAGCTTGGTTGATGATTCCACTAATTTGAAAGAGGAGCTTAAGCCTTTCTCCATAAAGCTCCTGGGGGTCGCTAACTACGAT
>Ga0114968_10003061_pt1 | contig 12624 bp, 12 predicted proteins | sample M_130807_EF_Meta_FD_87020 | JGI IMG/M metagenome (GOLD analysis project Ga0114968, IMG submission 87020) | Freshwater microbial communities from Lake Montjoie, Canada to study carbon cycling - M_130807_EF_MetaG | ecosystem: Environmental > Aquatic > Freshwater > Lake | place: Lake Montjoie... | reverse complement strand
TCTTCCAGAAGAATACTTGGGTTCAATTATGAAATTATGCGAAGAAAAAAGAGGAAAACAAAAGAGTTTAAGTTATTCAGGAAATCGTGCAGTTCTATCTTATGAATTACCATTAAACGAAGTCGTTTTTGATTTTTACGATAAGATCAAATCTATTTCTAGTGGTTATGCAAGTTTTGATTATGAGTTGAGCGATTATAGAGAGGGTGATTTGATTAAATTATCCATACTGGTAAATGAAGAGATGGTTGATGCATTGTCTATGGTTATTCATAAAGATTTTGCTGTAAGACAAGGAAGATTAATGTGCGAAAGGTTAAAAGATTTAATACCAAGACATCAATTTCAAATTCCAATCCAAGCAGCCATTGGTGGGAAAGTTATAGCAAGAGAAACAATATCTGGTTATAGAAAAGATGTTATCAGTAGAATTCATGGTGGAGGAGCTAGAGACAGAAAGAAAAAACTTTTAGAAAAGCAAAAAAAAGGAAAAGCAAGAATGAGACAATTTGGTAGCGTTGATATACCTCAAGAGGCTTTTATTGAAGTTTTAAAAATTAATAAAAATGAATAGATTATTCATCAATGATTAATAGTTCAATTTTAAAAGATGTTACTGTTATATTGCCACTTTACAAAACACCTTTTGAAAAAATCTCTTTATTAAAAAATTACAAGTCCATAAATACAATAGTGTTAGATCAATGTGGAGATATTAATTCAAAAAAAAAAATAAAAAATCAATTTAATAGAAAATTACAATATTTTAACATAAGTCATAACATAGGATTTAGTAAGGCATGTAATATTCTTTTATCTAAAGTTAAAACAAAATTTTGTCTACTAACCCAAGCAGATATATTAATAAGCATTAACACTATACTAAAATTAAAAAAAATTTTTTATAAAGAAAAAAAATGCATCGTGGCCGCTCCAAAAATTATTTACTCTTCAAAAAATTTTCTAAAGAATAATTCATCTTTTAAAGATGATTGTTATATAAAAGTAAAAAATATAATTGGTGCATGTTTTTTGTTCGATGTTAAAAAAATGAAAAAAATAGGTTTTTTTGATGAAGATTTTTTTTTATATTGGGAAGATGTTCATTTATGTCATAAGATTCATAAGTCAAATTATAAAATCTTTGAACTAAAAAATTATTCTGCATTACATTATTCCGCGCAGTCATCAACGAATAATTTAAATGTTACTTTTTTAAGAAATTTAAATTATGTATTTGGTGAATATTTATTCTTTTTTAAAATAAAAAAATTAAGATCTATTAAAATATTAAGACAATTAGTTCAAAGATTATTTTATTTTTTTTATAATTTTTCTATAATGAACTTTAAAAAATCTTTTATAGAATTTTGTAAATTTTTAGGAATATTAAAATTCATAACATTTATTATTAAAAAGTACTTTTTTAATTTTAATAAAATTATTTTTGAAAATAAAAAGGAGAGATGGCCGAGTGGTTGAAGGCGCTCGCTTGGAAAGCGTGTATATTGTCAAAGATATCAAGGGTTCGAATCCCTTTCTCTCCGCCAAAAATTTATACAATTATGTTATAAAATATTAAAACTAGTTATAATAAATTTATTCATGAAAAAATATTATACAAGTTCGTTTGGAGTAGATGGCATTTATTAATATTATGACAATCCTATGAGCATGAAAGAAGCAAACTATATATTGGCAAATATAGGTCAAAATTATTATTCAGTTGATTCGAACCTGTGCGTTGTAAGATGCAAAAGAAATGAATCTTTCATAACATATAATTTTGATGAATCAAAAAATGGCATAAGATTAATCAAAAAGTAATAATGAAAATTTTTGATTGTTTAATATACCTGGATGAAGATTTTTTATTAGATCTTAGATTTAATATTCTAAATAATTTTGTAGATTATTTCGTTGTTGTTGAATCTAATAAAACTTGGCAAAATAACTTAAAACAATTTAATTTTAAGATTAATACCTTCAGTAAGTTTGCTCATAAAATTATTTATGTAAAAGTAGAAGATATGCCAGATGGCGCAAATCCATGGTTAAGAGAAAATTTTCAAAGAAATTGTATAACAAGAGGATTAAAAAATGCTAATGATGATGATTTAATAATTATTTCTGACGCTGATGAGATACCAAATCCAATACAAGTATTAGAGTTTAATAGAAAAAGAAAATTTGCAGTTTTTTCGCAAAATCACTATTGTTACAAATTCAATCTTTTAAATAGTACATTTCCAAAATGGAACGGCTCTAAGATTTGTGTAAAAAAATATTTGCTTTCACCACAGTGGTTAAGAGAATTAAAAATTAAAAATAGACCTTTTTGGAGAATTGATAAATATTTCTTAAATTATGTAATTGAAAATGGTGGATGGCATTTTTGTAATTTAAAAACACCCGAACAACTCTCTTATAAATACAAAAACTTATGTGAAACCGAGGATAATTATGTTTTTTTTAATAAAATAGATCTAACTTTATTGGATACAGAAATTATAAGATCTAAAATAGATTCGGCACAAGATATTTTAGGGAGAAAAGAATTTTTTAAGAAAATACCTATAGATCGTTCTTACCCTGACTATTTAATTGAAAATATAGAAAAATATAAAAAATGGATCATATAAATAAACCTTACAGTTTATTTAATAATTTTTTTAGTTTTTTAGTATCTACTATTTGATATTTAAAATACTTTTTTTTCAAAATTTTTTTTGCTAGAATTTTTTTTACTTTTTTATTTGTGATTCTCGCAAAATTATAAACGCTTTGTATTTTACCGCCGATATTTAATATTCCCGTATGATTAATTATTTTAGGTATGTGTGCTGCGACCTCACTGTGATAAGTAAAATTCGCAATTACGTCTGTAAAAGCACCTTCATGAATAAAAGGCTCTTCACTCATAAAAATTCTTAATATTAATGCATTTTTATACATCTGCACGGCAGATTCTCCTCCTAACTTTGACCAGGCGTAATTGTTAATAGGAAGCACAGCATCTGTTTCTTTTTGAGGGTATTTTGAAAAAGGATAAACATAATTTGTAGAAAAATATATTAGTTTAATTTTTAGCTTACTACAAAGTAGAACTATATTGGAAGTTCCAATAATGTTAGTCGTGATACTTTTATCTATTGAGGTTTCATGAATTTCCATTGGTCTAGATAGTGCGGCAGCATGTATTAATATTTTTGGTTTAACTCTAGTTAAGTATTTCTCTAGTTTTGTTATATTTAAAATATTAAATTCATTTTTGTCAGGAAAAAAAATATTTGGAAGTGGGTAAAAATCCCGAAAAACTTTCCCAAATTTTCCTGAGCCACCAGTAAATACAATCTTATCTTTATAAAAATTCATAAGTCTATTATAAACTATTTTTTTAATATTCTCTCTTTAAATTGGGCATCTTTTAATATTGAAGAATAATATTCACTAAATTTATTATTTTTGATATTTTTCAAAACTTCAAAAATAAAATTTTTAAAAGAATCGTCAGCTAAAAAATTTTTTTCATATTTTGAGTTAAGATAATAATATTCAACAGTCATATTAGTATTTGTAGGAACAGAGAATGCTCTATTAACTTTAACTTTCATATTTTTTGAAAAAAAAGTTATCTGGTTATCATATTCAATGCCAAAAGATAAATAACAAGACATGGTGGAATTTTTGAACTTAAATAATAAATTATATTTGGTAGGAGTTTTATTTTTATCATTTTTTATTATTTTGTGTATTTTTAATACTTTGGTTTTGCAATAAATCCGAGCTATAGCAGCCACATAAGGAAGTGTATCAAATATTATTCCGCCTCCAGTTTTTTTTGTTATTAATATTTTTCTTTTATATGGATATGGATAAACAAAATTTATATTTATATGGTCAATATTTTCATTGGTAATTAAATTATTTAATATTTTATATTGAATATTGTAATTAAAAAAAATTGATTCTGAGATTAATCTATTTTTCTTTTTAGCAAGATTAATTAACTTTCTGGCTTGTTTAAGATTTAAAGTGATAGGCTTGTCTACTATTACATGAAATTTTTTTTCCAGTGCTTTTTTTGCCCAAAAAAAATGATCCACATTTGCTAATGAAATATAAGCTATATCTGCTTTAGAATTGTTTAGAGCTTCATTATAGCATTTAAATTTAAATTTACATAACTTGTCGGTTATTAACTGAGATTTGGAAGCAATTGAGTAATCAATTTTATATTTTTTAAAAACAGGGAGTATTTTGGCTTTTACTAAATTTGAGTAGCCTAATATTAAAATTTCCAAGGGTATTAATCTATGTTTTTATTATACAAATTAAAGCAAGCAAATAGTATTCTAGCCTCAATATCAAAGTATCTTTTTTTTATAAGATTTATCATTTGATTATGAGATATCCAGATATAATTTTTAGGAATTTTAAGATTATAATTATTGTTTAGCTGAAAAATGGAGTAGCAGATTTGTGATTTATAAAATCTACCACCTTCATCAGATTGAATTGTTTGGTAAAGTAATTTACCATCTTTTTTTTTGATAAAATTTTTATTTATTATATTTCTCTTAAATTCATTCAGATCATAATTTTTTTTGTAATTAACAAAATTACTTGTTCTAACAGTGCATGATAAACATGAGTTATCTAGTCCAGGTTTAATGTCAAAACTAACAAGATAGTGCAGGGTTTGATTAATTATCTTTGTTATGAAGCCTGCAAATGCTAAATTTTCTTGGGCAATAATAGGTTGTTCCCATTTATTTATTTCTCTAGAGTTGTTATTTATACTTACTCCTATAATTGAAAAATAATTTTTTTTATTATTAATAATAATATTTTTTTTAGCGGTCCAATTTCTTAATTTACTTAAACTAATTCTATTTATTGAGACAAAATATTTTTTTTTATTATTATTTATAAAATTAAGTATTTTGCTCATCTTATAAATTGGATTATCATTTTTTTTTTTATTGATGGCGCATGAAAATACTGAGAGAGTATCCATGTTAATTATATTGTTTCTTGAGATTAAATATTGAAGTTCTTTTTTATTTATCCAATAAAAATTAGGTAATTTTTTAATAATTTTTTTTGTATCATCTAATAAAATGTTATAATTTTTTTTATTATAATATCTAAGACCTTGTTCAGTTTGTTTTATTTTAAATATTTTTTTAATTTTTTTATTACTAAAAAAAAATTCAATATAGGGAATATTTTTTCCAGCATGAACTTTTGTAAAATTACTTCTCGTAGCCTGTACTGTGGGCGATAATTGACATTTATTAATATTACCCGGTTCCATTTTTATTTGTAATAAATATTTATATTCATTATTTTTTTTTATTTTTATTATTCCTATAATTCCTAACTCTTTTTGAACGATTAATGGTTGGTCCCAATTTTTTTTTTTATAAAAATTAGAATTTATTCTAAATCCATGTATTTGAAAAAATTTCTTTGATATATGATAAATATAATTTTTATTATAAATCCATTTATCTAGAGAAGAAATGCCTTTTTTTTTAACTATAAAAAAATTTTTTTTTTTATAGCTATTTAAATAATTTATAATTCTCATTATTAATTTTTTTTTTACCTATAATTCTTGGATAGGGTATATGAGTTATAAATTTTCCTCCTCTTTGAAAAAATAATTTTTCTTTTTGAAAAATTTCTTTATTAAAATTCCAAGCTCCTAAGAAGGCATAATTAACTTTATTTGTCATACCTTTTTCTGGAGATATTATTGGTATATGCATTCCAGGACTATATTTATTTTGTTTATTAATTGTTGTGTCAATTATGCAATCTAAATAATTTTTATTAATTTTGCAGTAGTTGAATACTGTAGTTGATTTATATGTTGCTCCATAACTAATTATATTCTCATTTTTATTTTTTAAATTTTTAAGAATATTTATTAATTTTTTTTTAGATTTTATTATTCTTTTGGAAAATTTTTTGTAAGTGGATATTTTGTTAAATTTCAATAAATATTCTTCATTTAAATTACTTCTTAATTTTGCTGTTTCTTTAAATTTTGAATTTATTTTGCATAAATAATATCTCATAGAACCTCCGTGATTATCAATTTTCTCGCAATCAAATATTCTTAATCCAGATTTTTTCGCTAAATTAGACAATGATAGAATAGAAAAGATATAAACATGTTCGTCATAAAATTGGTCATACGAATTTAACCTAAGCACATTTCCAATATAGGGATCTTCTATAACTAGAACGCCATCATTTGATAAAATAGATTCTATAGAATCAAAAGTTTCTTTAGTATTAGGAATATGAGATATAGTGTTGGCTGAGAATATCAAATTAATGTTCCCATATTTTTTTTTAATATAGTTACTTAAATTTCTATCCCAAAATTTATCATATGTTCTGTAGCCTAGTAATTTAGTTATAACGGCTAAGTTTTTGCATGGTTCAACCGCCACGCATTTTTTTTTATTGAAATTTTTAATAAAGGCACCGTCATTACTTCCTATTTCTAATGTTATTTTTGGTTTGAATCTATTTTTTAGTTTTATAGAAGTTTCTTTAAATTTTTTTCTCATAGTTTTTGATTGAGATGCTCTGTGAGCGTATTTATTTGTGTATTGCTTTTTTGGATTTGCTGGGTTTAATATTGATACAAGAAAGTTATTTGGATTAAATCCTATAGATAAATTGTAAAAAAATTCTTCATTATTTAAATTTTTTTTTTCTAAAAATGAGTTTGCGAGCGGTTGTTTTCCAAGATCCAAAAACTTAATTATTTTTTTTTTTTCAATCATTCTTTGATAGGATTATAAAAAAAAATTGGCCATTCTAAAAATTTAGAATTTTTTTTAAACCAGTAGGGCAGAAATCGTTCCGCCAAAAAGCTATAAACTCTGGTTTTGCCATACCCATGTAATTTAAAACCAAAAACTCTTTCGCATTTTTCAAGCCATTCAAAAGTTGTTTGATAGTAGTTCTCTATAATTTTTTTATTTTTGCTTATGAACATATTACCTTGATTATATTCAGTATTTTCTTTTGTAAAATTCATAAAATCGTCTCTATCATTATTGTTTAATAATTTTATAGCTTTATCTAATATTCCGTTTCCATGGAACATGTCGAATTGAAATCTTATTGATCTATAAGGTTTTAGTATTGCTAAAGGATTTCTAAGCAGTGCAATTTTACCATATTTTATTACTTTCATCCATTTTACATTTGATAAATCTATATTATTACCAATAATAGTTTCATATTTATCCCAGGAAGGAGGAATTGTTTTTAAAGCAATATTTTCTAATTTATTTTTAATGTTAATATTTTTCTTTTTCTGCCAAAATCGTCTATACGTACAAAAACCAATCCAGGTATTATTCTTAACTTTTTTTAACATATTTTTCCAAAACCAATAATGAAACGTATATTCGCCATAATTCTTATTTTTCCAAGATATATTCTTTTTTGTATTATCTCTTAAAAATTCAGAAGAAAAATTTTCATTACCAACGCCGACCGGCACATAATTAAGTTGTTTTATTTGTTCGAGGTGTTGATTGTTTAAACACAAACAAAACATTTTAAGTTTCTTCATTGTAAATTTAAATTATTATATATTTAGATTTCTTTAATACTTATTCCTGTCGAATCTTTTATTGATAAAATTGGTTTTGTAGTGGGCCATTTAATTTTAATACTCTTATCATTCCAAGATAAACTCATTTCACTATTTTTATCTCTATATTTAGTGCATTTATAATAAACAATGCATTTTGAAGACATGCAATAAAATCCATGCGCAAATCCCTCAGGTATTATAATTGAGATCCCTATATTGTCAGATAAAATAATAGAAAAATATTTTCCAAAAGTCTTAGAATTTTTTCTTAGATCCACAGCAACGTCGAATATCTTACCATATGCGACCGTCACTAACTTAGCTTGAGGATTTTTTTTTTGAAAATGCAATCCCCTTAGTACATTTTTTTTTGATTGAGACATACAATCAAACAAAAAATTTTTATCAAGTATTTTTTTTTTGGCGATTTCTCGGAAATACCCTCTGTTATCATAGTATATTTTAGATTTAATAATTTTTAATCCTTTGAATTTAGTTTTAATAATTTTCATTTTTAAATTAGTTTTTTTAAGTATTTAGAATAATTACATTCCCCATAAAAATTTATTTGTTTTTTTATTATAGAAGTAGTGATCCATTTGTTGTTAAGAGCTATTTCTTCCAGACAAGCTATCTTTAAGCCTTGTCTTTTTTCGATACTAGAAATGAATTGTGATGTTTCAAAAAGACTTTCTACATTGCCAGCATCTAACCATGCACTGCCTCTTCCCATAAATTCAAATTTAAGTTTTTTTATTTTCAAATATTTTTTTAGCAGATCAACGATTTCTAATTCTTTTCTTCTAGAAGGTCTTAATTTTTTTGAGAAATTTACAACATTTTTATCAAAAAAATAAAGGCCTGTTATTGCAAGATTTGATTTAGATTTTTTTGGTTTTTCTTTTATTTTTATAATTTTATTATTTTTTATTTCTACTACTCCATAGTCTTGAGGGTTATTTACTTGATAAGTAAATATAGTTGATCCTGATTTCATTTTTGTTTTATTTTTCAGTCTTTTCACAAAACCTTGTCCGTAGAAAAAATTATCACCTAGAATTAAAGCTACATTTTTTTTATTAATAAATTTTTCACCAATAATAAAAGCTTCAGGAAGCCCGTTTGGTTTTTGCTGTGCTAAATATTGAATCTTTATTCCGAAGTTAGAACCATTTCCTAGTATTTTTTTGAAATTAATATCCTCATTTGGATTGGTTATAATTAATATATCCTTAATTCCAGCGAGCATTAATATTGATAGAGGGTAAAATATTAATGGTTTGTCATATAAAGGAAGGAGCTGTTTATTTGTTACTTTTGTTAAAGGACTTAATCTTGAGCCAGTACCTCCCGCTAATATTATTCCTTTTTTAATCATATTTGTAGCCCAACACGATCTTTAAATTCTTTATTGTCAAAATATTTTTTTTTGAATTTATTTATATACCAAACAACTGTTTCGTTTATTTTATGATTAAAATTTGATTTACATACCCATTTTAAATTGCTTTTGATTTTAGATGAGTCCAAACAATAGCGCAAATCATGTCCTGGTCGATCTTTAACAAGAGACACCTTGCTTGTTATATTTTTTTTATAGTTCATTTTTCTAAAAGTTGATAATATTTTTTCTGCAATTTGAATATTATTCAAAACAGTACCGCTTCCAATATTATAATTTTCCCCTATAACTCCTTTTTCTGAAACTTTTATAAGGGCCTCACAATGATCCTTAACATAAATCCATTCTCTTATATTTTTCCCTTTTCCGTAAATTGGAATAGGTTTTTTATTTAGTATATTATAAATTATAGTTGGGATTAATTTTTCTGGATATTGGTTTGGACCAAAGTTGTTACAACAATTAGTTATAATGGCGGGCACCTTATATGTCCTAATATATGATTTTATTAAAAAATCACCACTTGCTTTTGAAGCAGAATAAGGTGAGCTTGGATTGTAAGCATCCTCTTCTTTTGATTTGTAATTTTTTTTTATATCTCCATACACTTCATCAGTTGAGATGTGTATTAATTTAATTTTTTTTTTGTAATTTCTAATTGACTCAAGAAGATTAAAAACTCCAAGAATATTACTATTTATAAATTGTCTCGGACTATCAATTGATCTGTCAACATGAGTTTCAGCAGCAAGATTAAAAATAATAGATGGGTTATATTTTTTTAAAATATTTTTTATAAAAGTTTTATTATTAATATCCTCTTTATAAAATTTATAATTTTTAATGTACGGATCAATATTTTTAAAATTTGAAGCATAAGTTACTTTGTCTATATTAATAATAAAATATTTATTTTTAAGAATATTAATAAGATTACTTCCTATAAATCCCAATCCTCCTGTTATAATAACTTTTTTCATGTTTTGAGCTTTAAGGTTTATAAATATTTTATATATTTATTGCAAAATACTTTATAGCTTAAATTAATGAATAATTTTGAAAAAAACATTACCTTTGTTATAGTTTCTTTTAAGAGTAGTCATATAATAGAGAAATGTATCAGAAGCATTAACTCTAGCATTAAGATTATTGTCGTTGAAAATTCAGACAATATTGAAGTTAAAAATTATTTAGAAAATAAATTTTTGAACGTAGAAGTTATAATTGCTAAAGAAAATTTGGGATACGGTAGAGGTAACAATCTTGGAATATCCAAGATTAACACTCAATATGCTTTTATATTAAATCCAGATGCTGCTTTAGAAGAAAATTCTTTAAAAGAGCTTTACAAGGCAAAGCTTATATTGAGGGATGATTTTGCAATTTTAGCACCAAACCTTTTAAATAATTATGGTTATTTTTTAAATGAAAATAATAATTCGCAAGATGAGATATTGGAAGTCGATTATGTAAAAGGGTTTGCTATGTTAATAAATTTAAAAAAAATTAATTTTGATAAAATATTTGATGAAAATTTTTTCTTATTTCTCGAAGAAATAGATCTTTGCAAAAGAATAAAAAATGAAGGTAAAAAGATTTTTATTATCCAAAAATCAAAAGTTCGACATTTAGCAAAACAGGCATCAGGGAATAGCTTAAATATTGAGTTGTGCAGAAATTGGCATTGGATGTGGTCTCTGTTTTATTATAATTATAAACATTTTGGTATTTTGACTGCATATAGAATTACCATTAGTAAATTTTTTTCTTCAATAGTTAAATTATTTGTTGCTTTAATTTTTTTAAATAAAAAAAATTTTTTAATTCACTATTATAGGCTTAACGGTTTAATGAATGCCTTTTTAAGAAAACCTGCTTGGCTTAGACCAAGTAATATTTAATGAAATTTATAAAACTCTTTAAGTAGATTAATAGCTCTAAAATCTGAGCTCATAGTTTGATTAATTTTGTTTGTAGTATAAGCAACCCCTATTCTTAATAGCGGATCAGCAAAACCTAATGAACCACCCCAGCCATTGTGACCAAAAGACACTTTATTTTTTCCAAATAACCAACCGCCACGAAGTATTAAGCCAACTTGAGACCATCTGATTGGCAACATTAAACTTTGATCAACTCTACTTACACTCTCAGTTAGACATTTTTTAATTGATAATTTTGATAATAAAATATTTTTTTCTAATATTAGATCATTTACAAAAATATCATAAATTTTGGCAATAGATCTTGCATTTCCATGACCATTCATAGAAGGAACCTCAGCCGTTTGCCAATCTACTTTATTATAAAAATTTATTTCATGTTGAGGATTATTAAATGCATTAAATTCAGATGATATTTTGCTTTTTGACTTGTCCTCGTAGAGAATGGCAATATTTGGTAGTTGATTTTTTGGAGTTCCAATAAAAAAATCTAATTCTAGTTTCTTTGATAGTAATTCAGAAGTTAGTTCTCCTAAACTTTTTTTTGTTATTTTCTTTATAATTTCACCTATTAAAAATCCATGCGTTTTTGCGTGATAATAAGTTTTTTCGCCACAGGGATGATCGGGTTCCTGATTTTCCAAAATAGCAATTATTTTATTCCAATCCAAAAGATCTTGTTGTGTAATCTTTTCTTTAAATCTATAGAGTCCAGATTGATGAGATAGAATATGTTTTAGTTTTATTTCTCTTTTGTTACTTTGTTTAAAAGCATCCCAATAATAAGAAACAGGTTTTTCTAAATCTAAACTATTTTGATCAATTAAGATGGAAACAATAATTTCGTAAATTCCTTTTGTTGCTGAAAATACATTTACGATAGTATTTTGTTTCCAATTCTTATCATTTTTATCTTTAAAACCACCATAAAGATCTATTAATGGTTTTCCCTCTTTATAAATTGCAAAAGAAGCTCCAATTTCTTCTTTTTTTAAGAAGTAACTCTCAAATATTTTTTTTACAGGATTATATTTTTCTTCACAATAACCATTTATCATTTTTAAAATGATAAATTGAAAGCAAAATTTTTTCCAAGACTAAGTTTGAGATCTTGACAGAATCTAGCTGCTTCTGCCCCATCAATTATTCTATGATCGTAAGAAAGAGATATCGGCATCATTGCTCGTGCTATAAATTTTCCCTCAGTAAACACTTGTTTTATTTCTGTTTTTCCTATTCCAATTATTGCCACTTCTGGATTGTTAATAATTGGAGTAAAAAAACTCCCACCAATCCCTCCTAAACTAGAAATCGTCATTGACCCTCCAAAAAATTCTTTTTTATCTATTTTAAGTTCCTTACTAAGCTTACTAATCTTTCTAAGTTCATTACTTAAAGTGAGAAGATCTTTTTGATCAACATTTCTCATTTTTGGAACCATCAAACCATGAGGCGTATCAACCGCAACTCCTATATGAAAATATTTTTTATAAATAATATTTTCGCCAGTAGACTCAAGTGAGGAATTAAAGTTTGGATATTTTTTCATGCCATTAACCAACGCTTTCATTATGAAAGCAAGAGGAGTGATAGTAATTTTTTCTTTTGTATTAAGATCTATTAAGTTTTTTCTAAAGTGTTCCATA